>Ga0194131_10000187_pt1 | contig 99321 bp, 82 predicted proteins | sample TA2KigO120mmetaG_FD_148631 | JGI IMG/M metagenome (GOLD analysis project Ga0194131, IMG submission 148631) | Freshwater microbial communities from Lake Tanganyika, Tanzania - TA2015053 Kigoma Offshore 120m | ecosystem: Environmental > Aquatic > Freshwater > Lake | place: Tanzania: Lake... | reverse complement strand
TGACACGGTGCTGGCAAAACTGTCCACGAAGATCTGGTAGCGACTGAACGATTCCGACTGCGCATCCAGCCGCAGCACACTGCGCGTCCCCAGCGTGTCGTAGGCCTGGCCGATCACCGTCAGGAACGGGATATTCGTCCCGGCCGTATCGCCGGTGTATGTCGCATACCCGTTTACGCGGATAGTGGCGCTCGCGGTGCCCGACGCATCGCTGATCGAGTAAGCCGTGAGGGCGCGATACGCGGTGTCGCTGGGAATTGTCAGCGTCGTATCGCGCTGGACCGTCGCCTTGACGAGCGCCACGGCGGCGCGCGCGTAGTACCGGAAGTCCTTGTCCTTGTCGTAATACCGCTGCGTGAGCGACGTGTTCGACGTCAGCAGGACGGCCGAAATGGCCAGGCCGGCCATTGAGAGCGTCATGATGAGGACGAGGACGAGCGCCGAGCCCCGGCGCCGGCGGGAGAGGCGCCCGGTCACGGGATCACCACCGCCGACGAGATCTCGGCCGCCGTTGACCAGTTGGGGCCGCAGTCGAGGGCCTTCACCGCATAGATCCACGAGCCCGCCACCAGGGAATAGTCGGTGAAGCTGTACGATCCGCCGCCCCGCGCCGGCGCGTTGCCCACCGTGTACCACGTCGTCCCGGACGACGCCCGCCGCGCAACGGCATACGAACGCACATCGCTGTCGCCCGCGTTGTCGTCGGTCGAACCCGTCCACGCGATCGCGACCTGCACCGGACTTCCGCCCGAGTTGTTCGTGACGGTCGCGGTGACGCTGCTCGGCGCCGCAGGGGCATCGCCGCAGGTCGCCGCGAACAGGCGGCCCGCGTTGTTGAGCTGGGTGCGTTGATACACCGTCCGGAAGACGTTCTCGTTGTCCCGCGCGACGTAGGTCCACCCGGCGGCGCGCATCTCGACGACTGCGACCGAGTCCACCGTGCGAACGGCATCGTCCCAGTAGAGCGGTAGCGAATCCGCGTTGATCAACGACACAGCGCCCGATGCGGACATACGGTAATACCGGAAGAAATATCCCGTGTCCGCCGGGATCCAGAGGTTGGTCGTCACCAGCGAGCTGTCCTTCGCGTTCACGCGACGGTAGAGCGAGTAGATGTCATTTCGCCCGGACGTCGCGTCCGCCCGCAGGAAGAAGGCGATGGTCTCGACCGGCGACCGGTTGCCGTTGGAGTCGGTGTAGGTCGCCGTGGGGTACGTCTTCACGACGAGCGGCAGCGCCCGGGCGCTGCCGACCTGGAAACTTTCGGTGGTCAGCGTGTCCAGCGTCGTCGTCAACGAGGTCGCATTGGGATCGGTGGATTGCGATCGCGTGTACAGGTTCTGGTTGAACGTGAGCGCGAGCTTCGAGGCCTGCACGATCGTCGGCTGCCCGAACACGCCACCCGCCGCGCGCAGTTCGCGGTCGATGACCCCCAAGGCATAGCGCGCATTCTGGAGGGCGTCGAGCCGTCCCGCACCGGAACCGACGGCCCTGGCTTGCGCCCGGAAGAACGGCACCGTGATCGCGAAGACCAGCATCGTGAGCGTCACGGCGATCATCATTTCGAGCAGCGTGAAGCCGCCCCGCCGCCTGGTCGCCAAGACCCTGTTCGTCCGGATCATCAGAACGCCGCGATGACCACCGTTTTCGTGACGGCGGACGTGAGGTCGTTGCCGGTCACCGAGACCGTCACGGTGATGTAGTCGGTCGTCGCGCTCGGGCAGCCCGAACAGCGCACCGCGGCGGTGCTGCGCGTGAAACCCGCGTACACGCCGGTGGTCAACGACTCGGCCACGCCGTTGTAGGTCGAGACGATGCCGTTGTACGCGCGGTACGCCTCGATCTCGGCCACGCGGGAGGCGGCCAGGTCGCTCGCCAGGGTCTTGCTCGTCGAACCCGAGTTCGCGCTCTGGAACTTGCGCGCGAAGTTGCCGAGCCCGAGCATCGTCCCGCTCAGGATCACGATCGCCAGGATGACCTCGACCAGCGTCATACCACGACGCACGCGAGGCGGGCGGCGAATTGGCGGGCGAGCGGGAATCGGCGGCGTCATGGTGCAACCATATAGATAGTGTCGGCGATTGCACATCCCGGCGCCACCGGCAAATCGTCTCGGCGCGCGCCATTGCTATCACATTGTGATGGAATTACATCAGGTGTGACGGTCTGGCCCGTGTCCCGTAGGCGGGCCCGAGCGTCAGCCGATCGTCACGATCTGAGAGCGTTGCCGCCATGGGCGTAATCGCCACACTGCTTCCCGAAGAACGCTGCCTCCTGCGCGTGGTGCAGGCCGTGAGCGGCCAGCACACGGTCGTGCCCTGTCATTCATGGGAGGAGGTGATGCGCGCCTGCGAGGACGAGGCCGTGCACCTGGCCGCGATCGACCTCTTCGCCGATGGGCGCGCCAACTTCGACCGCGTCCGCCAGCTTAAGCTCCGATTCGCCCGCATTACGCTGGTCGCCTACGTGAGCTTTCACTCCGGCCGCGTGCGGGACCTGTTCGATGCCGGGCGCGCGGGCTTCGACGGCCTGATCATCGTGGACCAGGACGACTCGCCCTTGCAGCTCAAGAGCGTCCTCGGCCAGGCCGAAGCCCGCGGCGTGGCCACGCTCCTGCGTGGTCGGCTCGGCACGATCAATGCCGTCTCCCGCGACGCCGTGCTGGTCTCGATCACCCGGGCCCACCTGCGACTCACGTCTCACCGGCTCGCCGAGATCCTCAACGTCTCGAAGCGCACGCTGCTGACGCGGCTGGAGCACGATCGCTTCCCCGCCCCGCAGAAGCTGATCACCTGGGGACGCCTGGTCGTCGCCGCGCGGATGCTCGAGGACGCCAACCGGAGTGCGGACAGCGCTGCGCGGGCCCTCGACTTTCCGTCCGGCAGTGCGTTCCGGAACACCTGCCAGCGCTACCTCAGCGCGACGCCGCAGGAGATCCGCACCCGTGGCGGCGCGGGGTTCGTCGTGTCGGAGTTCCTGAAATCGGTCGGACGCGCGTAGCGCGCGCCGGCGGCGGACCTACAGTTCGCTGAGGCCCCAGGTACCGTTTGCCCCCATCCGGTAGAACGACATCTTCGACGTCGACCCGGTGACCTTGATCGCGCGATTGTCCTCGGTCGCGCACCGAGGGCTGCCGAGGTAGATCACGGCATCGCCGCTCGAAGAGCCGTTCGCATAGAAGATGAGTGCGGGGTATTCCTCGGCGCCGTTCTTCGTGATGCCGGCTCCGGTCGCGTAGTACGCCGTCGAACCGTCGATCGTCGTCGGCGGCGTCGCGAACTTCATGGATTCCGGCAGCGTGGTCCAGTGCGCCGTCTCGCCGTTCGTGTACGTCCCACTGGCGTCCGCATCCTCGACGATCCGGAACTGCGAGCGGTCGTAGTACATCTCAACCACCAGCTGCATGTTCTTCTGGATCGCGCGCGACTGGGCCCAGATCAGGCGGTTCTGGACGAACCGGGAACTGGCGTCCATGCGCAGGCGGTTGAAATCCACGGCCGGCAGCGCCATCGCCGTCACGATCGCCGCGATGGCAAGCGTGACCGCAAGCTCGATGATCGTGTAACCGGGTCGGCGTATGCGAATGGGACTGTCGGACGGGGCTTCCACGGGTAAACGTAATACCCGTCTGGCTGGCACCGCGTTTCGTCCACGCCCTCCGAACCCGGGTACTCCCCTGCTACACGTTGCGCTGACCGGCAACATTGCGAGCGGCAAGAGCACCGTCGCCGCGCTCCTGGCCCGGCGCGGGGCGACCGTGATTGACGCGGATGCGCTTGCGCGGGAGGCCGTGGCGCCCGGCACACCGGGGCTGGCGGCGGTCGTCGCGCGTTTCGGCCGCGCGATCGTTGCGCAGGACGGCTCACTCGACCGCGCCGCGTTGCGACGCCTCGTGTTCGAGGATTCAGCCGCGCGCACCGCGCTCGAAGCGATCATCCACCCGATCGTGCAGCGACGGCGCGCTGAGCTCAGCGCCGCGGCGGCCGCAGCGGGGGCGCAGGTCGTGGTGTCCGACATCCCGCTGTTGTTCGAGACCGGGCTGCAGGGGGAGTTCGACGCCGTAATCGTGGTGGACGCGCCCGAGGCCGTCCGCCTCGGCCGGCTGACGGCGGACCGCCTGATCCCGGACGCCGAAGCGCGGGCCATGATGGCCGCGCAGGCCGACGCGTCGGCCAAGCGCGCCGCGGCGGACTATGTGATCGCCAACGACGGGGCCATCGGGGCGCTCGACGGCCAGGTCGAGGCGCTTTGGCGCGCACTGGTTGACCGGGCGAGTAACCGCTCGCCTTGAGAAGGCGGGGTGCGCGCCCTAACATTGGCGCCATGTCCAACATCCCCGCTGACCTCCGCTACACCGCCGACCACGAATACCTCAAGTCCGCCGGTGGCGGCGCGTACTATGTCGGTATCACCGACTACGCGCAGGGCGAGTTGGGAGACATCGTCTTCCTCGAACTGCCGAAGCCGGGCCAGAAGTTCGGCGCGCACGACACGTTCGGCACCGTTGAGGCCGTGAAGGCCGTCAGCGACCTCTACTGCCCGGTTGCCGGCGAAGTCGTCGAGGTGAACGGCGCGCTGGAGGGCGACCCGGCCGTCGTGAACCGCGACACGTACGGCGACGGCTGGATGATCAAGCTCAAGGTCAGCAGTGAGGCGGACGTGGCGGCGCTGATGGACGCGAAGGCGTACGGGGCGCACCTGGGCGGGAAGTAGCAACTACTACGACGAGTTGTGGGTGGCCGGTGATCGGTGGTCGGTGATCGGCTGTGGTCACCACAACTGACCACCGATCACCGAAGACCCACCACTCGCCGTTTCAGCGAGCTATCCCTGCGCATAGAGCTCGATCGGCGGGCACGCGCACACCAGGTTCCGGTCGCCGAACGCGTTGTCCACGCGACCGACGGCCGGCCAGAACTTCCGGCTCCGCACCCACGACAACGGGAACGCGGCCTTCTCGCGCGAGTAGGCGCGTGACCACGCATCGCTGAGCGTCACCTCGAGCGTGTGCGGCGCATGCACGAGCGGGTTGTCGTCGCGCGGATAGACGCCGGACTCCACTTCGCGCGCTTCCTCCCGGATCGCGATCAGCGCATCGCAGAACCGGTCGAGTTCCTCCTTCGGCTCGCTTTCCGTCGGCTCGATCATCAGGGTGCCCGCGACGGGGAATGAGACCGTCGGCGCGTGGAACCCATAGTCCATCAGCCGCTTCGCGATGTCCTCGACCTCGACGCCCGCCGACTGCTTGAGCGGGCGCGGATCCACGATGCACTCGTGCGCGACCGTGCCTTGCTTGCCCTTGTACAGCACGGGATAGTGCGGCTCGAGGCGCCGGGCCACGTAGTTGGCGTTGAGGATCGCGTACTTGGTCGCGAGCGTGAGCCCTTCGCCGCCCATCATGATGATGTACATCATCGAGATGGGCAGGATGCTCGCGCTGCCCCACGGCGCAGCGCTGATCGCGCCGATCGCCTGCTCGCCGCCGGTCTTCACGACCGCGTGGCCCGGCAGGAACGGCGCGAGGTGCTTCGCCACGCCGATCGGCCCCATGCCCGGACCGCCGCCCCCGTGCGGGATGCAGAACGTCTTGTGCAGGTTCAGGTGGCACACGTCGGCGCCGATGTCGCCGGGACGGCAAAGCCCGACCATGGCATTCATGTTCGCGCCGTCGAGGTACACCTGCCCGCCGTGCTCGTGAATGATCGCGGTGATGTCGGTGATCGCTTCCTCGAACACGCCGTGCGTGGACGGATACGTGACCATCAGGGCGCCGAGGTTGGCGCCGTGCTGCGCCGCCTTTGCCTTGAGGTCCGCGACGTCAATGTTGCCCATCGCATCGGTCTTTACGACGACCACCTGCATGCCCGCCATGACGGCGCTCGCGGGATTGGTGCCGTGCGCCGACTGCGGGATCAGGCAGATCGTGCGGTGCCCCTGCCCGCGTGCCTGATGGTACGCGCGAATGACAAGGAGTCCGGCGTATTCGCCCTGCGACCCTGCGTTCGGCTGCAGCGAGACCGCATGGAACCCCGTGATTTCCGCGAGAGCCGACTCGAGCCGCTCGAACATCACGCGGTACCCCTTGGCCTGTTCACGCGGCGCGAAGGGATGCAGCCCGCCGACTTCCGGCCAGGTCACCGGGAACATCTCGGCGGCAGCATTGAGCTTCATCGTGCACGAACCCAGGGCGATCATCGAGTGCACGAGCGACAGGTCGCGCGACTCGAGCCGACGCACGTAGCGCTGGAACGCCGACTCCGAATGATGCGAGTGGAACACCGGGTGCGTGCAGAACGCGCTCGTGCGCGCGAACCGTTCGTCGAACCGCGCATCCACCTTCGCGGCCGTCGCCGCGGCCATCGGCTTGGATGCGCCGAGGCATGCGAGCAGGTCGTCCACGTCGGCGGCGCCGTGCGTTTCGCCGAACGACACGCCAATCGAGCCGTCCGCGAAGTAACGGAGGTTCAGCTTGCGCGCCTCGGCCGCCGTGCGGACCGCGGCAACCGTCGTGCCCGCCTTGAGCCTGACCTGCACGGTGTCGAAGAAATCATCGTGCGCAACCGTGTGGCCGAGATCGCGCGCACCTTGCGCGAAGGTCTCCGCGAGGTGATGGGCTCGCTGTGCGATGCGCACCAGGCCATCCGGACCATGGAACACGGCGTACATGCCACTCATCACCGCGAGCAGGACCTGCGCGGTGCAGATGTTGCTCGTCGCCTTCTCGCGGCGGATGTGCTGCTCGCGCGTCCCGAGCGCCATGCGGAGCGCCATGCGGCCGTTCGAGTCCTTCGAGACACCGATGATGCGGCCCGGCATGTGCCGCTTGTACTCGTCGCGCGTGGCGAAGAACGCCGCGTGCGGGCCGCCGTACCCCATCGGCACGCCGAAGCGCTGGGCGCAGCCGACCGCAACATCCGCGCCCCATTCACCCGGCGGCGCAAGGACGGTGAGGGCGAGCAGGTCCGTCGCGGCAACCACGAGTGCGCCGGCGGCGTGCACGCGCTCGGCCACCGCGCGCAGGTCCGCGATGCCGCCCATCGTATTCGGGTACTGCAACAGCACGCCGCACGTCTTGGCATCGGGCGCGAGCGCCGCCGCCGGCTGCACGAGCACGGTGATCCCGCGCGCGGCACCACGCGCTTGCACGACGTCTATCGTGTGCGGGTGGCAATCGTCCGCAATAATGAACGTGTCGCGTCCGTTCACCGCCGCGTGCACGAGCTGCATTGCCTCCGCGGCCGCCGTGGCTTCGTCGAGCAGCGAGGCGCTCGCCATCGGCAAACCCGTGAGGTCGGTCACGAGTGTCTGGAAGTTCAGCAGCGCCTCGAGTCGCCCCTGCGCAATCTCCGCCTGGTACGGGGTGTACGCGGTGTACCAGCCGGGATTCTCCAGGATGTTGCGCTGGATGACGGGCGGCGTGTGCGTCGCGTAGTAGCCCATCCCGATGAAGTTTCGCCACACCTCGTTGCCGCTCATCATCGCGCGGAACTCGGCCAGCGCCTCTTGTTCGGAGGTCGCCGCCGGGAGCGCCAGCGCGCGCCGAAACCGGATATTCGGCGGGACCGTAGACTCAATCAAGGCATCGAGCGACGCGTAACCGAGGGTGTCCAGCATGGCGCGAACGTCAGCGTCGCTGGGGCCGAGGTGGCGCGAGACGAAGGTGTCGGGAGCGGAGATGGCGGGCACGGGAGTCAGGTGATGACGGTGGAACCGGAAAACTACCTCAACGCGAGGCTACATTCTCCCTATGAGCAACGGTGAACGGGTCCGGGTGGTGTCGGCAGGTGGCGCGGCCCGCGCCGGGATTGGGTTCGGCAGTGCGCTGGCCATCACGATCTCCTGGAGCGAACACCACTCGCTGTTCTGGGCGATCGTGCAGGGCTTCATGAGCTGGCTGTACGTCATCTATTACGCACTTACGCGGTAGGCGCCGCTGGGTGGCTGCATCGTGACCGGCCGCGTTCGAACCCCAGCCGCGGCGACCCACCCATTGGCGGCGACCGGATGGCGAGCGGTTCCCTACCTGGTCGCCAGCGGGACTGAGCAGATGGCGATTGACGCGGCACTGATGGACTGGTGCCGTGCGTCAGGCGAAGGGGTTGTTCGCGTGTACGGCTGGTCGCGCCCCACCGTGTCGTTTGGTCGCAACGAATCCGTCGTGGGCCGTTACGACCCCGGGGCGATCGCCGCCGCCGGGTGCGAGGTCGTGCGGCGCCCAACCGGCGGTCGCGCACTGATGCACGACGGCGAGGTCACCTACGCCGTGGTTGCGCCCCTCGCCCGCGGGGCGCGACTTCGCGCAGCGTTCGATGACGTGAACACGATCCTCGCCGATGCGCTCGGCGACCTTGGCGTGGTCGGCGTGGCGCCGGCCGCTCACCCCGCCGCGCCGCTCAGGCCGCACGGCGCAGCCTGCTTCGCCGAGCCGTCCGCAGGCGAGCTGACGGTCGCCGGCCGGAAACTCGTGGCCAGCGCGCAACGTGCGGACGATGGGATTGCCCTGCAACACGGTTCGATCATCGTGGAAGACCGCCAGGCGCGGCTGGCGGCGTTTGCGGCGAATACCGGTGGCGGCGTCGCCACGATGCCGGCGGCAACGTTGCAGGCCCTGGTACCCGCGCTGCCGTGGGCGCAGGCGGTCTCAGGAGCGTTGTCCGCAAGCGTGGGCCGCCGTTTCGGCGCATTGCAGACGCTCGACCTCGCGCTGCTGGAGCCGTTCATGGCGCGCCACCGGGCGCGGTATGCAGACTCCGAGTGGACTTGGCGCCGATAAGCGAGTTATCGTTGGCCACGATGCCGCGCACAACCGATCGGCCCGCTTTGCCGCCCAGGCACAGGACGACGCGTTGGTTCATGGCCCTGCTGGCTGGCGCCACCCTCGCGTGCCGCGCGGACATGGGCGGCGAAAAAACCGTGGTGATTGCCGCGGGCGGCGACGCCGATGCGATGATCCCAATGGTTGGCGCGCAAGCGCAGGCGCGTGCCATGACGGAGATCATGTTCGAGAAGCTCGCCGATCTCGGCGACTCGCTGAACACGGTCGGCGACTATGGGTATGTGCCGCGCTTGGCGACGTCGTGGTCGTGGTCGGGCGACTCGATGGCGGTCACGTTCGCGCTGGACCCCCGGGCGACCTGGCATGACGGCAGGCCCGTTCGCGCCAACGACGTCGTGTTCGCATTCCAGCTCGCGACCGACCCGAAGGTCGGCGCGGCAACGGGAGCCGATCTTCGCGGCGTGGTGGACTCGGTCACGGCTCCGGATTCGACGCACGCGACCGCGTGGTTCAAGGCGCGTCGGCCGGACCAGTTCCACCAGCTGGTGTACAACCTGATCCCGCTCCCCGAGCACCTGCTTGCCGCCGTGAATCGCGACTCGCTCCGCGTGTCGTCGTTCGCCGCGCAGCCGGTTGGCAATGGCCCGTTCAAGCTGGCTATCCGCGTCCCGCGGGAGCGCACGGAGTACGTGGCCAACGACAACTTCGCGCGTGGGCGTCCCCGCCTCGACCGCGTGATCGTAACGATCCACCAGGGCGGCCCCGCCGCCGCACGGGCGGTGATTGCGGGTGATGCCGATTTTGTCGAACGCCTTTCCCCTGACGACGCGGCAGAGGTTTCAAAGTCGCCCGAACTCCGCCTGATCCCGGCTGGAAGCGTCGAGTACGGGGTGGTTTCGTTCAACTTCAAGCGCCCCAAGGGCAGCGCTCCGCATCCGGTGTTCGGCGACCTGCGCGTCCGCCAGGCGGTAACCATGGCGGTGGACCGCGCGACGCTGGTGCAGAGCGTGTACGGCTCGCTCGGTCGGGTGGCACTCGGGCCCTTTGTGCGCGCCCAGTGGTCGGCCGACACCACGCTTTCCCAGCTCCCGTTCGACACGGCCGCCGCCGGCGCCATGCTCGACTCGGCGGGCTGGCGGCGTGGTACGGGCGGCATGCGCGCCAGGGCAGGCGCACCGCTGCGCTTCGTGCTGGCGGTTGCCGCGACGAACCGCGAGCGTCCGCGCCTCGCCGAGCTGATGCAACAGCAGCTCAAGCAGCAGGGCGTGGACATGCAGATCCAGCTGCTCGATGGCGCGGCCATGCAGGCGCGACTTTCCGCGCACGACTTCGATGCGGCGATGTTCACCTGGCGCACGACGCCGAGTCCGAGCGGTGCGCAGAGCGCCTGGGGCACGGTGGGATATGCTCCAGGCAGTCCGTACAACGCCGGCGGGTACTCGAGTGCGGTGTTCGACGCCAACGTTGACTCGGCGCTGAAGGAGCGGGACCGGACCCGTGCCCGCGCGCAGTTCCGCGTGGCGTACCAGGCGGCGATCACCGACGCCCCGGCGATCTGGCTGTATGAGCCGTCGGTAGTGGCCGGCGCCGCCGCGCGAGTGTCCACCGGAACGCTCAGGCAGGACGCGTGGTGGGCATCGCTCGAGCGGTGGGACGTGACCGGCCCTCCGCGCCGACGCGCCGGCACCGCGCCGGATTCGGCGCCGCGATAAGCCCGCCACGATACCCGACGGGCACGAATGACATCGGATGCCGGACGGGTTCAGCTGACGATACCGGGCGCGCTGCTCGCCGTGCTGCGGCCTTTGGGAAGGGCAATGCTGGTGGCCCTCCTTGTGACATCCGTTTCGTTCGTCGGCCTGCGCCTGTTGCCCGGCGATCCGTTCGCACCTTCGCCTGACGACCCGCCGGAGCTGGCGCACGCGCGGGCGCAGTCTCGCGTGCAGTTCGGCCTGGACCGACCGATCTCGGTCCAGTACCCCGCGTTGCTCGGCGCGCTCGCGCGCGGCGATCTCGGACACTCGTTCGCCACGGCACAACCCGTGTCCGGCATCGTGCGCAGCGCGATCACGAATACCGCAATCCTCGTCGCGCCGGCGCTGCTGATCGGCCTGGCACTCGGAGTCGCGCTCGGGACGTGGCAAGGTGCGCACGCGGGCAGCGTGCGGGACAAGATCCTGGGCGGCGCCACGTTCGGTTACCTCGCCGTCCCCGAGTTCCTTGTGGCGCTGATCCTTGGAGGACTCGTCGCGATCCGCTGGAAGCTCCTGCCTGCGACCGGGATGGTCGGTGCGGAGGTCGCGACCGCGCCGTGGCTCGTGCGCCTGCCCAGTATCGTGGAGCACGCGGTGCTGCCCGTGAGTGTCCTGGCGATGAGCACGGCGTGCGTCGTCGCGCGCCACCAGCGGGCGGCCGTCATCGCCGCCGTAGGCGAAGGATTCGTGCGCGGCGCCGGGGCGCGGGGCGTGCCGGCGCACCGCATTCTCTGGGTGCACGTGCTCCGCCGGACGGCGGGCACCATCTGCGCCATGGCCGGGGTGTTGCTGCCGGCCCTCGTTGGGGGCGCCGCGCTCGTTGAGCGCGTGTTCAGCTGGCCCGGCGCCGGCTCCGCGCTTGTCACGGCGGTGGCCGCGCGTGACTACCCGGTCGTGCAGGCGCTGGTATTGATGACGGCGGTCGCCGTCGCGCTCTCGGCGTCACTTGCCGAAGCCGGCGCGCAGCGGCTCGCCCAAGGGGAGGCGCTGGTATGAGCCGCGTGGGACGGCTGCTCGCCTACGGCACCGTGGCGGCGGTGCTGGGCGCCGCGCTCGCCGCCCCGGTCCTTGCCCCGCGGGACCCAAACGCGCTGGGCGACGATCCGACCCGTGACCGTCGCCTTGCCCCGAGCGTGCAGCATCCGCTCGGGACGGACGACCTCTCGCGCGATGTCTATGGCCGGCTGATCCACGGCACGCGGGTATCGGTCAGCATCGCGCTGATCGCCGCCGCGCTGATCGTGGCGATCGCGTTCGCCTGGGGGACGACCGCCGCGTTCGCGCCGGCATGGTTGCGCGGCGCAATGATGATCTTCGCGGACGTGGTGTACAGCGTGCCGCGCCTGCTGGTCGTGCTCTCGGTGCTGACGTTCACCGGCCAGCTCGCGCCGGCGACCCTCGCGGTCGTGCTCGGCCTCGCGGGGTGGGCGCCGCTCAGCCGGATCCTCTACCGCGCGGCCGTCGCGGCGCGACGCGCGCCCAGCACGGAATCCGCAATGGCGCTCGGCGTTGGCCGCGTGCGGATCGCGTTCTCGCATGTCCTCCCGGCGCTGCGGCCCCACCTGGTCGAAGGCGCGTGCATGGCGGTTGCCGTGGTCATCCCGCTCGAGGCGGCGCTCACGTACTTCGGCATCGGCGTGCCTCGCCCGACCGCCACCTGGGGGCGCTTGCTCGACGATGCCGGCGCCGACCCGCTCGGCGCATGGTGGCTGGTGGTCTTCCCTTCCGCGGTGATTGCCGCCACCGTCATGGCAATGAACTACCTCGCGTCCGACGCCCGCGCACCGCGCCTCACCGCGGAGGCCAAGTGACGGCGTTGCTCGAGGTCGAGAACCTCCGTGTCACGTACGCCGGCGCGCAGCGCGACGTCGCCGCCGTCGCCGGCGTGTCCTTTGCCGTGGCCCCGGGCGAAGTCGTCGCCCTCGTCGGTGAGTCGGGGAGCGGGAAGACCGCGACAGCCCTGGCGATCATCGGGTTGTTGGGCGAATCCGCTCGCATCGAGCCGGGAAGTGCGATCCGGTTCGAAGGTCGCGACCTGTTGCGGCTCGGCGAGCCGGAGTTTCGCGATCTCCGCGGGCGTCGCATCGCGATGGTCTTCCAGGACGCGGGCGCGGCCCTGAACCCCGTGATGCGCGTCGGGGAGCAGGTGGCGGAAGCTGCACTCGTGCATGGCGAGCGTGACAAGGCGCGTGCGCGCGCCATGGCGGTCGCGATGCTCGACCGTGTGGGCCTTCCCGATGCGGCCCGTCAGGCGCGCGCGTACCCCCACGAGCTGTCGGGGGGCATGAAGCAGCGTGTGATGCTGGCGATTGCCCTGCTGCTCAAGCCGTCGCTGGTGATCGCGGACGAACCGACCTCGGCGCTCGACGTTACGGTGCAGCGCCAAGTGCTCTCGCTGCTGCTGGAACTCCAGCGCGAGTCGGGCACGGCGGTCCTGATGATCACGCACGATCTCGGCGTGGTCGCCGAGACCTGTTCGCGCGCGCTGGTGATGCGCCGCGGGGAACTCGTGGAGTCGGCGACCGTGGATGACCTCTTCCACGCGCCGCGCCATGCGTACACGCGCGAGCTGCTGGCCGCGATGCCACGGCTGGCGCGCCCGGTGCCGCCCGGATGACCGGCTCCGCACTCGTGGCCGTTCGCGGCCTGCGTGTCGTGCACCGGAGCGCCGGGTTGTTTGCCCGCAGTGCCGTCACAGCCGTGGAGGACGTGAGCTTCGAGATCGCCCGGGGCGAGACGCTCGCGCTCGTCGGCGAATCCGGTTGCGGGAAGACATCCGCCGCGCGCGCGCTGCTGCGCCTGATTCCGTGCGACGCAGGATCCGTCACGTTCGACGGCACCGATGTCCTTGCGCTCGCACCCGAGCCGATGCGCCGGCTCCGTAAGCGCATGCAGGTCGTGTTCCAGGACCCCTACTCCTCGCTCAATCCCCGACACCGCGTCGGGACGATCGTCGCGGAGGGACTCGTGGTCCACCGGCTCGCCAGCGGTGCCGCGGCGCAGGCGCGCGTCGCGAGCCTCCTGAAAGAAGTCGGGCTCGACCCGGCGGATACCGCGAAGTACCCGCACGAACTTTCCGGTGGCCAGCGCCAGCGCGTGGCGATCGCCCGCGCGTTGGCAGTGGATCCGGAGTTCATCGTGCTCGACGAGGCCGTATCGGCGCTCGATGTCACCACGCAGGCGCAGGTGCTCGCGCTGCTCGAACACCTGCGCGACGCGCGGCGACTGACCTGCTTGTTCATCGCCCACAACCTCGCGGTGGTGCAGCGGATCGCGACGCAGGTGGCCGTGATGCAGCGGGGACGCATCGTCGAAGCCGGACCGATAGCGCAGGTCTTCGATTCGCCGCGGCACGAGTACACGCGTACGCTGCTGGACGCCGTGCCGGTCTCCGATCCGCGGGACCCGCGCGCGCTGCGCGGGCAGCAAGCCGAACGCGCGCAGCCCGCGGTTGGCGTCGCGAATCGTCAGTAGGTTTACCGCTTCCCTCCCACCGAGCCCACCATGGCGACGGCCGCACAACCCACGCCCGAAGTCCGCGCGCTGACCGACGACCGATCCTTCTTCGGCCACCCCGCTGGACTGCGTACGCTGTTCACGGTCGAGATGTGGGAGCGCTTCTCGTACTACGGGCTGCGGCCCCTCCTGATCCTGTTCATGACGGCGGCGCTTGCCGATGGCGGGTTTGGGCTTGACCGCCCCACCGCTGCGGCGATCGTTGGCATCTACTCGGCGGGCGTGTATCTCGCGACGCTCCCTGGCGGCTGGATCGCCGACCGTTGGCTCGGGCTGCAACGCTCCGTCTGGTACGGTGGCGTGATCATTGCGCTCGGTCACCTGAGCATCGCACTGAGCTCGGTCTTCGCCCAGAAGGCCTTCTTTGTCGGGCTCGTCCTGATCGTGATCGGCACGGGACTGCTCAAGGGCAACATCTCGGCCATGGTCGGCGAGATGTACCCCGAGGGCGGGCATCGGCGGGACGCCGGGTTCTCGATCTACTACATGGGCATCAACACGGGCGCGTTCTTCGGGCAGCTGGTGACCGGGTATCTCGGCGAGCGCGTGGGTTGGCACTTCGGCTTCGGCGCCGCGGGCGTGGGCATGCTGCTTGGCCTCATCACGTTCCGGCTGTGGGCGAATCGCACGCTCGGACCGATCGGCACGACCGTCGCGGTTGACGAAGCCGCCCAGCGGCAGACCCGCACGATCACGCTCGCCGCCGCGGCAGTATTAGGGGCGGTGCTGCTCGCGGGAATCGCCGGCCTGATCCAGTTCGACCCCGTCAGCGTCGCGAGCAACACGACAAACGCGATCCTGACGCTCGCCGCGGGATACTTCGCCTATCTCTTCGTCCTGGGCGGGCTGACGACGGACGAGAAGAAGCGGGTGGCGGTGATCGTGTTGCTGTTTGTCGGCGCGGTCGTGTTCTGGTCGGCCTTCGAGCAGGCGCCGACATCGCTCAACCTCTTTGCGCGCGACTTCACGGACCGGAACCTCTTCGGCTTCGAGGTACCGGCGTCGTGGCTGCAGTCCATCAACGCGTTCTTCGTGATCGCATTCGCGCCCGTGTTCGCCGCGGTCTGGATCGCGCTCGGGAAACGCGGCATCTCGCCATCGAGCACGACGAAGTTCGCGCTCGCACTGGTCCTCTGCGGACTCGGCTTCTACATGATGCTGATTCCCGCGAACGCCGTGATTGCGTCGGGCGGAGTCGCAAAGGTCTCGATCCTCTGGCTCACCGGCAGCTACCTGCTTCAGTCACTCGGCGAGTTGGCGTTGAGCCCGGTCGGACTGTCGTCCATGACCGTGCTCGCCCCCAAGCGCTACGTGGGACAGATGATGGGGGTGTGGTTCATGGCGACCGCACTGGGCAACCTGATCGCGGGGCTGGTCGGCGGGCACATTGACCCGGAGCGGCTGGAACTCATGCCGCAGCTATTCAGCCGGACCGCGATGTCGCTGTTCATCATGACGGCGGTGTTCGCCGTGTTGATCGTGCCGATCAGGAAGATGATGCGATCGGCGGGGACGGAGAACGCGTAGGGCCGGCAGCCAGAGCTACCGACCCATCTTCCGCTTCAGCTCCTCGAGCTGCGCGTCGGCCTGCGCCGACGCAGCTGACCGCTGCTGATCGCGCGACAGCGAGCCGAGTTCCGCGTTCAGGCGTGAGTCGTCGCGCAGGCCGAGGTCTTCGTCGGTCAGTGGGGCATTCGAGGGATTCAGGCCGCTCCCGACGCCGGCCCCGGCCGCCTTGAGTCCCTGCAGCATCTCGTCGTAATCCGCCTCGGCCAGGGCCAGCTCCGCTTCCTGGGCTTCGAGCTTCCGTTCGAGCACGGCGGCTCGCTCGGAATGCTGCCGCTCAAACTTTTCCGCGATCGTCACGGTCTCCGCGTCCGGAATGCTTGCGGCGAGGGCCTTGCGACGCACCACGGTTTCCAGCTGCTCCCGCTCGTGCTTGAGGCGGTCGCGCGTTTGCTCGACGCCGTCGCGCAGGTCGGCGATCCCCATCTTCGCCGCGACGAGCGCCTGTTTCATCTGCGCAACGACCGCGCGGCGGTCGCCGGTGGCGATGCGACCGTTGACGAGGTCACGGACGGTGGCTTTCAGCTCTTCAAACATGGTTGGGGTAGCATAGGGGACGACCGCTCGCGGTGGCAATACGGGCCGCCGGGCGGGTTAGTTTTCGACCCAGCTTTTCGACCCAACGCCCGCGTCTCGTGCTCTATATCTGCCTGCCGTCGCACAATGAGTCAGCCACCGTCGGGGTCCTCCTGTGGAGGATCCGGCAGGTGTTCCAGGAATACTCGCGTGAGTACGAGGTCCTCGTGTACGACGACGCCAGTACGGACGCGACGCGGGAGACGCTCGAGCCGTACAAGAAGGTGATGCCGCTCGAGGTCATCGGTGGCTCGGCCCGCGTCGGCTATGCCGGCGCCGTGCATGCGCTGCTGCGGGCGGCAAGTGCGAAGACGCGGTACCCCCGCCGGGACGCGGTCGCGCTGATGCAGGCGGATCTCACTGAAGGACCCGACCAGCTGCCGGAGTTCGTGAAGCGCTTCGAAGGCGGCGCGGACCTCGTGCTGTCCGATCGGGCGCGGGCCGAGAGCCCGCCGGAGCCGCTTCGCAAGCTCCACCGGAACCTCTCGTGGGCGAAGCGCAGCTGGCCGTTGAACGCCTTCGTGGGCGTGCCGGGCGTGGCTGACCCGTTCGCGACCCTGCGGCTGATCCGACTCACGGTCGTCCGGGACGTGCTCGCGGCGCGTGAAGCGAGGCGGTGGCAGCCCGAGCTCGACACGGCGACTGCGTCGGCCAACGCCGAACTGACGCGTGAGGTGCTGGCACACGCGCGGCGGACGGAATCCGTGCCAACGCGGGAGCGGTGGGACCTGCGCCTGCGCGAAACCCGGACGGACGCGTGGCGCGACGCGGTCAAGGTGGTCAAGCGGGCGTGGGCCACGCGGCGCACGATGCCTGCTCCCCGAAAGAGGGGATGATGTCCCGGAGGGCGCGGCGGACGGCCGCCGGATTCGTGGCGGCACTGCTGTGGTGCGTGCCGCGCGCCGGCGTTGCGCAGGACTCAACCGCTGTCCGCCTGGCCGCCCCGGATTCGGCCTCGGTTCGAGCGCCGGCGTCGCCGCCGTGGGCGCCGGGCGAGTTCCTGGAGTACACCCTCAAGTTCGGCGTCATTTCCGCCGGTTCAGGCCGCATGCAGGTCGTTGGCCGCGACACGCTGCGCGGCCGCGACGTGTGGCGGCTCAAGTTCGATTTCTCCGGCGGCGTCGCCCTGCTCCGGGTCAACGACGTATTCGAGAGCTGGGTGGACGCCGCGTCCCTGCACTCGTTGCAGTTCGTCCAGCGCATCTCGGAACCCGGCTACAAGCGCCTTCGCACCTATCGCATCGATCCGGACCGCGGCGTGTTCCAGCTCGACGCGCAGGAAGAACGCCCATCTGTCGCCGAGCCGCTCGATGACGCGGCGTTCTTCTTCTTTATCCGCACGATCCCGCTGGAGGTCGGCAAGTCGTACGACTTCCATCGGTATTTCGACCCGAAAGCCAACCCGGTAACCATTCGGGTGCTCCGCCGCGAGCGCGTGCAGGTGCCGGCGGGCACGTTCGACGCGATCGTCATCCAGCCGATGATCAAGACGAACGGCATCTTCTCCGAGGGCGGGCACGCCGAGCTGTGGTTGACGGATGACCCGCGGCGCATGCTCGTGCAAATGAAGTCGAAGTTGAAGTTTGGTTCACTGAACCTCTACCTCCGGAAGTACGTCCTTCCGCCGCTTACGCCGGGCGATCCGACGCGCCGGGGCGGCAAGTGACCGGCTTCCGTGCGCCCGGACCCGTGAGCGAGAACCCGCAATGACCCGACCGCGTGAGGCCGACCTATCCGCCGTAAAGACCGTCCCGATCGGCAGTCGCGCGAGCAAGGTGCGCGCCGAAGACTTCGCGGCACCGCCGCAGCGGGGCGGCACGGTTGCGCAGTTCCTGAAGGGATTGCCCGATATCCTGGTCGCGCGCGACTTCCTCGCGGTGGCCGACGCGATTGCCGCCGCGGCGAGCGCGAAGCGCGCGGTGATCGTCATGCTCGGCGGGCACGTGGTGAAGACCGGCCTGTCGCGTGTGTTGATCGACCTGATGGAACGGGGCATCGTGACCCACCTCGCGATGAACGGCAGCGCCGCGATCCACGATTACGAAGTCGCGCGGTTCGGCTCGACATCGGAGGACGTGGCGGCCGGGCTCCGGGACGGGAGTTTCGGCATGGCCGAAGAGACCGGGCGCGGGATGAACGAGGCGTTCGTCGCCGGGCAGAAGGCGTCCCACGGGATGGGTGAAGCGCTCGCGGTCGCGCTGGCTCAAGAAGCGAAACTGGCTCACCCGGAGCTCTCGGTCTTGATGGCGGCGCATCGGCTGGGCGTCAGCGCGACGGTGCATGCCGCGCTGGGCGCGGAGATCATTCACCAGCACCCCGCGGCTAACGGCGGGGCGATCGGGGACACGAGCCATCGCGATTTCCGGCGGCTCGCGGCGTCCATCGAGGGGCTCGACGGCGGCGGTGTCGTACTCAACGTGGGCAGCGCCGTGATCATGCCCGAGGTCTTCCTCAAGGCGCTCACGGTGGCCAGGAATACCGGGGCCGGAAAGCCGCAGGGGTTCGTCACCTGCGACCTCGACATGCAGCGGCACTACCGGCCGCGCGTGAACGTCGTGCAGCGGCCGACGCTCGACAGCGGAAAGGGCTACGAAATAACAGGGCACCATGAGATCATGGTGCCCTTGCTCGCCTGGGCGATCGTCGAGCGGCTGGGGTAGTCGGGCGGTTCGCCCCGAAGCCCCGTCGCGCCCACTCGGAGTGGCAGGCGCCAACGCGGCGACGTCCTTAGCTGCCTGAAGTCCCCGAGAACGAGTCCGTCATCTTGCGCGCGGTGTCCGGGCTGATGATGCGCAGGATGAAGTAGATCGCGGCGCCGACGAGCAGGATCTTGAGCGCAATGCCAAGGATCCAGAACAGCAGCATCACGAAGCCGCCGAACAGACCGAACACGAGCTTGAGCAGGACGATGCCTGCCATTGTCGCGAGGCCAACAGAAAAGAGGGTTTTCAGCATCGTGTGCTCCTTGAAAGTGTCGCGCTGATGCCCTGATTACGCTCTGCCCGTCCGGAGGGTTTTAGGTCCGGTTTGAGTGTGCGTGGACAGCCGCCTGGTGTCGCTTGGCGACACGCCCGCGGGCAGGCACACGCCGCTCGTATTCGACTGTGGCGACGTCGCCACTGCGGTCCGCTGGCTCACCGCTATGCGCTGGTGCCCAAGCCGCAAATTGGGCCTGAAAAGTGAGTAACCGTCTAATGTTATTTTACCGGTTACTCATGATGGCGGCGCGCTCTTGGCGCCCGTAGCTTCTTCGGCCTACTAAGCACACCGTGCACGAACACCTCTATCAGATCATGGGGCGCCATCGCGCCCCGAACCTCCCGGAGCGGAAGCCGGGATGGCTCAAGGTTCGTGCACCCGGCGGGTCGAACTACCTCAAGCTGAAAGGCATGATGCGGGACCTGGGCCTGCACACGGTGTGCGAGGAGGCCCACTGCCCCAACGTGGGCGAGTGCTGGGAGCACGGCGCCGCGACGTTCATGATCCTCGGCAACGTCTGCACCCGGAACTGCGCCTACTGCGCCGTGGCGCACGGCCGGCCGCCGGTCTTCGACCCGACGGAACCGGGCAAAGTCGCCGATGCCGCCGCGACCATGCAGCTCCGCCACGCGGTGATCACGTCCGTGGACCGCGACGACCTGCCCGATTTCGGCGCGGGCATCTTCGCGGAGACCATCCGCGCGGTTCATGAGCGTGTGCCCGGCTGCTCGGTCGAGGTGCTCGTCCCGGATTTCCAGGGCAATGAGACGGCGACTAAGACGGTGCTCGACGCCAACCCCGAGATCTACAATCACAACACGGAGACGGTCCCGCGTCTCTATAAGAAGGCGCGGCCGGGTGGTCGTTACGAGCGAGTGCTGGGGATCTTCCGGTTCGCCAAGTCGTACGCGCCGCATGTCCCGACGAAGACGGGCATCATCCTCGGCCTTGGCGAGACCAACGAAGAGGTGCTCGCGACGATGCGTGAACTGCGCACCGTGGACGTGGACATCCTCACGCTGGGCCAGTACCTCCGGCCCTCGGCCGACCACATCGCGCTCGACCGGTACGTGACGCCGGATGAGTTCAGGATGTTCCGCGAGGAAGGGCTCGCGATGGGCTACAAGCATGTGGAGAGCGGGCCGCTGGTGCGGTCGAGCTACCACGCGTGGGAGCAGGTGCAGGCCGCAGGGGTCGCGTAGTCGCCGCTGTTCACCAGACGCCACCAGGAACGAGAGAGATGCCACCGAAGAAGAAACCGGACGGAAACGGCCCCGCCGAGTCCGCGCTCGACCGGCAGATGCTGCATTCGATGATCCTGCAGCGCCGCTTCGAGGAGAAAGTCGCCGAGGCGTATGCGCTCGGAAAGATCGGCGGGTTTTGCCACCTGTATATCGGGCAGGAAGCGGTGAGCACCGGCATCATCATGGCGCTGCGCGAAGACGACTATGTGCTCACGACCTACCGCGACCATGGCCAGGCGCTTGTCCGCGGAATGACATCGCGGAGCGTCATGGCGGAACTCTTCGGGCGGATTGACGGCTGCTCGCGCGGCAAGGGCGGCTCGATGCACCTCTTCGACCGTCACGTGAACTTCCTCGGCGGCCACGGCATCGTCGGCGGGCACGTGCCGCTGGCGACCGGCGTCGGCTTTGCGATCAAGTACCGCGGCGGCGACCAGTGCGTGGTGTGCTTCATGGGCGAGGCGGCGGTGAACAACGGCGCGTTCCATGAATCGCTCAACATGGCGGGGCTGTGGCGCCTGCCGGTGATCTACGTGATCGAGAACAACCGCTACGGCATGGGCACGGCGTTGGAGCGCGCGTCGAGCATCAAGGACATGTACAAGCGCGGCGCCACGTACAACATCGAAAGCGCCGAAGTGGACGGGCAGGACGTGTGGGCCGTGCGCGAGGCCACGCTCGAGGCGATCGCCCGCGCTCGGAAGGACTCGTCGCCGACGTTGCTCGAGGTGCGCACCTACCGGTACATGGGCCACTCAATGTCGGACGCCGTGAGCGGCACGTACCGCACGAAGGACGAGCTCGACGAATACCGGAAGCGCGACCCGATCAACCTTTGCAAGGCGAAGCTGCTCGCCGACAAGACGATCACGCCGGGCGATGTGGACGCGATGGAAAAGGAGATCGCCGCCGTGGTGCAGGACTCCTGGGACTTCGCGGATGCGAGCCCGGAGCCGCCGTACGAGGCACTGCACGAGGATGTGTACGTGGAGACGACGACATGAACGGCAACTACGAGGGTTGGGTGGTCGGTGGTCGGGCGTCGGTGGGAGGTGGGGCATGCCGGTGATCACCTACCGCGACGCGCTGAACGCCGCACTGCGCGAGGAAATGCACCGCGACGACCGCGTCTTCCTCATGGGCGAGGAAGTCGGCGTGTACAACGGCGCCTACAAGGTGTCGAAGGGCCTGCTCGAGGAGTTCGGCGAGATGCGGGTCGTGGACACGCCGATTACGGAACTCGGATTCTCCGGCGTCGGTGTGGGGGCCGCGATGGTCGGGCTGCGGCCGGTGGTCGAGTTCATGACCTGGAACTTCGCGCTGCTCGCACTCGACCAGGTGGTGAACGCGGCCGCGAAGATGCTCTACATGTCCGGCGGCCAGTTCCCGATGCCGATCGTCTTCCGCGGGCCGAACGGCGCGGCGCTGCAGCTGTCCGCGCAACACTCGCAGGCGTGGGAATCGTGGCTTGCGCACATCCCCGGACTCAAGGTCGTTGCGCCGGGCACGCCATATGACGCCAAGGGCCTACTGAAGGCCGCGATCCGCGATGACAACCCGGTCGTCGTGCTGGAGGGCGAAATGCTCTACAACACGAAGGGCGAAGTGCCGGACGAGGATTACATCATCCCGCTCGGCAAAGCCGAGCTGAAGCGCGAGGGCGATCACTGCTCGATCATCACGAGCGGCAAGATGGCGCTGGTCGCGATGCAGGCGGCCGACACGCTCGCGAAGGAAGGCATCCGGCTCGATGTGGTGGACCTCCGCACGATCCGGCCGATGGATGTGGATGCCATCACCGCGAGCGTGAAGAAGACCAACCGCGCGGTCGTGCTCGAAGAAGGCTGGGAAGTGTGTGGGATCGGCGCGCAGGTGGTGGACTACATCCAGCGCGACTGCTTCGACCATCTCGACGCGCCGGTGCTGCGCGTGCATCAGGCCGACGTGCCGATGCCGTACGCGAAGGCGATCGAGAAGGCGGCCAAGCCGGACCTGGCGAAAACGATCGGCGCGGTGAAGAAAGTCATGTACATCGAGGCCTGACCGATGGCGACGAAAGTATTCATGGAGGCGCTCAGCCCGACGATGGAAGAAGGGCGCCTGGCGAAGTGGGTCAAGAACGAAGGCGACGCCGTGAAGTCCGGCGACGTGCTCGCCGAGGTTGAGACCGACAAGGCGATCATGGAGCTGGTTGCGCGGGGTGAAGGCGTACTGCGCAAACGCTTGATCGCCGAGGGCGCGACGACGCCAGTCGGATCGCTTGTCGGCGTGATCGCGGCGAAGGACGAGGACATCTCGGCGTTGGTGGCCGGTGCAGGCGGCGGCGCTTCGACGCCCGCGCCTGCTGCCGCGCCTGCGGCTGCACCTGTTGTGGCGGCGGCGCCGGCTCCTGCCGCCCCGAGCGCGCCGGCGGCCCCTGCGCCGGCGCCCGCACCGATGGCCGCGGCTGTCACGACGTCAGGCCGCTCGCTCGCATCCCCGCTCGCGCGCCGAATTGCCGGCGACAAGGGCGTGGACCTCGGCGCGGTTCAGGGGTCGGGGCCGGGCGGACGAATCATCAAGCGCGACATTGAGGCCGCGGTTGCCGCCGGTCCTTCGCGCCCTGCTGCGGCTCCGCGCGCTGTGCCTGCCCCGCAGCCCGGCGCGGATTATTCCGACGTCGCGCTCACGCAGATCCGGAAGACCATCGCGCGCCGGCTCGGCGAGTCCATCGGCCCGATCCCAACCTTCTACCTCACCGCGGAGTTCGACCTCGAGCGCGCGGCGGAAATGCGCACGGCGATGGCCGCGCTCGGTGACCAGTACAAGGTTTCGTTCAACGACATCATCCTGAAATCCGTGGCGACCGCGCTTGCGGTGCACCCGGAGGTCAACGCACACTGGCTCGGCGATCACATCCGCTATTGGAGCCGCGTACACCTCGGCATGGCGGTCGCGACCGACGACGGCCTGATCGTGCCGGTGATCTTCGACGCGAACACAAAGGGGCTGGCCGAGATCAGCATGGAAGCACGGTCGCTGGCGCAGCGCGCGCGCGAGCGGAAGCTCAAGCCCGAGGAGTTCACGGGCTCGACGTTCAGCGTGAGCAACCTTGGCATGATGCAGGTTGACCAGTTCACGGCGATCATCAATCCGCCCGAGTGCGGCATCCTGGCGATCGGGGCGATGGATGAAAAGCCGGTTCGTGCCGCCGACGGGTCCGTGCAGTTCCGGAAGAAGATCCGCGTGACGATGAGTTGTGACCATCGCGTGATTGACGGCGCGGTGGGAGCGAAGTTCCTGCAGACGCTGCGGCGGATGATCGAGAATCCTTTGATGTTGGCGTATTGAGACAGGTAACAGATAGTAGGTAGTAGGTAGTAGATAGTAGGTAGTGGTAACTACTACCTACTATCTACTACCTACTACCTACTACCTCCTACTTACCTCACTCCCTTCTCATGTCCTCCTTCGACGTGATTTTTCTCGGCGGCGGCCCGGCCGGCTATGTGGGCGCGATCCGCTGCGCGCAGCTCGGCCTCAACACGGCTGTCGTCGAGAAGGAAGGCCTGGGCGGTACCTGCGTACTCTGGGGCTGCATACCTGCGAAGGCGCTGCTCGAGGCGGCGAACCTGGCGAATCGTGTGAAGCATGCCGCCGAGTTCGGCGTCAACGTCGGCGAGGTGAAGACCGACTACGGCGTCGCGATGAAGCGTTCGCGCGACGTGAGCAGCAAGAACTCGAAGGGCGTCGAGTTCCTGTTCAAGAAGAACAAGATCACGTGGATCAAGGGCACCGGCGTGCTCGGCGCGGGCAAGTCGGTGAAGGTCACGGCCGACGGCAAGACCGAAACGCACACGGCGACCAAGGGCGTGGTGATCTCGACCGGCTCGCGCGTGAAGGGGCTGCCGCAGGCGGGGCTCGAGCTCAACAAGACGACGGTGATTTCTTCGGATGAGGCGCTGGTGCTCGAGAAGGCGCCCAAGACGATCGCGATTGTCGGCGCCGGCGCGGTAGGCTGCGAGTTCGCGGACGTGTTCAACGCATTCGGCAGCAAGGTGTACTTGATCGAGGCGATGGCGGCGATCCTGCCGCTCGAAGATGCGGATTCGTCGAGCGAAGTCGCGCGCTCGTTCAAGAAGCGCGGTATTGATGTAATGGCGGGCGCGAAGCTCACGAGCGCGAAGGTGGGCAAGTCGAGCGTGAAGCTGGGCGTCGAGGAGAAGGGCGCGAAGCAGGAGATCGAGGTGGACGTCGTGCTGGTCGCGACCGGGCGGCAGGCGGTGACGGATGGGATCGGGCTCAAGGAGCTCGGCGTCGCGATGACCGACCGTGGGTTCATCAAGATCAACGAGCGCATGGAGACCAGCGTGAAGGGCGTCTATGCGATCGGCGACGTCGCGGGCCCGCCGATGCTGGCGCACAAGGGCGAGCGCGAGGGGATGATCGTCGCCGAGGTGATTGCCGGGCACAAGTTCCACCCGCTCAACTACGGGAACGTGCCGAACGCGACGTACTGCCACCCGGAGGTCGCGAGCATCGGCCTCACCGAGGCGCAGGTGAAGGAGAAGAAGATCGACTACAAGGTCGGCAAGTTCCCGTTCAGCGCGAATGGCCGCGCGCGGACGTCAGGCGAGACGGAAGGATTCGTGAAGATCATACGCGACGCCAAGTACGGCGAGATCCTCGGCGCGCACATCGTGGGCGCGCACGCGACGGAGATGATCCACGAGCTCGCCGTGGCGCGCGAGAACGAGTTCACGGTCGAGGAGATCGAGCTGGCGATCCACGCGCATCCGACGCTGTCCGAGGCGATCGCCGAGGCGACGCTGGATGCCATGGGACGGATGGTGCACGCGTAGGGACGGGGGCCTGCAATAGGCTGGTACGGCGTGCAATTGTGCCGTGATGCCCCCTCGTCGTGACGGTGGCATCGTGCGGTGCTCCTGTTAGGCGGAAGCCCGCCACGAGCACAGGCGTCGGTCAGCCCAGCGATGCGAATAATGGCGCGCCCACTGGCGCCCCGCGCCTCCGCTTCTGATCTTCATGCAGCAACGGGCACGCCCCCCCCATCATCCCCACGCCCCGATGATCCTCGTCTTCGCGTCGGTCGCGGTGTTCGCGCAGGATTCCGTGTCGTACGCCAGACCCGAGGCGTGGCTCTGCCGGCCGGGCCGCACCGATGCCTGTTCCGTCGATCTCTCGACGACGATCCTCTCGGCGGACGGCACCCGCAAGGCCGAACGGTGGGCCGCGACAGCCGCGCCGGCCGTCGACTGCTTCTATGTCTATCCGACCGTTTCGCGCGACACCGGCACGTACAGCGACATGCAGGCCGGCGATGAAGAGCGGGACGTCGTACGATCACAGTTTGCACGCTTCGGTTCCATCTGCCGTCGGTTTGCGCCCCTCTATCGACAGGTGACCGTTGCCGGCCTCGGCCGGATGTTCAGCTCGCCGAACAGCGGCATCTCGATGAGCCGCGGCACGAACTATGACGACGTGCTCGCCGCATGGAACCATTACCTCGCCAACGACAACAAGGGCCGCGGCGTCGTCCTCATCGGGCACTCGCAGGGAGCGTACCTCCTTGACGAACTCATCCGGTGGGAGATCGACGGCAAGTCGGCGCAATCGCTGGTCGTCTCCGCGCTCCTCATCGGCGCCAACATTCCCGTGCCGGTCGGCAAGGATCTCGGCGGCTCGTTCCAGTCGATGCCGCTCTGCCGGCGAGATGGCCAGACGGGTTGTGTCGTTTCGTTCGTCTCGTTTCGCAGTACCGTGCCTCCGTCCGGCCGCGCATTGTTCGGGCGCGTGACCACGCCGGGCATGCAGGCCGCGTGCACGAATCCCGCCGCCCTGTCCGGTGGCAGTCGCGGCCTCCACAGCTACTTCAGCGCGGCGCCGAGCATCTTCGAGCGCACGGCGACGACGGCGTACCGGTGGGTGCGCACGGATCCGCAGGTCACGACGCAGTTCGTGAGCGTTCCCGGCCTCGTCAGTGGCGAGTGCGTGGCCGATTCCCTCGGCTCGCGGCTGGTGCTCACCGTGCACGGCGATCCCGCCGACCCCCGCGCCGACGACATACCGGGCGACATGGGCGCGCCCGGGACGGCGACCCGGGCGCAGTGGGGCATGCACTTGGTGGATATGAGCGCCACGATGGGCGACCTCCTCTCCGTGGTCGCCAGACAAGCATCGGCGTTCAAGGCACCCGCCGCACGGCCCGCGGCGAGGCCGGCTGGGCTCCCCCCGGCAATGCAGCCCGCGCGCGGCGTCCCGCGCCTCTCGAACGGCAAGCCGGACATGAACGGGATCTGGCGCGCATTCGGCAACGACCACTACGACATCGAGCCGCACAATGCGCGTGGCGCGTTGGCGTGGCGCGAGGGACCCGTCGTGCCGGTTCCCGCGGCTGAGGTTGTGGCGCTCGGCGCCGTGGGATCTGTGCCATCAGGACGCGGGATCGTCGGCGGCGGGAAGATTCCCTACACGCCGGCTGCGCTCGCCAGGCGGAACGAGAATCGTGCCAACTGGCTCTCGCGCGACCCCGAGATCAAGTGCTACCTGCCGGGAGTGCCGCGCGCGAATTACATGCCCTTTCCGTTCCAGGTGTTCCAGAGCACGTCGGCGTTCTTCATCTCATATGAATACGCGGGTGCCACCCGCAACATCCTGTTGAAGGATCCCGGTCCCCCGGAAGTGGACAGCTGGATGGGCCAGTCCGTCGGCCGGTGGGAGGGTGACACCTTTGTCGTCGCGGTGAGCGGATTCAACGCGGAAACCTGGTTCGACCGCGCAGGCAACCATCACTCCGAGGCGCTCAAGGTGACCGAGCGCTGGACGATGGCGGGTCCCGATCACATCCGCTACGAAGCGACGATGGAGGATCCCCAGACCTTCACCCGACCCTGGACAATCCGCACGACCCTCTATCGCGACGTGGACCCCGACGCGCGGCTCGGCCAGTTCAAGTGCGTCGAGTTTGTCGAGGAACTGTTGTACGGTCACCTGCGCAAACGTCCGGTCACGACACCCCCTCCCGCCAAGCCGTGAGGATTCTCATGCCGATCCACCGAGCCAGCTTCAGCGCCCTTGCCGGACTCGTCCTGCTGGCGACGGCGAACCACGCGGCAGCGCAGGCGCCGGCGCGCGCGACGGCGGCGCGGCCCGCGAGCACGCTGCCCCGCACTCCCGACGGCCGCCCCGACCTTCAGGGCAACTGGTCGAACGCGACCATGACGCCTCTCGAACGCGCCGCCGGCCAGGCGCGCGCCCTCACGCGTGAGCAGGCGGCTGCACTCGAGAAGGGGCGCGCTGACGTCAAGGAATCGGGCGACCGGGCGATCGATCCGAACCGGCCGCCGCCGCCCAAGGGGGGGGACGGCTCCACGGGCGCCGCTGGAAACGTTGGCGGTTACAACTACTTCTTCATTGACGCCGGCGACCACGTTGCCTTCGTGAACGGCGAGTTCCGCAGTTCCATCATCGTGAGCCCCGCCAATGGTCGCTTGCCGGCGCTGACGCCGGCGGCTCGCGCGTGGGCGCAGCAGCGCGCCGCGCGGAACCGCGGGTTCGGCCAGTACGACAACCCCGAGAATCGTCCGCTCGCCGAGCGCTGCCTCATGTCCTTCGGTTCGAACGCGGGCCCGCCGATGATTCCCAATGCGTTCTACAACAACAACTACACCATCGTCCAGACGAAGGACCACGTCATGATCATGACGGAGATGGTCCATGACGTGCGGACCATCCGGATGGGAAGGCCCACGCCGACGTCAACTGACGTGCGGCCGTGGATGGGCGTGTCGTGGGGGCGGTGGGAAGGCGACACCCTCGTGGTGGAGACCTCGAACGTCCACCCGCTGCAGGTGCTGTCGCAGAGCGTCTTCCTGAATGCCGCGTTCGGCGCCACCGACAGCCTTCGCGTGACCGAACGGTTTCACCTCACCCGCCCCAACGTGATCCTCTACCGCTTCACCGTGAACGACCCGCTCAACTTCACGGCGCCGTGGAGCGGGGAACTCCCGATGATCAGGATGGACGAACAGATCTACGAGTACGCCTGTCATGAAGGCAACTACGCGTTGTCGAACATCCTGAGCGGCGCGCGCGCGATGGAGCGCGACTCGTCCGCCGTGAAAAAGCCCAATCCCAAGGAGTGACTGTCATGCGTCGAACATTCGCGCTCGTGATCGCGGCCGCGCTGCTCCTCGTTCCGAGCGCCCCGCTCAATGCACACCACGCCTTCGGCGCCGAGTTCGACCCGAATGCGCCACTGCGCCTGCAGGGGAAGGTCGTGAAGCTCGAGTGGGTGAACCCGCACACGTGGATTCACCTGGAGCACGTCAACCAGGCCGGCGCGAAGGAGGTCTGGATGGTAGAGGGCGGAACGCCGAACACCCTCCTGCGTCGCGGCCTGAAGCGTGAGTCGCTTGCGTACGGCACCGAGATCATCGTCGACGGATACCAGACGAAGGACCATTCGCTGAAGCGCGCCAACGGCCGCAACATCACCTTTGCGGACGGACGCAAGATCTTCATGGGATCGTCGGGCACGGGCGCGCCCCGCGACGGGCGCGACCCCACGGAACCGCCGACACCCCCGGCGGCGAAGAAGCCCCCGGGAGGGGCGCTAATCCAGTGATCCGGATCGCGAAGGCCCCCATCGCGGCCGGCGTGCTCGTTGTGCTCTGCGCCGCGCCGTCCGAGGCGCAGGTGCAGTTCACGCTCGCCCAATCGGACGCCGGCCGGGAGGTGTACGCCAGGGCGTGCGCGTCGTGTCATGGGGCGCGCCTCGACGACGGCGTCGCCATTCCCCTCGTGGGCACCGCGTTCCAGCAGAAGTGGTCCGCCGCGGGCAAGTCCCTGGACGACCTCTTCTACATCACGAAGTCCACCATGCCGCGCAATGCGGGCGCCACGCTGAAGGACGACGAGTACCTCGCGGTCGTGGCGTACATGTTGTCGCAAAACGGGCACACCGCCGGTGAGGTGGCGCTGACCGCCGACGGCACGCGGCTCAGGGCGATGCGCATCGCCTCGCCGGCGGCTGCGGCCGGTGCCGGCGGCGCGGGACTCGCCGCCCGGGGACAGGCGCCGGAGTTCATCCGCGGCGCCGGCGGGCTCGCGCCGCGCGGAACGGGGCCCACCGACGCGGACCTGCGTGACGCACCGGCCAGCGGCCGCGACTGGCTGATGCATACGCGCGACTACGCGGGCACGCGGTACTCGCCGCTTTCGCAGGTGAATGTGGGCAACGCGGCCAGCCTGCGGCCCGCGTGTCTCTACCAGGTCGACGCGCCTGGTTCGTTCCAGACCGGCCCCGTAGTGCACGACGGCACCATGTACCTCACGACCCACACCGCCACGATCGCCATCGACGCGGCCACGTGCCGGCAGAAGTGGCGGCACACGTGGACGGTGCTGGCGGCCAACATCCCCGCCAACAACCGCGGCGTCGCGATCAAGGACGGCCGCGTGATCCGCGGCACCACCGACGGGTACCTGATCGCCCTCGACGCGCAGAGCGGCACGCTGCTCTGGGCGCGGCGCGTCGGCGACGCTGCGAAGGGCGAGACCTTCACCATGGCGCCGCTCGTCTACGATTCGCTCTTCTACATCGGCGTCGCCGTCAGCGAGTTCGCAGTGAAGGGCTGGGTCGCCGCGTTTCGCACCGACAATGGCGAGCGCGTCTGGCGCTTCAACATCGTGCCGGCCCCCGGGGAGCCCGGGTCGGAGACGTGGAAGCAGAACCCGGAGATTCCGATGGGCGGTGGCGCCGTCTGGACGCCATTGGCGCTCGACGCGGCGAACGATGTGCTCTACGTGTCGGCCGCGAATCCCGCGCCCGACTTTCCGGAAGCCATCCGCGGCGGCATCAACCTCTACACGAACTCGCTCATCGCGCTCAACGCGCGAACCGGCAAGCTCGCGTGGTATGACCAGATGGTCCCGAACGACGATCACGATTGGGACCTCACACAGGTGAGCCCGCTCTATCGCGCGCGCGTGGGCGGACAGATGCGGAACCTCGTCGCGACCGCCGGGAAGGACGGCGTGCTGCGCGTCGTGGACCGCGACTCGAAGAAACGCGTGTTCGAGACGCCCGTGACCACGCTGCTCAACACGGAAGCCCCCGTGACGACGGCGGGCACGCACGCCTGCCCGGGCATCTTCGGTGGCGTCCAATGGAACGGCCCGTCGTTCCACCCGGGCGCGAACGTCCTCGTCGTCCCGGCGGTCGACTGGTGCACCACGTTTTACCTCGACGAGAGCGTGCGATTCGTGCCGGGCCAGAACTACCTCGGCGGGCGCGTGGTGATGGACTCGCCGTGGAAAGGCTGGCTCACCGCGATCGATGCCTCCACGGGGGCGGTCCGCTGGAAGTACCAGTCGAGCGCGCCGATGATCGGCGCCGCGACGACGACCGCCGGCGGGCTCGCGTTCGCCGGTGAACTGGGCGGTGACTTCGTGGCGTTCAATGTCGCGAACGGCGCGGAGTTGTATCGCTTCAATACCGGCGGCGCGATCGGAGGTGGGCTGGTCACATACGAGGTGGCCGGCACACAGTACATCGCGGTCGCCTCGGGACGTCCCTCCGCCTACTGGGCGAACGCCAGGCCGGGAGCTCCGACGATCGTCGTTTTTTCGCTGCCCCGAGCCCGCTGATGCCGGCGAGACCGCCGCGGCTGCTGGGATGCGCGACCATCCTGCTCGTCGCCGCCTGCAACAAGCCCGCGCCGGCGCCGCCCTCGGGTGCGCCGGCTTTCGTGAAGGTTGCGACGACGCGCCAACTCATGGAGGAGGTATTCGAAACGGCGGCCGACCGGTACTGGACCGCCGTCGGCTCGACGACCGACAAGACCGGCACGCACGAGCACGCGCCGAAGACCGACGCGGAGTGGACGGCGGTGCGCGACGCCGCGACGACGATCGCGGAAGCCGGAAACCTGTTGCTGATCGAAGACCGGCGTGTCGATGACGGGGACTGGGTGAAGTTCACCCGGGAGATGATCCAGGCAGCCTCCCTCGCGAGGGACGCCGCGGCCGCGCGCGATCGGCAACGCATCTTTGACACCGGAGCGGACCTCTACGACCGGTGCACGCAGTGCCACGCCAAGTACCTCGCGCCGTTGTACCCCGTGTCCGCGACGACGAAGCCGCCGCGTACACCGTGACGCGCTTCCCGGCATCGTGCTGAGAGACGTCCTGGCATGGTTGGGGGAAACGCCCTGGAGCATCGCGCTGCACGAGTCGCTCTACATGTGGCCGCTGACGGAATCGGCGCACGTGCTCACGCTGGCGCTCTTCGCGGGTACAGCCGCGGTGCTCGACCTCCGCATGCTTGGCCTCGCGCTCGGCGGTGTTCCCGTCTCGGCCTTGACCGGGCGCCTCCTGCCCTGGACGCGCGCTGCGTTCGTGGTGATGGTCGTGACCGGCCTGGCGCTCTTCTACGCGACGCCGCTCACGTATTACCATAGCCTGTTCTTCCGCATCAAGGTGCTGCTGCTCGGAGTCGCCGGCGTGAACATCCTCGTCTTCCACGCGCGAACGGTGCGCGGCATGGCCGCGTGGGACCACGCCGACCGACCGCCGCGCGCCGCTCGTGCGGCGGCGATGATTTCGCTCCTCGCCTGGGCCGGCGTGATCGTCTCCGGGCGTCTCGTGGCGTATAACTGGTTCGAGTGCGCGATCCAGCCACAGTCGGCGATCGTGAATTGGCTGCAGGAGTGCCCGGTCACGCCTCCGTAGCGCATGGACCTGCTTCCCCTCTTCGAGTGGTGCGAGGCGTCGTGGCTGGGCCAGCTGGTGCGGGTCTCCACCTGGCTCTTCCCCGTCCTGGAGTCGGTTCACCTCCTGGGTCTCTCGCTGCTCGGCGGCGTGTTGCTCGTGGTTGACCTGCGACTGCTCAACGTGATGTTGCGCGACCAGCCGGTGGCGACCCTGGGCCGCGGGTTGCACCCGTGGCTCAACCGCGCCGTCGCGCTGATGCTTTCGACGGGTTTCCTGCTCTTCATGTCCGAAGCCGTGAAGTGCTACCACAGTCCCGCGTTTCGGCTGAAGATGGCGACGCTGCCGGTCGCGCTCGCGTTCACCTATCTCGTGCGGCAACCTGTCGTGCTGCGTGACGCGCCGCCGCATGTATGGCGCGCGAGGGCCGTGGCCGCGGGGTCCATCCTTCTGTGGCTCACCGTGGCAGCTTCCGGGCGCTGGATCGGGTTCTCGTCCTGAACCTCCCGCACCACCGAGGAACCCTGCCCTCCCTTCCTCGGACGCCGGTCGCTCGCTGATCGTCAGCGTCGCCCCACCGCCGCCCACCAAGACGTTGAACCGCTGAAGCGCCGTTGTCGTCGGGCCGACCGTGATCGCGGGCTGACCGCCCGCGCCGGCCGGCGCGGTCGTCACCACGGCGACGGCCAGCGCGGCGATGCGGGCGCCGGCGGATCCGATCCTGCTCATGGAGCTCGCGTGGATGATGCCGATGGGGTCATCGTAATATGTCACGAGCCAGCCGGTGCGGGGCGGCGCGGACCTGGACATGAGTCACCACTCACTGCGGGACGATGCGATGCCGAGACGCGAGCGAACCTCGATGGCGAATCCTCCCCGTGCTTCCCACCCGCGGGCGGCCGGTGCCCGGGTTCTGCTGTGCTGCGCGATCTGTGCGCTTGTCGGCGACGGCGCGGGCGCACAGCCGGGGGTGGCGCGCCAGGCATCGCCGCCCCAGCTTCGCGAGGTCGAACTCCAGCCAGGGATGGTGATCACGCGGTCCGTGCGGGTGGCCCGGCGCACCTGGCGGCTCGCGGCCGACGCCCCGCACGACTCCGGCCTCATCACGATCCGCGGAAACGACATCACCGTGGATTTCGGCGGCGCCACCCTCGAGGGCGTGCCGGCCACCAACGACCCGGACGTAGCGTCCGGCATCGCAATCCGCGTGGAGGGTGGGCGGAACATCCGCATCGCCAACGCGCGCATCCGCGGTTACAAGGTGGCCATCCTGGCCCGCAACACCACCAACCTGACCATCGAGCGGGTGGACGCGAGCAACAACTGGAAGCCGCGCCTCTTCTCGCTGGTCGAGCACGAGAGTCTCGTGGACTGGCTCTCGTTTCACCGGAATGAGGCCGATGAATGGCTGCGGTTCGGGGCCGCATTCTACCTGCATGGCGTGCGTGGCGGCGCCGTGCGGTCGAGCCGCGCGGAGCAAGGGATGAACGCCCTGCTGATGGTGCGCACCGAGGGCGTCGCCGTCACCGACAACGACTTCTCCTTCAACTCGGGGCTCGGCATCGGCCTCTACCGCTCCAGTCACAACACGATCGCGCGGAACCGGGTGAACTTCAACGTGCGCGGCTACAGTTACGGGTTCTATCGTCGCGGGCAGGACTCGGCCGGCATCCTCCTCTACGAGCAGAGCGGCGACAACGTCATCGCGTTCAACTCGGCCACCCACGGGGGCGACGGCTTCTTCCTCTGGGCGGGACAGAGCACGATGGATACCGGTGAGGGCGGCGCGAATGACAACTGGCTCGTGGGCAACGACTTCAGCTGGGCGCCCACGAACGGGATCGAGGCCACGTTCAGCCGGAACTACATGATCGGCAACCGGATCGAGGGCAACGACCACGGAGTCTGGGGCGGGTACTCGTACTCGTCCGTGATTCGCGGAAACTGCTTCCTGCGCAACCGGATCGGCATCGCCATCGAGCACGGGCAGGAAAACGCGATCGCGGACAACTCGTTCGTTGGCGACACGACCGCCATCAGCCTCTGGGCAAACCCCATCGAGCCGTCGGACTGGATGTATCCGAAGCGCCGCGACACGCGGAGCCGCGACTACCAGATCTCGGATAACACGTTCGCCCGGCATCGCGTGGGGCTGCGCGTGCTGAGCTCCGTCGCAGTGACGGCGCGCGGAAACCGGATGACCGGCGTGGATTCGGCCGCGGTGCTGCGGGACACGAGCCGCTTCCATATGGAGGTGACCGGTCCGGGCGCCGCGGGACTTTCGCGGAAGGCGTCCGCGGGCGCCGAGTGCGATGCGCCGCCGCTCAATGGAATCCCGGCGGCGATTCGCGCACGCATGGGTACCGCGGACCGGCGGGTGCCGCCGCGTCAGGAGGCCTCGCGCCGCGACCGCTCCGCCATGGTTGTGGATGAATGGGGCCCGTACGACTGGAAGTCGCCGAAACTCTGGCCGATCGACAGCGTGCGCTCCGTGCCGCTTCGTCTTCGCGTGCTGGGGCCGGCGGGCCGATGGCAGGTCGTGAAGGAGCCAGGCATCGGCACGCTGTCCCGAACCAGTGGGTCCACGGGCGACACGCTGACGGTTACTCCACTGCCGGATGCCGCCAGCGACTGGGCGGTCGAGCTGGAGTTCGTCGGCACCGCAGCACGCACGCCCCTGGGACAGACCGTCAGTTCCGGCACGCCGTACCGGTTTTCGTATGGACGCTTCGAGCCGCGGCAGGACTGGAACGTGCGGTTCTTCACGTGGAGCGACAGTACACCGCGCGATTCCGTGGGCGTGGCCGCGTCGCGCGCCATCTCCCGGACGCCCATGCTCACGCGGCGGGCTCCGCGGCTCGACTACTTCTGGTACCGGCCGGCCATCCGCGAACTCCCCCAATCGCGGTGGGCCCTCGACGCGGCCACGACGGTGGACTTGCCGCCGGGCGAGTACACGCTTCGCACCATCAGTGACGACGGAGTCCGGGTTTGGGTGGACGGTACGCTCGTCATTGACCGGTGGACGCACCACGAGTCCACGGTGGACAACGTGCCGCTGACCGGGGGGCAGCACTCCCTGCGGGTGCAGTATTTCCAGGACGACGGCTGGACGGAGCTGCGGCTCGACATCGTCCGCGGCATCCAGCGCTCCACTGGGTCGGCGGGGCCGCACTGACGCAGCAGCCGGGCCGCGCGCGCTACCTCGGCGCCGCCCCCATTGCCTTCACCATCTGCACCCAGTTCTGGATGAGCGCAATGCGAGGCAGTCCCGCCCCGACTTGATCGATGTAAAGGAACTGCTTGCCGTCGGGAAAGATGTCCCAGTTGGCGTTCTGGATGTTGAAGTCGCCGAGGCCGCCTTCCACCACGACCCGTCGGTTCGCCACGGCGATCCCGGCACCAGCGTCGAGCGTCGCGGCAACGATTGGATTCGTTCGTACTGTAGTACACCGTGCGACCGTCCGGACTCCAGCGGGGACCCTCTCCCCCCTCCGTGGAGATCTGCGTCGGCACCGCGAGTTCACCTGAGGAACCGCCGGCCATACCGATCATCGGCTGCACGTACACCTCGTTCTTCCCAGTACGATCGGAGGTGAACGCGAGACGGCGTCCGTCGGGCGAGAGCTGCGGGTGGATTCCGTTGAACTCGGATTCCTGAATCCAGCGCGAGGACAAGTCCGGCTGCGAGGACGAGAGGAGGGCGAGTCGGCATTCGGGGTCCCAGGGCAGGGTCGAGACGGGAAGCGCGGGATCGAAGGATCCCGGGCGAATGTACGAGAGCCCCGAGGTGACGGCTACCGCAGAACGCTACCGCGTTACGCTACCGCAGCACGCCCAGTCGCGAACCGTTCGTGTAGCCCGGGAACAGCGCATCGGTTGCCGACGCGCCAAGGTGGCCGGAGGCGATCTCCGCGAACACCGAACGAAAATCGGTGGTCAGCGCCAGGTCGCGCCCTTCGAACAACTGTTCGGGCGCCAGGCCAGGCCACTTCCCGTAGACCTTGCCCCCCTTCACGCCGCCGCCGATCACGAACATCGAGCCGGCGTGGCCGTGATCCGTGCCGCCGTTGCCGTTCTGCCTCGCCATCCGCCCGAACTCCGACATCGTGAGGATGACCACGTTTTCCATCCGGTCGCCGAGGTCGAGCGTGAGCGCGGCGATTGACTGGGCAAAATCATCGAGCCGGTTCGCGAGTTGTCCCTGCACGCCGCCCTGATTCACGTGCGTGTCCCACCCGCCGATGTCGGCGAACGCGATCTCGAGGCCGACATCGCTCTTGATCAGCTGCGCGATCTGCAACAGCCGCTGGCCGAACTGCGATCTCGGATACGCGGCGCCGTTGGCGGGCTGGTACTGCTGCGGGTTGGCCGAACGCAGCATCTTCACCGCGTCGAACATCTCGCTTCCGGCGCCGTGCACGACGTCGGCCGATCCGGTCCGGTAGAGCGCCTCAAGTCGCGCCGCGGCGTCGCCGCCGCTGCGAACGGCGAACTGCGCGAGCGAATCCATCGCGACCGTCGGCGCGCTACCTTGGAGGATGCGCGGCGTCTGCGGCGCCATAGACACGGCGCGGAACGGACTCACCTTGCATTGTTCGCAGGTGCCCGAAGCCGCCAGGTAGCGGTTGAGCCAGCCGTCGGTCGTGCCCTTCACGTCGGGCGTCCCGCTCTCCATGTAATCCTGCGCGTCGAAGTGCGAGCGCGTGCTACTCGGGCTGCCCACCGCGTGGATGGGAGCGAGCAGTCCCTTGTCCCACAGCGGCTTCAGCGGGGCAAGCGACGGGTGGAGGCCGAAGAACCCGTCGAGGTCGAGCGCCGAGCGCATCGACGACGACGGCGCCGGGATCGCGATTGCCGGTCGAAGCTGGTAGTACGACCGTTCACCGAACGGCACCACGACGTTCAGTGCGTCTGCGGCGCCACGCTGGAACAGGCAGATCAGGACCTTGCCCTTGGCGGCGCCCGGCAGCGCCATACCATATGTCATGCGGCGGAGGAACGACGGGCTGAGGCCCATCGTTGCGAGCGCAATCGCGCCGGACTTGATGAAATAGCGCCTTTGCATCAGGACTCCCGTTCAACAGGGATCGCGGTCCGCCAATTGCGTTCCACGGCTACCTGCGCTGGAACTCGGGCGAGCCGAGCGCGAGTCCCACCACGAGCGGCAGCCCGCGAAGCTGGGGAAGTGGCGGGAGCGGTGGCGGAGATGCGCCCGCGGCTCCGGGTGCATTGGGCGGCTGGCCGCCGCGCCCGCCAGGTGGCTGTCCTCGGCCGCCGCGCCCACCGATACCACCCTGACCGCCACGACCGCCACGACCCGCGGTCCCCATCGTCGCGGCGGAGTCGGCGGCCGAGCGTTCGCGCGCAAATGGGTTCTCACCGCTGATCAGGATCTGCCGAGTCTCGGGCGAGGCATCGCCGCCAAGCAGCGCGTCTATGACGCCATCCACCTGCAGCTCCTTCACTGCCGTTCGCAGGACGTCTGCGTCGGTGAACCCGAGCGGCGACGCGCCCGGCAACCGTCCGGTCGCCATGAGCATCCCGAAGTTGATGCGATTGAGGATCGCACCGGTGTTCATCCATTGGTCGCCCGTCTCGGGCCACCCGTTCGGCGCCTGGTGGCCATAGATCGGCTGGCCAAGTTGCGCGACGACCTGCGCGAACCGCGGGGTCGAATCGGGCTGTGCGCCGAGGGAACGGGCTGCACTGACCACCACTTCAAATGGCGACTTCACCTTGGCGCGATATGCCGAGCGCGCGAGGAACTCACCGCTCGTGATGATCGTGCGGACAGTTTCCTTGATGTCGCCGTCGGATCGCGTGAACGCCTCGGCCGCCTTCGCCACCAGTGCCTGCGACGGCGTGTCGCTCACAAAGCGCCGGGCCAGCTTGAACGCGATGTACTTCGCAGTGGCCGGATGACGCGCCACGATGTCGAGCACTTCCTCGCCATCCTCAATGCCCCGCCCGGCCTTCAGCTTCTGGCCGAGAAACAGCTTTTCGCCGGCATCGTGCACGGCCGGGTTGAACACGAATCCGCCGCCCTGTTGGGCGCCGCGAATCGTCCAGCCGGTCAGCGCGCGTGCCGCGCTGATGACATCCTGCTGCGTGTACCCACCGTCCACGCCAAGCGAGTGAAGCTCGAGGAGCTCGCGACCGTAGTTCTCGTTGAGGCCGCGGCCCCGCTGTGCTGCGCCGGGCGGAACACCGCGCCCGCCACGCCCGGAGCGCCCGCCGCGACCCGCTCCCAGGCGGGGCCGGTTCGGTTCGGCCTGGCTCTGCCAGTTGTCGAGATAGAAGAGCATCGCCTCGCTCTTGGCGACGGCACCCAACAACGTGCGAAACTTGCCGAACGCGGCGGGCCGGATGATGCGATGCTCATACTCGGCGAGCATGTAGCGTTGGCGCGGCCCCTTGGCGTCATAGACGCTGAAGTGGTTGAGCCAGAAATCGGTCATCACTTCCTGCAGCTGCCGTTCGCTGGCCACGGCGCGTGAGACGCGCGCGCCCTGCACTTCCTGCGTCATCTGCCGAAGCCCTTCATTGGATGCGCGCAGGCGTGCGCTGTCCGCACGGCTCATGCGTGGCGGGTTGTTCGGATCTGCATTTCCGCGGCCGCTGTTCTGGGCCGCGATCTGGTTGAGCAACTGACCCGGCGGCGGGAACCGCTGTTCCAGCTCTCCAGGAGTGAGCGGGATGAGCTTGTAGGCCGCCGCGGCGAAGGCTTCGTACTTGGAGTCGTCGATCGTCTCGGGGGCGAGCTGGCGGGCGATCCAGGCGTCCACGCCCATCGCGCGAACGTTCGCCACGTCGCCCGGTCGCGCGCCGAACGTGAGCCGACTGAGCACATGCGCGACCTGCTGGTCGGCGGTTTGCTCACGCGCATCGCCGACGGACGGCGCCGACATCGGCTGCACGGGGATGACCTTCGTCCCGCCGCCGCAGGCGGTGAGGACGAAAGCGACGAGGAGGAGGGCTGGGCGGTTCATGTGATATCAATAGAAGTGACGTACGCCAGCCCCTGACGTTAACGCCGCAGGACGCCGCCCGAGGAAGGGCGACACCCCCGCGGCTGGACAAGCGCCTGCGCGCCCGCAACAATTCCGCGACCATGACGGGATCCACTCACGCGGACGGCGGCGCACCCGGGCTCGAGGCCGACCCGCCGGAACATGAAGTCGGCGGCTACGGAATGCGGCAGTGGATCGGGTGGATCCTCGGCCCGGCGGCGCTCGCGGCCACACTCATCTTGCCCGCGCCTGCCGGGCTGAGCGAGCCGGGATGGCACACGGCCGGCGCTGCCCTGCTGATGGCGACCTGGTGGATTACGGAGACGGTGCCGATCCCGGTGACGGCGCTCCTGCCGCTCGTCCTGTTCCCGGTGCTGGGGCTCGGCGACATTCGTGAAACGGCAGCGCCGTTCGCCAACCCGATCATCTTCCTCTTCCTTGGCGGCTTCGTCATCGCGCTCGCGATGCAGAAGTGGGGCCTGCACCGGCGCGTCGCGATCAACCTCATTGGCGCGATGGGCACGCGGCCATCGCACATCGTCGCGGGCTTCCTCGTCGCATCGGCCGGCGTGAGCATGTGGGTGAGCAACACCGCGACGGCGCTCATGATGCTGCCCATCGCGCTGTCCGTCGTGCAGCTGCTGCCCGCGAAACGCACGCCGGGACAACGGCAGTTCGCGACGGCGCTGCTCCTGGCCGTCGCCTATGGCGCGACGACGGGCGGCATGGCCACGCTGATCGGAACGCCGCCCAACGCACTCCTCGCTGCGTTTCTCGAAACCACGTATGGCCAGTCCATCGGCTTCGGGCAGTGGATGCTCCTCGGCGTGCCCGTCATGCTGGTCACCCTGCCGGTGGTCTTCCTCGTGCTCACGCGAGTCAGTTTCCGACTCGACGCCGGCGAACTGCCGGGCATGCGCGAACTGATCGTCGAGGAGAAGGCCCGGTTGGGACCGGTCGGGCGCGGCGAACGGATCGTGATGGTCGTGTTCATCCTCACGGCGACGGCGTGGGTGCTCCAGCCGCTCATCGCCAAGTCGCTGCCACTGGTGACCGACACGACGATCGCGATGACCGGCGCGCTGCTCCTCTTCTTCGCGCCCGTGGACTGGCGTCGGGGCGTGTTCACCATGGACTGGGAGACGGCACGCGACCTGCCATGGGAAGTGCTCCTGCTGTTTGGCGGCGGACTCAGCCTCGCCGCCAACATCGAGCGGCACGGACTCTCGACCTACCTCGGGTCGCTGAGCGACGTCCTGCACGGCCTGCCGATGCTCGCGATCCTCTCAGCCGTGTGCTTCGGCATCCTCCTGCTCACCGAACTCACCAGCAACACCGCAACGGCTGCGACGTTCCTCCCGATCTCGGCGGCCATTGCGCTCAGCCTTGGCCAGAATCCGCTGCTGTTCCTGATTCCCACCGCGCTCGCCGCGAACTGTTCGTACATGCTGCCGGTCGGCACTCCGCCAAACGCGATCGTGTTCGGCAGCGGGCAGGTGACGCTGCCACAGATGGCCCGTGCGGGAATGTTGCTCAACGTGCTGCTGGTACCGATCATCGTCGGGCTCGTCCTCTTGCTCGGCCCGTGGGTTTTCGGCGTGCAGTTCGACGTGATTCCGGACTGGGTGAAGCGCTGACCAGCCCTCAGACCACGTACCGCGGCAGCGCGGGACTGAGGTGCATCAGGACATCGTAAACCGATATACCGCCCTTGATCGCCAGGGTATGCGGGTCGATGGCCGGGTCGTCCGGCCCGATCACCGTCGCAATATCGCCAACGCTCACGCTCGCGCGGTCGCCGATCTCGACGATGGCGTGGCTCGCGCTGACAGCCCCGATCACCGGGTACGCGCGACCGTTGATCAGGATGCTGGCGCCCTTCACGGCTGCGCGCGGGACTCCATCCACATGGCCCATGGGTACGGTGGCAAGCCAGACCGGTGCCTTGGCCACGTAGCTGCGGCCGTAGCTGACGCTATCGCCGGCGCGCAGCTGCTCGACCCGCACGACGCGGGCACGCAATCGTACGGCCGGCCGCAGCGCGGCGATTGACCGCTCGCGCCCTTCATTAGATGGGTATGCCCCGTACAGCGAAATGCCGGGGCGGATCATGTCGAGCGCGGTACCTGGCGTGTTGAACACCGCGTCCGAGGACGCGGCGTGGAGCGGACCCACACTCCGGCGTCCACCGGCAACCGCGTCGGCGACGCCCCTGAGGCGGCGCATCTGCTCGACATCGAATTCGCGGTCCTCAGTCAGGTCGGTCATCGCGCCGCGCAGCGTAGTGGCGTTTGACGCCGCCAATCTCGCGAGCCACGGTTCCGCGCGATGGTAGGGAATGCCGATGCGATTCATGCCGGTATCTACGATCGCAACCGTCGGCACGGCCTTGCCGGCTGCGCGTGATGCGCGTTCCAGCCGCGCGAGTGCGTCATCGGTGCAGGCGGCGAACGTGATGTCGCGCGCCAGCAACTCGGGCGCATCGGAGTCGGCGCTGAGGGCCATGAGCAGGATCGGCTTTCGCACGCCCGCTTCGCGCAGCGCGAGCGCCTCGCTCGTCTTGACTACGGCAAGGCCGGAGACCTCGGGGATCGCGTCGAGGATGGGCCCGGCAACGCTGAGGCCGAGCCCGTACGCGTTGTTCTTGGCTACCGCAAGAATCGGCTTCCCGCCGCCAAGTCGGCTCAGGACTCCGACGTTGTGCCGGATCGCCGCCGGCTCGACTTCGATCCACGGGTCGAAGCGATCGCCGGGCACGGCCGGGCTCGGCCGGCCCTGCGTGGGGGCATGCGCGTGCGTCACGGATTCGGCTGCGTGGAGCGGCACATTCGGGAGGGCGGTCGCCGCCGCGACGGCGCCGAGGAAGTCGCGTCTGCTGAGTGGCATGGTGAACTCCGAGTGGGAAGCCCGGTTCAGCCGAGTCTGCCACAATTCTATAGAAGGTCGTGGGCGGCGTGGTGCACCGACGGCGCGGCGATCACCTTGCCGCCGCCACGGACCGTGCGGCATACGGGGCGCCCGACGAAGTAGGTTTCCCGCATGCCTACCCGATCCGCCTCAATCCGCTTCGCGCTCGGCCTCTCGATCGCGATCCCGGTCCTCGCGACGCCATCACTTGCGCAGTCGCTCATACCGGCGCCGACGCCCACCTTCGCAACGTCAGATACCGTCATCCGCCGCATGTGGCGCGTCGGAATGCAGGAGTCCAAGGTCGAGACGCTTGCGCAGGTGCTCATTGATTCCATCGGACCGCGGCTTTCCGGAACCTCGGGGTTCCAGTCTTCGGTCGAATGGCTCGAACGCACGTATCGCGGATTCGGCGTGCCCGTCCGGCGGCACCAGTACGGGACGTGGCGCGGCTGGCAGCAGGGCGCGACGTCGGCGGAGTTGATCGGGCCGCGGCACCAGAACCTCGAGGTCGAGTTGCTCGCCTGGAGCCCGGGCACACCACGCTCGCAGCCCGTAGATGGTGACGTGGTCGCGATTCCCGCGCTCGCGGACACGGCCGCCGCCTCCGCGTGGATCGGAACGTTGCGCGGGAAGTTCGTGCTGATCTCTGCGCCCGAGATCATGTGCCGCGCACCGCAGGAACTCGCCCGCAATGCTTCGCGCGCAGTCGCGGTGCAGATTGACTCGCAGCGCGCGCAGGTGCGCCGACTCGCGGCCGATCGCTTCCGCGCCCTCGCGCCGGCCGGGTCCACCCCGCAGAACTTCACGCGCGCCGTTCACCTCCGCCTCGACTCGGCCGGCGTCGCCGGGATCGTGACGACGAACTGGTCCAACGGCTGGGGCGTCAACAAGATCTTCGGCGCCACGGCCCCGCGCGTACCGACCGTTGACCTCTCGTGCGAGGATTACGGCCTGCTCCACCGCCTGGCGTCGAACAACCAGGGGCCTCGGATGCGCCTCACCGCAGACTCGCGCACGGCACCGGCTGAAGTCCCGATGTTCAACGTCATCGCCGAGCTGAAAGGGCGCGAGCTGCCGAACGAGTACGTCGTCCTGTCGGCGCACCTCGACAGCTGGCACGGCGCGACGGGCGCCACCGACAACGGCACCGGCACGATCACGATGCTCGAAGCCATGCGCATCCTGAAGGAGACCTACCCGAACCCGCGGCGCACGATCGTCGTCGGTCATTGGGGGAGCGAGGAGCAAGGCCTCAACGGTTCGCGCTCGTTTGTCGAGGACCACCCGCAGGTGATTGACGGCCTGCAGGCCGCATTCAACCAGGACAACGGCACGTGGCGCTTCGAGACGATCGAGGGCCAGGGCTTCGCGAAGTCAGGCGAGCACCTCGGCCGCTGGATCTCGATGCTGCCGGCCGTGATGAGCGACAGCATCAAGCTGCAGGTGCCGGGGCCACAGGCCAACGCCGGCAGCGACCACTCGGCGTTCATCTGCAAAGGCGCGCCCGCGTTCCGCCTGCAGTCCCCGTACGACGAATACCGCCAGTACACGTGGCACACGAACCGTGATACGTACGACAAGGTCGTGCTCCCCGACCTCAGGAATAACGCGACCATCGCAGCGATGATGGCGTACGCGGCTTCGGAGGATCCCGAGCGGCTGCCGAGGGACAAGGTCACGCTGTACCTGCCGAACGGACAGCCGCGTGCGTGGCCGACGTGCAGCACACCGCAGCGGACCTCGACCAGCTATTTCAACCCGCCGACAACTCCGCCGCCGCCCGACGAGCGCTGATCGCCGCGTGAGAACGTTCGCATAGCAGCGCACGCGCGCCGCCGATGCAACCACTCGCGCTCGTCGCCGGGTTTTTCGGCGCCGGCAAGACGCGGTTCCTCACGTCGGTCATTCCCGAGCTGCAGGCGCGGGGCTTGTCGGTGCGCGTGCTGCTCAATGACTTCGAGACTGCCGAGGTGGACACGACTCGCCTCGCAACGCTCAGCGCGTTGGTGACGCCGCTGTCGGGTGAGTGCGTTTGTTGTTCATCGCTCGAGGACCTGCTCACCGCGCTCGCGGCGTTCCCGCCTGCGGAGAACTCGGTGACGCTCATCGAGGCCAACGGGGCGACCAAGACCGAGGAACTCCTCGGCGCGCTCACCACCGACCGCCGCCAGGCGCACTACACGCTACCGCTCCAGGTGACGATCGTTGATGCCAAGCGCTGGCAGAAGCGCTGGTGGCACAACGACCTCGAGGCGAACCAGGCGCGCACCGCGACGCACGTGCACGTGAACTGGACGCATCGCGTGCCGGGCGACCGGCTATCAGCCGTGCAGGCCAGAGTGCGGACGGTGAACCCGAATGCGAAGTTCACGGCCGCCGCCGATTTCGCTGACGACGTGCTGGCGATCACCAATGCGCCAGGTGGCGGTGACCGTCGGGTCGGGCATGCCGATTCTCGCGCCGCGGCGCCTGATCATACACACGGACATGGACACCAGCACGGACACTCGCATGCGCATACGCACGAGCACCCGTTCGCGAGCGTAGTACTTGGCCTTCCGGACATGGTGAGGCGAGATGCGTTCGCCGCGTTCGTCGGTGCGTTGCCGCGTGCGGTCGTGCGCGCAAAAGGGCTGGTGCGATTTGCCGACAGGCCGGAGACGATGTTCGTGTGGAACCGGGTTGACGGTCGCAAGCGGATGACGCTCGACGAATCGGCGCCTCACGCTTCGGCGGCGCCGATGGCGCTGTTTATCGGCGTGGGGCTGCCGGTCGAGGAGTTGCGCACCGGGGTGGAGTCGCTGCGGGCCTGACACCAACCTCGGACTCGCGGGAGTACGCGGTGCCCCCCATTTTCCGGTGGTGAACGCCCCCTCGCCCCGCCCCTGGGTCCTCGCCGAATCCACCTGGCCCGAAGTCCGCGCCAAGCCGTTTGAGGTCGCGCTGCTCCCGTGGGGCGCGACCGAGGCGCACAACACGCACCTGCCCTACGCCACCGACTCCATTCAAGTCGAGGCGGTGGCGATCGCGGCGGCGGGCATCGCGTGGGAGCGCGGCGCGCGCGTCACCGTGCTCCCCACGATCCCGTTCGGCGTGCAGACCGGCCAGCGCGAAGTACCGCTCTCGCTCAACATGATGCCGAGCACGCAGCTCGCCGTGGTGCGCGACATGTTGCCGAGCCTGCGCGAACATGGTGTGCGCAAGCTTGTGATCGTGAACGGGCACGGCGGCAACGACTTCAAGCCGCTCATCCGCGAGCTGCAGCCCGAGGCCGGCCTCCTGCTCTCGCTCGTGAACTGGTACTCCGCGGTGAACCCGGCGCCGTTCTTCGCCGCGCCGGGCGACCATGCCGGAGAACTCGAGACGAGCGTGATGCAGCGCTTGGCGCCGTCGCTGGTGCGGCCGCTGGGCGAAGCGGGTCCCGGCGCCGCGCGTCCGTCACGCATTGCCGGCTTCCGCGACGGATTCGCCTGGACGCCGCGCCACTGGGTGTCGGTCACGGATGACACCGGTGTCGGCGACCCGTCGCAGGCCACGGCCGCCAAGGGCGCGAAGTTCCTCGACGCGGTGGTGGAACGGTTCGCTGCGTTCATCGTTGAACTCGCGGCCGCCGATCCCGCCGACCTCTACACCCCCAACCCGACCCGAACGTAGGGACTCCCGATGCCAACGCCCCGCACCGCCGTGTTGACCGCTGTCATGCTCGCCGCCCTCGCGTTCATTCCTGCCGGCGCCGCGCGCCAGCCTTCATCGTTCGACGCGCTCGCCAAGGCATCGCTCGCGCAGATTGACGGCCGCGCCAGACTGCGCGGGCTCCGCGACAGCGTGGAGGTGATTCGCGACCGCTGGGGCGTGCCGCACATCTACGCGAAGAACACCGAAGACCTCTTCTTCGCCCAGGGGTTCGTGCAGGCGCAGGACCGGCTGTGGCAGATGGAGATGTATCGCCGCACCTACGAGGGCACGCTCGCCGAGATACTCGGCCCCGCCTACGTGAGCCACGACCAGCTCGTGCGCTTGCTCAAGTATCGCGGCCCGTGGGATGACCGCGAATGGACGAGCTACCATCCCGAAGGCAAGAAGATCTTCGACGCGTTCGCGAACGGCGTCAACGCATTCATCGCGCAGGCCGGCGAGCGGCTTCCGGTGGAGTTCAAGCTCACGGGTATCAAGCCGCAGCCATGGACGGCCGACATCGCGCTGCTCCGCACACAGACCGCCATGCCGACCGGCAACGCCGTTGCCGAACTCAGGCTCGCAGCGGATGTCGTGAGACTCGGCGTGGACTCCGCGAACAAGGCCGCGCGACCCTCGCCGTACCGTGACCTCGTGGTGCCGAGCGGCGTTGACCTCTCGCAAGTCACGGCGGCCGTTCGCGCGGGACTCGACGGAATGGTCACCGGCGTCATCCGGCCGGAGCTGCTTCCCGAGTACCGGTCACTCGCCGGCGCCGACGCGAGCGCCAACACCGGCGTGCAGGAGAACTCCCCGGGCAGCAACAACTGGGTGGTGAGCGGCAAGCTGACGGCGAGCGGCAACGTCATCGTGGCGAACGATCCGCACCGCAACGTCGCGAACCCATCCATTCGTTACATCGTGCACCTCAATGCGCCGGGCTGGAACGTGATCGGCGCCACGGAGCCCGTGCTCCCCGGCGTCGCCATCGGCCACAACGGGCGGATCGGTTGGGGCCTCACGATCGTCGGCACCGACCAATCCGACGTGTACGTGGAGGAAGTGAACCCGGCGAATCCCAACGAGGTGAAGTTCCGCGGCCAGTGGGAGCCGCTGCGCATCGTGCGCGACACCATCCGCGTGAAGGGCGCTCCGCCGGTCGCCGTGGCGTACAAGTTCTCGCGTCACGGTCCGGTGTTCCATGAGGACGCCGCCAACCGCAAGGCGTATGCGATGCGTTCGACGATGTACGAGCCGGGCAACGCCGGCTACGTGAGCGCGCTCCGCTACCACGCGCTCGACAACTGCCGACAGTTCCTCGACGCACAGGTGTACTACAAGGCGCCCACCGAGAACATGATCTGCGGCGACCGTGACGGGAACATCGCGTGGCAGGCCTCGGCCGCGTCGCCGAAGCGTCCCAACTGGCACGGACGGTTGCCCGTACCGGGCACCGGCGAGTTCGAGTGGGACGGCCTGCGGAATGACCTGCCGCGCGAGTTCAATCCGGAACGCGGATGGATTGCCACGGCCAACCACGACATCCATCCGCAGGGCTACGACCCGCCGCTCTTTTTCAAGAACGGGCCGGAGGACCAACGGTTTCGCCGCATCGCGGACGTGCTCGTAGCCAAGCGCGGATTCACGATCGCCGACTTCGAGGCGCTGCAGCACGACGCCTACTCTGCACCGGCCGCGCGCGACATCCCGTTGTTCCGGGGTTGGCAGGCGAGCGACCCGGAGGTCGAACGCGCCCGCGCGCAGATCGCGGCGTGGGACGCGCAGTTCAAGCGTGAGAGCATGGCACCGCTGATCTACCGCGCTGCAGCACCGGCGATTCCGGCCGAAGCGCGCGCACCGGGTACCTCAGCCGTGCGGCGGGGCGAGCTGCTCCAGGGCGCGATCGCCCGCGCGCTGGACACGCTCCGCGCGGAGTTTGGCGCGGATGCATCGCAGTGGCGTTGGGGGCGGCGCAACACGTCGCAGCTGCCGCACACGCTGGTGAAGGCGTATGACATTCCGCCGGTCGAGCGTCACGGCGGCGCCGGGTTCGTGGCCGCAGTGGGCGCGACGTATCGCGAGATCATGGATATGGGCAACGTGGACGCGTCGGTGGCGACGAACGTGCCGGGCCAGTCGGGCCAGCCCGGGAGCCCGTTCTACTCAAACCTGGTTGAGTCGTACGGTCGGGCCGAGTACTTCCCGCTCGCGTATTCGCGCGCCGCGGTGGAGCGCGCGGCGGCACACCGGCTCGCGTTGGTGCCGGTGCGGTAGGGCGCTCGTAGCTCTGGCGCGCGCGCCGCCTCTCCGTCAGCTTAGCTCCACCACCCTACACCCCGATTCCGATGTCCGCCCAAACCCTCAGCGCCGCACTTCGGCGCGCATGTGTCCGCGTTCTCGCCTTCGTCGCGCTCCTCGCTCCCCCGCTCGCCGCACAGGAAGCGCCGTTCATCGGCGTGCGCGTGGACGCGGACCGCAACCGCGTGCTGCTGGAGATTCCGGTCGCGCGACTCGACCAGGACCTCCTGCACCAGACCGTGCTCGCGACCGGCGGCGGCCTGGGCGCCCTCGGACTCGATCGCGGACAGACCGGCGGGAGCGCGGTCATTCGGCTCGAGCGCAAGGGACGCCGAATCGTCGTCACGCGCGACAACTGGAGCGTGCGCGCGCTCGGCGCAGACGAAGCCGGCCAACGCGCCGCCGCCGAGGCATTCCCGACCTCAGTCATCGGCTCGTTCCCGATCGAAGGCGAGGCGAATGGCGTGGTCACTGCCGATGCGACGTCACTGTTCCTGAGCGACACGTACGGAATCGCCGATGCCATTCGCCGCTCGCAGGGCGGCAACGGCCGCGTGGACGCGAATCGCAGCTGGTTCGACGCCGCGCGCACGAAGGCCTTCCCGACGAACACCGAAATCCACGCAGTCCTGACGTTCGCGGTGGACAACCCGGGCGCATCGCTGCGCCGCGCGGCACCAGATGCTGCCGCACCGACATTCGAGCTCCACCACTCGCTGGTCGCACTCCCGGACCCGCAGGGCTTCCGGCCGCGCCGCGGCGACGCGCGCGCGGGGCTTGCCGGCGGCGGCTACCAGGACTTCGCGCAGTCATTTGAAGGCACGTACCGCGGCGGCCACATCAGTCGGTACCGGTTGATCCCGCGTGACCCGGCCGCGTACCAGCGCGGACAGCTCACCGAACCGGTGAAGCAGATCGTGTACTACCTCGACCCCGGCATCCCCGAGCCGTATCGCTCCGCGTTCCTCGAAGGCGGCAACTGGTGGGGCAAGGTGTTCGAAGGCACCGGGTTCCGGAACGCGTTCATCGTGCGAGCGCTGCCGGATGGCGTGGACCCGATGGACGCGCGCTACAACCTCATCTACTGGGTACATCGCGCGGGGCCGGGACCGTCCGTCGGCCCGTCGCTCGGCGATCCACGCACCGGTGAGATCCTCCGCACCGTCGTGCGCATGGATTCATGGCGCTCGCTCGTGGACTACAACATCTACGCCGGGCTGGTTCCGGCGGCGGGCCCGAACGGGCTGAATGTTTCGGCCGAGGATTTCATCAAGGCGCGCCGGCGCCAGCACGTCGCACATGAGATCGGCCACACGATCGGGTTCCCGCACAACTACTTCGCGCACGCGCAGGACCGTTCGTCAGTGATGGATTACCCCTTCCCGCTCATCACGGTGGACGCGCGCGGGAACCTCGACCTCTCCAAGGCCTACGCGCCCTTCGCCGGCGGGTGGGACTCGCTGACGGTGCGCTACGCATACAGCTGGTATCCCGACGCCGCAACGGAAGCCGCCGGGCTCGATCGCATCGTCAAGGACGCGCTCACGCGCGGACTGCGCTTCGGCTCCGATTCGCACGCCGATGCCGACGGCTCGATCCCCGAAGTCACGCGCTGGGTCGAAGGGCGTACGATGTTCGACGCCGTTGAGCGGACCACCGCCGTGCGCCGCGTGGCGATGGACAAGTTCGACGAGCGCGCGATCAAGCCGGGCGAGCCGATGTACCTGCTCAACATGCGCTTCACGCACGTGTACCTGCACCACCGGTATTCGCTCGAAGGCCTGGTGAAGAACATCGGCGGGATGGACTTCCGTTACGCGATGCGCGGCGACGGCCAGACGCCCACGACGATCGTCCCGGCCGCACAGCAGCGGCGCGCACTCACGATGGCGCTCGACGCGCTTGAACCTGCGGCGCTTGCCGTGCCCGAGCGCGTGCAGGCGTTGATCCCGCCGATGCCGCCGGGCGGCGACCCGCAGTTCAACTGGATGGGTTCGGCTGGTGGCACATCGTTCGATGAGATCTCGCTTGCTGGTGGGCTTGCAACCGAGGTGATCGAGGGCCTGATGCACCGCGAGCGCTTGGCGCGCGTGGTGCTGTTCCGTGCGCGGAACGCCGAGAACCCGACGCTGGATGAGGTGCTCCGGACGATCGTGGACCGCACGTGGGGCGCGGCCTCGACTGATGACGGACACGCCCAGTCGCTGCGCCGCACGGTGCAACGCGTGGCCCTCAACACGTTGCTCGATCGCGCAGGTGACAAGGACGCGCTGCCCGATGTGCGTCAGGTGTCGGAACTCCACCTGCAGCAGCTCGACGAGCGGATCGCGGCGATGACCGGTGGCTCGCCGGCCGACCGGGCGCTGCGTGCGTCAGCGCGTCGTGAGATCGCGAAGTACTTCGCGGGCGACGATGACCCGACGAAGCGCTCGCGGTTCGCGGTGCTGCCGCTGCCGTGGCCGTAGGGGGTCGCGGAGGCAGCTCACAATCGCGGCGCGATTCCCCCGGGACATGCGGAAGTCCGCCCTGCGCGGCATCTTTGCCCCCCATGAAGATCACCGGCATCCGTATGTATCAGGTGGACCTCCCGCTCCACGAGGGGAGTTACAAATGGTCGGGCGGGAACTCGGTCTCCGTGTTCGACTCGACCGTCGTCGCGGTGGACACCGATTCCGGGCTCACGGGCTGGGGCGAGGTCTGTCCGCTCGGGCCCGCGTACCTGCCCGCCTACGCACGGGGCGCGCGCACGGGAATCGCGGAACTCGCGCCGCAGCTGATCGGCCTCGACCCGCGTGAACTCGGCGTGCTCAACGCGCGGATGGACGCCGCGATGCGCGGTCACCCGTACGTGAAGTCCGCGATCGACATGGCGTGCTGGGACCTGCTCGGGAAAGCCGGCGGGCTACCCGTCGCCACACTGATGGGTGGCCATGTGGGAGCCGACTTCGCGTTGTACCGCGCGATCTCGCAGGATACGCCGCAGGCGATGGCGGAGCGCATCGGCCGGTATCGGAGCGAGGGCTACACCAAGTTCCAGCTCAAGGTCGGCGGTGACGCCGACACCGATATCGCGCGCATCCACGCGGCCGCCGCGCAACTGCAGCCCGGCGATGTGCTCGTTGCCGACGCCAATACGGGGTGGACGCAGCACGTGGCGATGCGCGTCGTGGACGCCGTGCGCGACGTGAACGTGTACATCGAGCAGCCGTGCATGACCTACGAGCAATGCCTCGCGGTGCGCCGGCACACGAATCGTCCGTTCGTGCTCGACGAGGTGGTGGACGGCATTGACATGGTCGTGCGCGGCCTCGCGGACCACGCGATGGATGTCATCAACCTCAAGATCTCAAAGGTCGGCGGCCTGACCAAGGCGCGGCAGATCCGCGACCTCTGCGTGTCGGCGGGCATCGCCATGACGATCGAAGACACCTGGGGCGGCGACATCATCACGGCGGCGATCGCGCACCTGGCGCACAGCACGCCGGATGAGTTCCGGTTCTCCGCGACCGACTTCAACTCGTACGTGACCGTCGCGTTCGCCGATGGCGCTCCGCAGCGCAAGCAAGGGCGGCTCGCGGCGTCACGCGAGCCGGGGCTCGGCGTTCAGCCGCGGATGGATGTGCTCGGAAAGCCGCTGCAGGAGTGGCGGTAGGGCGCGCCCTGCCTCAGCGCTTCGCGAGTCCCTCGGTCAACTCGATGCGCGTGCCGTTGGGGTCAATCAGGAACGCGATCTTCAGGCCGATCGCCGGCATGTCCCGGAACGAGAGTTCAAGCACGACGCCGTCGGCGGCGAGCTGCTTCGTAAACGCCTCGAGGTCCCGTACCTCAAACCCGATGTGATCGAGCGACCGACCCTTGGTCGCCGCCTGCGGCGCCTCGGTCTTCCGGAAGCTGAACGACATCCCCGGCACGCCCATCGCGTTCGGATTCGTCGCAGTCGGCGCCGCTGCGCCGAAATACTTCGCGTACCACGCGCGGAGCCCATCGACATCGGCCGTGTAGTGGTGCACGTGGAAGTGTTCGATGGGTACTGCGAGCGCAGGTGCGGCGTAAAACTCGATCTTCACCTTGTCGGGGAAGATCGCGACGATCTCCACGGAGTCATCGCGCGTCAGCGGGATGCCGGCGGCCTTCAGCTTTGCGCTGGTCGCGGCGAGATCCTTGACCCGAAACGCGAAGTGGTCCAGCGCGGACCCTTCGGAACCCATGCTTGGCTCAGCCCTGAAGAACACCAGGAAGATGCCCGGCAGCTTCAGCAGTTCGAGGGTTCCGCTGTTGACCACCTGCGCGCCGAACGCGTCCACCCAGACCTTCCGGTGCGCCGCTGGGTCTCGCACCATCATATGGATATGGCCGGCGGACACGCCCGCGGCGTTGGGAGCGGGGAGCTGGGCCTGGGCGGGCTGCACTCCGATCACGGCGCCGCAAGCAACGATGGCGCTCAGGACGACTGTCTTCAACATGGCTGACTCCAGTTAGTGTGTGGCGCGAGACAACGTAATCGTCCTAGAACGGGTTCGTCGTGTACCCCTGCCGCTGCAGCGTGGCGTGCGCCAGCGCTGCCGACGGCGCGACGAGCACGAACGGCAAGATCTTCTCGCGCGGCATCTTCCGGTTCGCGGCGGTCTGGCCGCAGAGGATGACCTTGATCCCGGCCTTGGACATCTCCTCGAGCAGGACAAGGTTGGGATTGTCCACGCCTTTGCGGGCACGGTATTCGTCGTTCATCAGCAGGTCCTCACCGGCCCCGCCGTGAACCACCACGGCAAGCTGGACGCGTGACCGCGAGATCCCGAGCGCGGCCGTCTGGTTCATGAAGCGCGCGGGCACGTGAAACAGCTCATTCAGGTCCGCCGGCTTTGCGGCGCCGACGCGAATGTCCCAGACGACCTTGTAGTCGAGGTCGGCCGGCGCGACGAAGGTGATGTTCGGCACCGGCGCGTGTGCGCCGCCCGCAAGGATCACGGGGCCCGGCTGTTGCTGGGCTGCGGCGGGGACAGCGACGACGGCGGCGAGGAAGGCAGCGGCGGTAGCGAGGCGGGAGTTCATGAGTATGGCCCGTGAAGGGGTGAAACGCTGACGACGTGAATATGGCGAGTGGCGCGGCACTGGGGGCGGCAGTTGAATCGTTCCCCCACGCTCGCTTACGATATCGAATCCCCTTCCCCGCCCCCGATGCGCCTTTCGACCCTCTCGCTGGCGTTTGCCGCCACCATTCTCGCGCCGCTGCCCGCGCACGCCCAGGATCCGCGCGGCCTCCAGCTCGCCGACCTCCCGGCGCTACGCACGTTCGGCGAGGTCGAACTCTCCCGCGACGGCGCGCGCCTCGCGTATGGCATCGTTCGCAACGACGTCGGCGCCGCACCAACGACTGAGATCTGGATTCGCGATCTCCGGTCCGGCGCTACGACGCGGCTCAACCCGGCCGGCTCGGCATCGAACCCCCGCTGGTCGCCGGACGGCACGCGCATCGCGTTCATCGGGCGCGTAGGCGACAGCTCGGGCGTCGCCGTCGCCGCTGCAGACGGGACCGGCGCGCGTTTTCTCGCCGCGACATCCGGAAGCAACAGCATCCTGCCGCGCACCGGCGAGCGGCTCGTCTGGTCGCCGGACGGCAAGCAGCTCGCCTACGTCTCCACCGCGCCCGGCCTGGAACCCGACGCCAATGGCGACCCGATGGTCATCACACGCTACGCGTACAAGCCCACGTCGAGCGCCGGCGCCGCACGGTTTGTGGACAACCGCCGCACGCACGTCTTTGTCGTTGACGTCGCGACGCGCAAAGCACGGCAGCTCACCACCGGGACGCGCGACGAGCACTCGATTGACTGGTCGCCCGATGGGAAGGAGATCGTGTACGCCGCGAACCCGCACGCGAACCCCGACCGCGTGTTCCACCAAGACCTCTTCGTCATCAACGTCGCCACCGGCGCAACGCGAACGCTCGCGCACATGAACGCGGTCGCCACCGTCCCGCGCTGGTCGCCCGACGGCACGCAGGTCGCGTTCCTGGGCACCGTGCGGCCGTTCCAGTCGTCCGAGACGAACATGGAGAACGCGCACGTGTGGGTCGTGAATGCCGACGGCTCCAACCGGCGCGATATCGGCAATGCCGTGGACAACCCGCAGGGCGCGCCGCGGTGGGCCGCGGACGGCAAGGCGCTGTACAGCGCGGTCAGCGAACGTGGACGGGCTACGCTCTATCGCTTCCCCGTCGAGGGCGGCGCGCCGTCGGTCGTGATCGGCGGGCGTCGCGTGGGCGCGTGGTCACTCGATTCGCGAGGCCAGGTCGCGTTCGGATACTCGACGCCAACGGAGCCGGGTACGCTGGCGCTCGCCAGTGGCTCAGCCCCACCGACCACGCTGCTGGCGCTCAACACGGACAAACTCAGCGGGCGCGCGATCGCCGGGGTTGAAGCGTTCACGTTCAAGGCGAAGGACGGGCTGGAGGTCGAAGCGTACCTCACCCTGCCGCTTGGCCGCACGGCGACATCTCGGCATCCGCTCATCGTGAACATCCACGGCGGCCCGCACGGCGCGCAGGGACCGGACTTCAACAACAAGGCCCAGGTGTATGCCGCGCGCGGATACGCGTCGTTGATGGTCAACTATCGCGGCTCATCCAGCTATGGTCAGAAGTTCGCCGACGCCATCTTCGGCGACCAGAACGGCAAGGAGGCCGAGGACGTCCTGGCTGGGGTGGACGCCGCGCTGGCGAAGTATTCGTGGCTCGACGCGAGCCGCCTCGGTGTCGAAGGCGGGAGCTACGGCGGCCAGCTGACGAACTGGCTGATCACGCGCACCGATCGGTTCAAGGCCGCGGTGCCGTCCGCGAGCATCGCCAACCTCGTGAGCTTCAACTACATGTCGTACTACCACGACTACCTCGCCGTGGAGTTCGGGCGTTACCCACATGAAGAGGGGTTGATGGACACGCTCTGGGCGCGGAGCCCGCTCCGCTACGTGTCCCGCGTGAAGACGCCGACGATGTTCATCCACGGCGACAACGACAACAACGTGCCGATCGCCGAGGCGGAACAGTTCTACATCGCGCTGCATGATGTCGGCGTGCCGACCGTGATGGTGCGCTACCCGCGCGAAGGCCACGGGCTCCGGGAGACCAAGCACGTGGCGGATGCGATGGAGCGGAGCATCGCGTGGTACGAGCGCTGGTTTACGGCGGCAAAGGTGCAGCCGTAGACCGAGCCGGCCCGCAGTTATCGCGCCAGCGCGCGAATCTGGTCGGCCTTTCCGGTCAACTGCCAGCGAATGAGCGACACGGGGATCATCCCCGCGCGGTTGACCGCGTCGTAGTACTCGCGCAGCGAAAACTGCGCGCCCCGCAGCTCCGACATCTCGCGCAGCAGGTCATCGAGCAGGTGCTTGCCGATGATATAACTCGTTCCATAGCCCGGCTGGCGCAGGTAGAGTTGCTGTTCAAAGCCGAGCAGTTCCAGCGTCGGGCTCATCCAGCCCCGCGGCGTCCAGGCGACCTGGAAGTCCGCCGCCTGCTTCATCGTGTACTCGTTGCTCTGCGCATACAGCGAGCCGAGGCCTCGCGCGGCCCGCTGTGCGAGCATGATCCAGACGATCTCCCGCGCGCGCGGGTTGGACTCATACAGCCCGGCGTGCATCATGGCTTCCTCGAACGCGGTCGCCATCCCCTCGCTGCGACTGTCCCAGATGTTGTACAGCAGTGCCTCGCGGCGGATCGGACTCGCGTGCGGCTCGTCGCGCATCTGCGCCAGGTCCCACCAGTGATAGAAATGCGTGTAGAGCGTATTCGGCTCGAGGTGCGTCGCGATCGAGAAGAAGTTGCGCTGCTCGATCGGCACGAAGCGCCCGATCTTGGGACGAAGCGCCGGGTCCATGTTCGGCTTCACCGTGATGACATCCCTCTCCCTCAGGAACCGCATCAGGTGATCCACGGACGCGTTGGCCCGCGCGCGGAACTCCGCTTCGGTCTTTACGGGTTCGATCTGCGGGCGTCCACGGTTGGCCTGCTCCTCAAGCCGCAGCGACGCGTGCGCGCGTGCAAGTTCCCGCTTCAGGATGGCGACCTCGTCCTCGTAGGTCAGCGGAATGAGGTGGACGTTCCGCAGGCTCCAGGTATAGTCCGCCGCGCCGATGCCGGACGGTCCGTTCTTCGACGGCGCCTGCGCATCGAGCCACGTGACGAACTCCATGGTGGCCTGCCGCGCGTCGCGGATTGCCGCCAGCAGGTTCGGCGTCGCACTCGGCGTGCGGGCCAGTTCATCGAGGTCGCGCACCTGCCCACGGACCGAACCCGTGCCCGCAACCCAGAGATCTCGTGCGTTCCCGGTGAGATTGACGCGCGCCTGCGCAAGCATCGGCCGCACGGTTTCCAGCTCGCCGCGAAGCCGCGCCTGCGATTCCGCTGAGAGCGGATACGTGTACTTCCAGAGTTCGATTACCGCGTGGTTCGTCGGGCCTTCGTGGTCCGGGGTGTCGCTCTGGTCGGGCCACACCGTCACATAGAACGCCGGGTCGCGTTCCCAGGGCTTGAGCACCCGGATGTTGAAGTCGAGTCCGTTGAACTCGGCGCGAACGATGTGCCAGTCAACCTGTTCTTCAGTCGTCCAGCCTGTGGTGTCGATCGCCCGCAGCCGCGAGCGCCAGCCCGCGAGCGCCGCGTGCTTCTGCCGGAGCGTGCCGGCGGTGTAGTCCGGAACGCCGTCCCGCAGCGCGTGCCGCTCGAACGTCCGCCATTCACGGAACAACGTCGTGAGCGCCTGGTATGACGGGCGGGCGGCGCCTTGCGCCTCCGCGACCGCGGCGCTCACCGCGTTCGCGAGCACGATTGCGGCGGCGCCAAGCACCACCACGCGACCAGGAAATCGGAAACGCATACAGCCCCCGTGTTGTCGCTGCGAGCGGTTGGGACCTCGGTGCTAGTCGCCCGGGTTTGTGTGCTCCGCCGCAGGCAACTGCGGCAACCCGCTCGACGCCGGCGGACGCAAGAGGCCGGTCCGCGTGTACACGACCAGCTTCTCACGCGTGTCCATGATGTCGAGGTTCCGCATCGTCAGCTGCCCGATCCGGTCCTGCGGCGTGAAGAACACCTCGTCGCCCTTCTCCATCGTCAGCCGCTCGGGCTTGTACGTGAGGTTCGGGCTTTCGGTGTTGACGATCGAGTAGTCGTTGCCGCGCCGCAGTTCGAGCGTGACCTCGCCCGTGACCGCGCGCGCGACCCAGCGCTGGGCCGTCTCGCGCAACATCAATGATTGTGGGTCGAACCAGCGGCCCTGGTACAACAGCCGCCCGAGCCGCCGGCCATTGTTGCGGTACTGCTCGATCGTGTCTTCGTTGTGGATGCCCGTGACCAGCCGCTCGTACGCGATGAACAACAGCGCGAGACCCGGGGCCTCGTAAATGCCGCGGCTCTTGGCCTCGATGATCCGGTTCTCGATCTGGTCGCTCATGCCGAGCCCGTGGCGGCCGCCGACCGCGTTGGCTTCGAGGAACATGTCGAGCGGTGTCGCGAACGTCTTGCCGTTGAGCGCGACCGGGTGCCCTTCCTCGAACCGCACGCGCACTGTCTCGTGCTTCACTGCCACATCGTCGCGCCAGGATGCCACACCCATGATCGGCTGGACGATGCTGATGCCCTTGTCGAGGGACTCGAGGTCCTTCGCCTCGTGCGTTGCGCCCAGGATGTTCGAATCGGTCGAATACGCCTTCTCGACACTCATCTTGTACTGGAAGCCGTGCCGGATCATGTACTCCGACATCTCCTTCCGGCCGCCGAGGTCGTCAATGAACTGTTGGTCGAGCCACGGCTTGTACACGCGCAGGCCCGGGTTGGCCAGCAGCCCGTAGCGGTAGAACCGCTCGATGTCGTTGCCCTTGAACGTCGAACCGTCGCCCCAGATGTTGACGTCGTCCTCGCGCATGGCGGCGACGAGCATGGTGCCGGTCACCGCGCGACCGAGCGGGGTCGTGTTGAAGTACGTCTGCCCGGCGGTCGAGATGTGAAACGCGCCGCACTGGAGCGCGGCCATGCCTTCGGCGACCAGCATCTCGCGGCATTCGATCAGGCGCGCCTTCTCCGCGCCGTAGGCCATCGCCTTGCGCGGGATCTCGTTGTAGTCGGCTTCGTCCGGCTGGCCGAGGTTGGCGGTGTAGGCATAGGGGACCGCGCCCTTGGCGCGCATCCAATGGAGCGCGGCGCTGGTGTCGAGACCGCCGGAGAAGGCGATGCCGACTTTCTCGCCGCGCGGGAGGTGCTGCAGGATGGTGGGCATGGATCGTGAATTCTAGCGGGAAATCCGTGTAGGCGCCCTTCGCCGGGTCCGGTGCAACCTTCCGCGCCGTCCGCGCCACTCAGTCACATATGGCCATACCGATCCGATGGGCGCTCGTCGCCACGGGCGCGTTTGCACTGCTCGCCCCACACGTCGCCGGCGCCCAGCAGGACGGCCTGGTCGCACTGCCGGACGTGTACCGCGTGCAATCCGAGAATTCGTGGGTGCGCGTCGTGCGCGTTCGCATCTCGGGGAACGCGGACCTTCCGTATCACACGCACCCGCCGGGGGTGATGCTGCATGTGTACCTCGACGACGCCAACCCGATCGTCTTCGAGCACGACGGCAGCCCGAATACGGTCACGCGTCCGTACGTGGCGGCCCGCAGTTACCGTGTAGGCCGTGCGACGCCGGAGTCCCGCGCCGTGGTGAACCGCTTTCCCGGCGCGAGCGAGTACCTCCGCGTGGAGTTGAAGACGGCCGGCGAAACGCGGATGGGGCAGCGAGTCCCTGCACCGCCGTTGGCCAACGCGACGCGCGCGGTGGTCGAGGTCGCGAACCTGCAATACCGCACGACGCGAATCACGATCGCGGCTGCGGACTCGGTTGTCGTCAGCCCCGACAGCGGTCAACCGGCCATCGTGATCGCGCTGACGACCGGCGTGCGCACGTCTTCCGGGCTGTCCCTGCCGCTCGGCCAGGACGTGTTCACCGAGTCCGGGCAACGCCTCGTGCTGCGCAACCCGGGCAGCGGCCCTGCCGAACTGCTGCGCGTTGACCTGCTGACCGAACCCGCGGTCCGCCCGGGACCACCCGCGATGTTCCGCGGCGGCCCGGATCACAGCGGCGTGTACGATTCGCCGGCGCCCGCGCTTCAGTCGGTCGCCTGGACCGGCACCTGTTCGCGGTGAGGTAGCGGCTCGCGGCGTTCCCGGGTTTTCGTATCTTCAGGGTACTATGACACCTGAAGCGCAGGCGACCCCCGCACCCCGCCGCCCCTGGCACCTCTGGCTCGTCGGAATACTCGGCGGCCTGTGGAGCCTGATCGGCGTCATGTCGTTTGTCGTGACACAGCTCGACGTCGAAGCGATCATGGGCGACTATCCGCCCGAGCAGCGCGCTTACTTCACGTCGTTTCCCCTCTAGGCCGACGGGTTCTGGGGGCTCGGCGTGTTTGCGGGCGTGATCGGCTGCACGCTGCTCCTCATCAGGAAGCGGGCCGCCTACCTGGTGCTGATCGTGTCGCTGGTTGGCGCCGCGGTCTCGAACCTCGGCGGGCTCTTCCTGCTGGGCGGCATGGAGATCATGCGCAAGACCGGCGGCGTGGGTTTCTCCGCCGTTCCGATCGTGTTCGGGATCGCAATGGCCGGGTACGCTGGGGCGATGAGCAAGCGGGGCGTGCTGAGCTAGCGCGCCGTCTCGCGGCTACGACAGCACCGCCGTGAGCCGCGCCAGCGCCTCCGTCATCGTCGCTTCGCTGGCCGCGAAGCAGAGCCGGAGGTGCCCTTCGCCGCCAGGGCCGAACGCGGAACCGGGCGCCACCGCGACGTTGGCGGTGCGCAGGAGTTCCGCCGCACGCGTGGCGGAGTCCGTGAGCCCAGCGACGGCCGGAAACGCATAGAACGCGCCGTCAACCTGCGGCAGCGTCAGGCCCCGGATTGCGCCCAGCGCGCTCCGCACCTGGTCACGCCGCGCCGCGTAGTGCGCACGGAGCTCGGCGACATACGCATCGCCGTCCCGTAGCGCGACGATCCCGGCTTCCTGCGTCATGGCGTTGGGGTTCGACGTCATGAACTCCGCGGCGGCGTACATCACACGCGCGGTGCGCTCAGACGCTTGCGCCCACCCGAGCCGCCAGCCGGTCATGTTGAACGTCTTGGAGAAACTGTTGACGACGATCAGCCCGTCGTAACCGTCCGCGACCGTCGCAAAGCTCGGCGCGAGTGCCGTGCCGTACGCGAGGCGCTCGTACACTTCGTCCGCCAGCAGCACGAGGTCATGTTCCTGCGCCAGCTCGATCAGCGCGCGTTGCTCGTCGCGTGAGATCATCCAGCCGGTCGGGTTGGACGGGCTGTTCACGACGATCATCCGGGTGCGCGCATTGATGGCGCCCTTCACCGCGTCGAGGTCAAACGCGAATCGGGCGCCGGAACGCACGAGCGGAGCGAACCGGGGTTCGCCGCCCGCCATGCGGACGCCGTTCGCGTAGATCGCGTACGCGGGCGAGACGATCACCGCGTTGTCGCCCGCACCCACGAAGCTGCGGATCGCGAGATAGATCGCCATCGAGGCGCCGATCGTGCAGGCGATCTCCGAGCGACGGAGCTCGACGCCGTGCAGTGCGTGCACCTTCGCCGCGATCGCGTCGCGCAGCGCCGGCGTACCGGCGGTATGCGTGTAGAAAGTGTGCCCTGCGCGCGCCGCTTCGTCCGCCGCGCGGCAGATGAACTCCGGCGTCGGCATGTCGGATTCGCCGTAGCACAGCTTGATCGCGCCCGGCGTCGCCTCGGCTTCCGTGGCGATCAGGACGAGCGGCGATTCGGGAACGCCGGCAAGTTCAGGACGGAACGCTCTGGGCACGGGGTGAAAGGTTTCGCGGCGTTCGCTGCGTCGCCAGAGCCATCGGTGCCCCGGATGCACGACGGGCCCCGGCGCAACCGCCGGGGCCCGTCGCCTGCCAGGAAAACAACGTCCTACTTGATCACCATGTCGGCACGCATGGGCCCAAGGATCGCCAGCAGCTCGTCCTTCTCCTTCTGCGGGACGCCCGCGCCGTCGAGCGCCTTCACGAGGTCCTCGACCAGCGCGTCGAAATCGGCGTCGGTGATGCCCATGCCGTTGTGCGCGGCCTTCATGTCGAGGCCCGTGTACGTGCAGGGTCCGCCCGTGCCCGCGCAGACCTGATCCACGAGCTTCTGCTTGAACTGGCGCATCGCGCCCGTATCACCCGCGACGCGGGCAAACCGCTTGTTGATCCGGGCATCCGCGGCCACGTTGGCCACGAACGCGTCAACGACGGTGGCAATCGCCGCCGTGCCGCCGAGCCGCTCGTGAAGCGTCTTGGGCGCCTCTGGAGGAGTCTCGGCCGGCTTGGATTCGCATGCCGACATCAATGCGGCGGAGGCGAGGACAAGGAGCGAATAACTGGAACGCATAGGCAAACTCCTGGAACGGGTTGGGGGGAAGGCGAACAACATCACGCGGTTGATGCAAGGAACTGCTGCCACTGCGATTCGCGTTGGGCCGCCGGTGCCCGGTGGTGGTCGTCGCACGCGACCCGCAAGTGCGCGCTTCGCATCGGAGCGTCCGCGAACGCGCAGTGATGCGGACGGACGCCGGGACGGGCGTTGGGGCGGAACGCGGCGCACGTGAGGCACATGCGCTGCGCAGGGAGCTGCTGGGCCTCTTCGAGCGAGCGAAGCAACAGGAGCAGCGTGGTCAGCAGGCGCTCCTGCTGCGCCGCCGAGAGCGATTCAAGGGAGTTGGCGAGGAATCCAGGCCAACCCGCTGCGCGGCGCGCCGCCGCGTGGCCCGTTCGAGTCAGCGTCAGCGCGGTTCCGCGACGGCGAACGTTCCCCGGTGCCTTTCGGACCAATCGCTTGGCAACCAGCGCGCCGACTGAGTCGCTGATCGTCGGGAGCGAGACATCCAGCGCGTGCGCGAGTCCGGACTGGGACGTGACGCCTTCGGCCGACAGCAGGACCAGGATCTGCGCCTGGGTGGCGGAGAGTCCGGCCTTCGACGCGGAGCGGCGTTCCTGTCGCCGCATCGCCAGGCCGATCTTGGCCAAGCCTGCAGCCAGCCGCTGGTCGAGGGGCGTTGAGTGTTGTTCGAAGAATCGCCGGGTGGTCACAGGCTTCGATTCTAGCTTAGGACTCCTAAGTATGCAAACGTTCCGGGGCTGGGACGCACCGAGCCGCGGCGAACCCGCGCCGGGGCCCGTTGCCCCGGCCGCCCCGCCCGTTGGCGTCGCGAGGTCGGCCGCCGCGTGGTAACGTTTCACCCGTTCCGACCACGTCATGAGGACACCCATGCATCGCGCGATGCGCACCCTGCTCCGCCTTGGTCCCACCGCCCTCGCAGCTGCGGTTGTCGCCGCCTGCAGCGGCGGAGACCCCGCCTCAACCGCCGCGAATGCGTCGGGACCACTCGCCGGCGCCGGCGGCCAGCCGATCGACTGGGCCGCGGCGGACTCCGAGACGATCCGCCATTTCCAGGCGCTCGTGCGCATGGACACGCGCGACCCGCCGGGCATCGAGAAACCCGCCGCCGACTACCTCGTGAATGCGCTGCGCGCCGAGGGCGTCGAGGTGCAAACCTACGCGCTCGAGCCGAACCGGCCGAATGTCGTCGCGCGGATCAAGGGCAATGGCTCCAAGCGGCCGCTCCTGATCCTCGGCCACACGGACGTCGTCAACATTGACACAACCAAGTGGAAGCACGGGCCGTTCTCCGCCGCTCGTGACAGTGGGTGGATCTACGGGCGCGGCGCGGTGGACGACAAGGACAACGTCACGGCGTCGCTGATGACGATGCTCCTGCTCAAGCGCCAGGGCATCACGCTCGACCGGGACGTGATCTTCCTCGCCGAATCGGGCGAAGAGGGCTCCACGCGCGTGGGCATCCAGTTCATGGTGAACCAGCAGTTCCCCGCGATTGACGCCGAGTACTGCCTGGCCGAGGGCGGCAGCGTGACGCGAGTCGGCGGCGCGGTGCGATATGCGTCGGTGGCGACCACGGAGAAGATCCCGCGGGCGATTGCGCTCACGGCGAAGGGAACGTCGGGCCATGGTTCTGTACCGCTGGAGGCGAACGCGGTCCTACGCATCAGCGCGGCCGTGGCGAAGTTCGCCTCGTGGCGGCCGCCCGTGCGACTGAACGAGACGACGCGCGAGTACTTCACGCGACTCGCGACGATCTCGCCGCCGGAGCGCGCCGCGCGGTACCGGGACATCGTGAGCGGAAACCCGGCGCGTGTCGCCGCGGCGGACGAGTATTTCCGGAAGAACGAACCGCGGCACGCGTCCATGCTGCGGACGTCGATCTCGCCGACCATCGTGAACGGCGGCTATCGCGTGAACGTGATCCCATCGGAAGCGACGGCCACGCTCGATGTGCGCATGCTGCCCGATGACGATTCCACCGCATTCCTCGAGCTGGTGCGCAAAGTGGTGAACGACCCGAACGTTGACGTGTCGTATGCGCGCCGCGATGTGCGCCCGGGTACGCCGGCGGCGAGTCTCTCATCGGAAGTCTTCCGCGCGGTGGAAGCCGCGACGACGTCCGTGTACAACACGACAACGCTGCCGACCATGCTCACGGGCGCCACCGACATGGCCTACCTGCGCGCGAAGGGTATGGAGTGCTACGGGATCGGTCCCGCAACCGACGAGGAGGACGGCCCGCTCGGCTACTCCGCGCACAGCGACCAGGAGCGGATCCTCGAGACGGAGCTCGCGCGGTTCGTGCGCTTCCAGTACGAACTGGTGAAGGGGATCGCGGCGGCGAAGACGGCGGTGGAGCGGCCGTAGGCAGTAGCCGCCCCTACCGCATCTTCGCGAACCTCACGTCGCGCGTTCGCCCGTTCCCGGCGTAGAACGCGATCACCGCGCCGTTCCGGTCGCGCTCGAATGCCAGCGTCGCGCCATCGGCCCGGCTGAAGCGGTCGCGCTGGCCGGGTCGCACTTCGACTGAGACGATGCGGCGGTTCGTCATGTGCAGCTTGCCATCCTTCACCACCAGCTCGTAGAACGTTTCGAGTTCGTCGCTGAAGTAACGTCCGGCGAACGCCGCGAGCTCCGCCTCGGAGGGTACCCACGCGGGCTCGGCTCCACCCGCGAGGCGCGTCGCCTTCTGGTTGCCGTTCTGGTGCAGCGTGAGTCCGGTGACGCGCGCTTGCGCGTCACGGTGGAACGTCACCGTCGCAGGGACGACCCGAAGGTCGAACGTCGAGTCCGACGTCGGGAAGATCCGGATCACGCCCTGCCCCGTCGCCTGGGTGCGAAGTGTGTCGCCTGCGCGCGTGAACGTCAGCACAAACTGCGGTGCCGCGTCCAACGCGTAGCGCCCGACAAACGTGTCGAACTTCCGCACATCCCAGTTCGTCGCATCGAATGCCGTGGCCGCCGGCGTCCCAGTCGGCACCGGCGCCAGCTCAGGGAAGAATGCCCTCGCGATGCGGAATGCAAGGCTTGAGTCGAAGCTCCCATCGTTGCTTTGCACGGTTACGCCAGCATCAAGGTCGGGATACAGGGCCAGCATGGATCGGTGCGAAACGTCCGCGCCGCCGTGGTGGACACGCTTCACCGACTCCTGCTTGTCCACGGACAACCCGAAGCCGTAGTTCGTCGGCTTGCCATCGGGCAGCACAACCGACGTCATCATCAGCCCGATGCTCGCTGCCGTGCCCACGCGCGGTCGCTGATAGTTCTCCGCCCAGAGCTGCAGGTCGCCAAGTGTGGTGTAGATCCCACCGGCGCCCATCGAGCTGGCGAGGTCGCCGAGGTCGCGCCACGCGCCATCCGGGCCGCGGGAATAGCCCGTTGTGGCGCCGCGCACGGTTGAATGCCGGTCCGCGCGCACGACCGTTTGCTTCATCCCGAGCGGCCCGAACACGCGCGCTGCCATGAATTCGGCGAACGGTTGCTTGCCCACGCGCTCCACGATCATTGCGGCCAAGGCGAAAGCCGTGTTGTTGTAGTTAAACTCCACGCCGGGCGCGTTCTGGAGTGCCGGCTGGCGCTGCACCGCGTTGATGATCTCGTCACGCGACAGGAAGTCTCCTTCGTCGAGCCGGCGCGCGGCGAGGATCATCGAGTTGTACACCTCGCGATACCCGCTCGTGTGCGTGAGCAGGTGCCGCACCGTCACGACCTTGCCGAGGTCCGGCAATTCAGGAAGGTGCTTCCGGACGTCGTCGTCGAGCGAGAGCTTGCCGTCCTCCACCAGCAGCATGATCGCGAACGCGGTGAACTGCTTCGACGTCGAGCCAATGTTGGTCGGTGTCGTCGGGGTGAACGGCACGTCATAGGCCAGGTTCGCCATGCCGTAGCTCTTCGCGAGCAGCGTGCGTCCGCCGCGCCACACCGCGACCGCGGCGCCCGGCCCGTCGCGCCGATCCCACGGGGCAAGCAGCTGGTCGACCAGTTTCTTCGGATCGGACGAGAGCGGCTCGAGCGCCGTCAGCGTGATCACGACATCGCCACCGGTCGTGTCGGCGCTGAAGACCTGGACTTCGTGCGCACCCTTTGCTGCGGTTTCGACCTGCAGCCGCTCGGTGCCGCGACGAAGGTCGTTTCTTGCACCGAGCGGCGCTCGTCTCGGATTCATCACGCGCACGATCGCGTTCACGGACGTCTGTTCGACGGTCAGCCGCATCAGGAACGCGGAGTCGGCTTCGACGGTGAATCGCGCCGTATCGCCGCGGGTGAGCGTGCGGTTGACGGGGCGATTCAGCGAGAGCACGCCCTGTTGCGCGGACAGCGCTGGCGCCGCGATAAGTGACAGGAGCGCGAGGGTTCTTCGGAGCATGAGTGCCTCAGTCAAGTCGTGGTTCCCGGCCGCCCGTGCAGCACACATGGAATCGCCGCCGAGTGGTAAGGGGTGACAACGCGCGGTTACCTCCGCGCGGGCGAACCGCCCGTCGGACAGTTTAACCGGCTTGCCCCTGCAGATGGGTGTGGCGCTGCGCCTGGTTCAGCGCGCCGACGTTGCGACCGGCACCCAGCGCGGCACGGGGCGCAGCCCTCGCCGCGTGCCGTACACCGTGCCGCCGAGCCCGCCGATGATCGCGCCAATGAGCCCCGACTCAGTCAGGTCGCCACTGGCCTTGTCCGGCGCGAGCAGCTGACCGGCCAAGGCGCCCGCGGTGTAGCCGATCGTGCCCCAGAGAAACGGCTGCCAAAGGGCACGGCTGCGGCTTTGAGTAGTCCCATGAACCGCCTGCAACTCGGCGAGTGAAGTCACGGACAGTACCGTATCGCCAGACCGACGACGCGCCACAGTCCATTCGCGCGCTGACGCCGCCTTCAGCGTGCTTGATGCAAAGGCCCGAGACTTATCACCGGCAATGCGCCAGCGTATCTGCGCGCCGAGCGGCACGCTGTCGATTGACAGCGGTGCCGGTGCCAACTCGGGCTCGATCGACCGACTCGCCACCGCGCCGACCGGCAATGCGAGTACGCAACCGCAGAGCGGGAGTGCGGCGGCGGCAACGATGAACAGGGCCCGTGCAGAGCGCACAGGCTGATCCTACGACTCTACGGCGCCTTCGGCAACACCACCGCGTCCACCACGTGCACCCACCCATTCGACGCGCGCACGGAGGCGATCACCTTGGCATCGTCGATGTACGTGGCGCCGTCCTTGCGGCTGATCGTCGCGCGCCCACCGTCCACCATGCCGACCACCTGGCCGTTCTCGAACACGCCAAGGTCCAGCGCAGACGTCATGACGTGGTGCTGCAGGATGCCCGACAGCTTCGCCTTCTGGTCCGGTTTCAGGAGCCCTTCGACCGTCCCGGCGGGGAGTTTCTCGAACGCCGCGTTCGTCGGCGCGAACACCGTGTAGGGACCGGAACTGCTCATCACATCCACGAGTCCCGCGGCCTTGAGCGCAGCGACCAATGTGGTGTGGTCCTTGGACCCAACGGCAATCTTGACGATATCGGGGTTCGAGACATCGTCCTTCACGGATGCGGCGCCGCCAGCGGCGGGTGCGCCACCATCGGACGACGCGGCGCCGCCGCAGCCGGCGGCAAGCGCCACGACGGGCGCAAGGAAGAGTGCAGGGCGCAGATATGCCCACAGGCGATGCGAGGCCATCGGGTCTCCAGCGTTAGGGGTGCAGGTGAGTCCCCCTAATTCGCCACCGAGCGGCGCCGGGCGGCGTCAGGCGTTTCCCCGAGGGCTGTAAGCGAATCGCCTATGCGCGACGTCTTACCCGCGTCGCCCATGCACCGGAACGACGACGGGGCGGCCCATTGTCATTCCGGAGCCGCCCCGTATCGAACACCGCCCGGGCGTTGCTACGGCAACGCCAGCGCCGTGAAGCCGCCGTCCACGGACAACACCACGTACTGCTTGCCCTGATGCATGTAGGTCATCAAGCCGTACTCGCCCTGCGACGGCGTGGGCACCTGCGCCACGCGCCGCCCGGTCTTCTTGTCGATCGCAAACAGGTGCGGTTTGTTGTCGCTGGTGCGCCCCGTGGCGAACAGCAACGTCGACGTCGCCATCATCGCCGCGTGTCCCGCGCGACCCTGGTCCGGCACGTTCAGCCCGCGAAGCAGCGGGTGATTGCGGGTCTCCGGCGGTGCTTCGCCATTCGGCACCGTCCAGAGGTGCTCGCCCGAGTTGAGGTCAATGGCCACGATGCGGCCATATGGCCCCTTCCATATGGAGAGGCCATCAATCGTCTGGGGCGCTGCGGTGCCGCGGCCCGGCGTCCAATCCACGATCGTCTTGCCCGTGGGTCGCTGGATCGTCGGGTCGCGCTCCGCGCCGGTGATAAGCAAACGATTGGCGCAGCCGCTGGTGGACGTGATGAAGATGACCCCAGCCACGGGATCGGTCGCCGGCGGGCCAGTGATGTTCACGCCGCCCACGTCCGCCGGGCAGTACATGAACTTCGTCTTCCCTTCCGGGTTGCCTTTGTGGATCGGCGGATTGAAGAACGGTGAGAAGAGCTCGTTCTTCGTCGCATGCTCGAGCGCGCGCGCCTTGAGCTCGGGCGTGTAGTCAATCAGGTGGCTCTCGTTCCGCCCCTGCAGGTCGAACGGCGCTGGCTTGGTCGGGAACGGCTGCGTGGCCGCAAGTTTCTCACCCGGCACCTTCGACTGCGGTACTGGTGTGTCCACGATCGGCCAGATGGGCGCCCCGGTCTCCCGGTTGAACGAATACACGAACGCCTGCTTGGTCGCTTGGAAGATGCCGGGAATCCGTCGGCCGCCCACGTTCACATCCATGAGGATGGGCGCGACGGGCGTGTCGTAGTTCCAGATATCGTGCTTGACGAGCTGGTAATGCCACTTTCGCTTCCCGGTCTGCACGTCGAGCGCGATCAGGGACGTGCTGAACAGGTTGTCGCCCGGCCGGAACCCACCATAGAAGTCCATCGTCGCGCCGTTCGTCGGGATGTACACCAACCCGCGCTGCGGGTCGGCCGAAAGCGGCGCCCACGACGAGATATCGCCCGTCCACTTCCACGCATCGTTCTCCCACGTCTCGTGGCCGAACTCGCCGGGCCGTGGAAGCACGTGGAACTTCCACTTGAACTTGCCGGTCTTGGCATCGTACGCGAGGATATCGCCGGGCACGTTCTCGACGCGCGTCTGGTTGTATCCCTGCTCGGCCGAGTTGCCGACAATGATCACGCCGTTCACGACGATCGGCGGCGATGAGTTCGTGATGTAGCCGATGTCGAGCGGGATGCCGATGTTGGGGTCATACGGCCGCTTGAGGTTGAGCCACGGATCCCAATCCGCGATCAGGTCCTTGATCATGTCCACGGAGCCCGTGGACGGAAACCCGGTGAGCGGGACGCCGCTCCCGAAGTTCGGGAGTGGCTTTCCGGTCTCCGCGTCGAGTGCGTGCAGGAAGAACGCCGGCGTGACGATGTACACCACACCCTTCCCGTCCACCTCGGCGTACGCGACACCCTTGCCGTGGCTCGCGCGCATCGAGTATTCCCAGCGGAACGTCGCGGGCTCCTGCCAGGTCCACAGCGTCTTGCCCGTGGCCGGGTCGATGGCGACGACCGCGCGCTTGGGACCGGCGGTCGTGATCAGCTTGCCGCGGGCGTAGATCGGCAAGTTGCGGGCAAGCGTAGCGGCGCCGCTGTCAATCGCCGGGACGCTCGCGCCCTTCCACTCCCATGCAACCTTGAGGTTCGCCGCGTTCGACGCGTTGATCTGGTCGAGCGGCGAGTAGCGTTGCGAGGTGGCGTCGCCATTGATACCACGCCACTCGCCGCGTGGGTTGGCCTGGGCGGCAATGCCGCCCGGGCCAACCGCGGCGGCCGCGAGCGCGAACGCCAAGGTGCAGGCCAAGGGATACGCCTGTGAGGTACGCCGGGATGCCGTCATCGCGTCTCTCCGGTGGGGTCTCGCTCTGGTGATGAGTCGTCGTTACGGGATCGGTGTCGGCGTGGTGGGCTTCGTGTCGAGGATGACCTCGATCCGATGCAGGGCCGCGCGCAGGTGCAGCTCGCTCGGCTTGTCCCCCGCCTTGGCGATCGCGCGGGCGATTTCCGCCTTGAGCGCCTCGAGCTGGCCCCGGATGTGCGACTTCGCGTCCTCCGACAGCGGCGCAGCCGGCGGTCCGCCGAAGCCGCCGCCGCCACCACCACCGCCGGCTGCGGGCGGTGTCGGTGGCGCCATCTTCGACTTCATCATCTCGATGTGATCGTTCTGCAGTTCCCGGCGGAACACGTTCATCACCGTGGTTGGGGCGTAAAGCTCTTCCCACAGTCCCTTCCGCACATCGTCCAGCATGCTGTTCAGCGTGTACACCTTGCTCTTGTCCGGGTTGGTCCCCTCGAGCTCCAGCAGGCGATTCATGCGTGCGTCCTGCATGAGCGTGCCGAGCACGCGCTGCTGCGGCGCGTTGATGCGCGGTACGATCCCGCCGGCCTCGACGCGCTCGCTGATGTCCGGGCGCACGAGATACATCGGCGGCCGGAACACGTTCTCATTCAGGAACTTCACGGCCTCGGCCTGCCGCTCACGGCTGATCGGCGTGTACACCGAACCGGTCTGACCGCCGGACTTGTACTGCACCGTGGCGCCGGAGACCATCGTCGCCACGTGATTGGCTTCGTTTGCCCACTGCCCGACCGTGCGGTTGTACAACTCGAGCAGGTCCGAGTTGTCCTCGAGCGGGCTGGTGGCCGCGTTCTTCAGGATGTTCATCACGCGCTCGATGTTCTTGAAGCCGAGCGTCGTGGCCTTCACCGGGTCGGCGTCACCGACCGCTTCGCTCTGCGTGCCGTACGCGCCGTACGCGTTGTTGGCGGAGAAGCGGTACCAGGGGACCGTATCCTGCATGCGCGACCATTGCTCCAACGTCGCGCGCTCGGCGTCCGGCGTCTTCGCATTGGGGATCGGCTTGTAGCCCCACATGATCGCGTACTTGTCGTACGGGCCGACCGTGGGCAGGAGGTACTGCACTGGGATCCTGTCTTCCGGCTGCGCGACATAGTTGAAGCGCGAGTAATCCATGATGCTCGGGCTGTGGCCCATCTTGGCGACCCAGGTCGGGCTGCGGAGGCTGTCCACGGGGTACAGCGAGCTGCCGATCTGGTCGTGCTGCAGGCCAAGTGTGTGCCCCACTTCGTGGGCCACGACGAACTGCACGAGCCGACCCATCAGCGAATCGGGCATCGGGAGCTTCTGCGCGCGCGGGTCGAGCGGCGCGACCTGCGTGAAGTACCATGAACGCTGCAGGTTCATGATGTTGTGGAACATGCGCACGGAGCCGTTGAGGATCTCACCGGTGCGCGGGTCTCCCACGTGCGGCCCCACGGCGTTCTCCGTCGTGGACGGCAGCCAGCGGACCATCGTGTGTCGCACGTCTTCCGGCGACCAATCCGGATCCTGCTGCGGGGACGGCGGATCGGCGGCGACGATGCCCTCCTTGAACCCGGCGGCCTCGAACGCGGTCTGCCACTCGACGATGCCGGCGCGAATCCACTTCTTCAGCCACTCGGGCGTGTCACGGTCCACATAGTACGTGATCGGCTTCTTCGGGTAGCAGAGGTTGCCGACGCGGCGCTCGCTGCACTCGAGCCGGTATTTCGTGATGTAGCGGCGCGTGGCCGAGCGATGTTCGTTGGTGCCGAAGTCCGTCGTCGCGGTGGAGAAGAAGCCCACACGCTCATCGAACCGGCGCGGCATCATCGGCTGCTCGGGCAGGCGAACGATGCTGTAATGCGCCATCACGCTGCGCGGCGGACGCGCTTCGGCGCCGCCACGGCCACCGCCACCACCGCCGCCGCCAGCGGCAGGGGCGGGCGCGAGCCCTGTCTGGGTTGCTTCGATCCCGATGTTATCGGGGAACGCGAGGTGACGGTCAATGAATGAGCGCTGCGCGTCGATCGTGCCCGGGATCGCCTGGATCTCCGGAACGGCGGTCGTGAACAGGCGCGTCACGTTGATCACGGGCGCGCTGTCCGGCGCCCAGGCCTCGACGTTGAACGTCGCCACGACCGCGGCGTAGTTGGCGTTCTCCACGGCGCGGAGCACCGCGGACGTCGTGTCGCTCGAACTGATCGCGTATTCGGGCGCGCGCAGCACCACGCGGTTCCCCATCACTTCCCAGCGGAGGGTGCGCTCCGTGAACTGGTCACCGGCGTACGCCGAAGGATTCCCGCCGCCGCCACGACCGCCCTCAGGCGCGGAGGCGCGGGCGTAGCGCCCGATGAGCAACTGGTCCTTCTTGAGTTCCCGGCGGGGGATCTCGAAATACAGCTGCTCGCCCACGCGGTGCACGTTGAACAGGCCGCGCTTGGTCTTGGCCTCCGCCGTGATCACGCGATCGTAGGGCCGCGGCGCGGGCGCCTGCGCGCCGCCACCACCCTGACCGCCTCGACCGCCGGCGCCACCAGTCGGCGGATCGGGGTCCTGGGCGAGTGCGGCTCCGGCGGAGACCGCGAGCAGGGCGAGACTGAGGGGGATTCTCATGAGGATGCGGACCACGATTAGGGGAAACAGCCGGGAACCAAGGCGCCTCGAAGTTCGCTCCCGCGGTGCGGGGCGACAAGGAGGAGGGGACGGCTGGGTTACGCGGACCGCCGGGACGGTGCTGAGGAAGCGCAACCACGCGCGCTTCCCCTCCGCTTGCGGTCGATCGGCAGATGGGCCAATCTCCACGCGGCCGCGCGACCGCGTCGGGCCGGACCGCACCTACCTGAAGGGTCGCACTCGCCTCCCCCCAACGCACGACGGAGAGCCACATGGACGTCCGCGACGAACTCGAACTCCTCGACCAGCTGCAGACCGAAGCCGAGTTGATGGGGGAGGAACAGGAAGAGCACACCGGCGTTCCGCGCCGCGAGTTCGTGTTCTGGACGCTCGTCTCGGCGGCCGCCACGACATTCGGTGTTGGCGCGAAGGCCCTCGCGCAGGGCGCGCGTGGCGGCGCCGCAGCCGCCGGCGGAGCGCCCGGACAGGCGCCGGCACAAGCGCCGCTCCCACCGCTCGGAAACGGTGAGCCGCTGTCCTGGACGTTTCAGCCGTACCCCGCCGGCATCGGCGCTCTCATGGAAAAGCTCGTCACCGAGCGCGGCGCGAATGCGTTCAAGCGCGCGAAGTTCACCGTGCAGCCCTGGCAGGGCGCGGTCCCCACGTCCGAGGAGGAACTCGCGTTCCTGCCGGCGCACCGGATCTCGGCGCTGATCGCCGCCCGGAAGATCACGTCCACGCAGATCACGAAGATCTACCTCGACCGCATCAAGCGGCTCGACCCGACGCTGCTCTGCGCCGTGACCATCATGGAGGAGCAGGCGCTCGCCGAGGCCGCGAAGATGGACGCGGAAGTGCGCGCCGGAAAGCTCCGCGGCCCGTTGCATGGCGTGCCGTACGGCGTGAAGGACCTGTTCTCAACCAAGGGTGTGCGCACGACGTGGGGTTCGCGCGATTTCGAGAACCGCGTGATTGATGAAGACGCGGAGGTCGTTGTCCGGCTCCGGAACGCAGGTGCCGTCCTGATGGCCAAGCTGGCCACCGGACTCTTTGCGCAGGGCGACCAGTGGTATCGCGGCCGCACCAACAACCCATGGGATATCCGGCGCGGCTCGAGCGGTTCGTCGGCGGGCCCAGGCTCAGCGACGGCGGCTGGCTGTGTGGCGTTTGGTATCGGGACCGAGACATCAGGTTCGATCGTCTCACCGGCGCGGGAGAACGGGCTCTCGGCGCTCCGCCCGACCTTCGGGCGCGTGAGCCGACACGGCGGCATGGTGCTCGCGTGGTCACAGGACCGCGTGGGCCCGATGTGCCGGACCATCGAAGACTGCGCGATGGTGTTCAATGAAATCCACGGCGTGGACCCGAAGGACCCGGGCACGATCATGACGCCGTTCAACTTCGACCGGAACATCAAGCTGGCGTCGCTTCGCATCGGCGTGGACGCGCAGGCGCCGCCGGAGTTTGTCGAAGGCCTCAGGAAACTCGGCGCGGTTCCGAAGCCGATCGCCGCGCGCCCCGCGCAGGCCGGCGGCGGGTTCGGTGCCGAGTCAGCGGCGGCGTTCGACTTCTATGTACAGATGAAGGCCAAGGAACTCGGGATTGACGTTGCGTCCATCCCGGAGCCGCAACGCGGAGGCGGCGCAGGTGGTGGTGCGGGCCGCGGCGGTGCGGGAGGTCGCGGAGCCGACAGCGCCGGTGCCGGGCGTGGTACCGGCGCAGGTGGCGCCGACAGCGGCCGCGGCGGAGCAGCCGCAGCGCCCGGAGCGCCAGCTACGCGCCCGGGCGACCCGACCGGCATGGCGGCGATCACCCGATGGACTGGTGGACGCTTTCCACGCGCCTTCGACTTCGTGAACGCGCAGCGGCGGCGCTACACGTTGATCCGGGACATGGAAGTGCTGCTCAAGGATTTCGACATGTACGTGCCGGCCGCTGGCGGCGGCGATGTGGGCCTGCATGCGCAAACCGGGCACCCGTGCGCGGTGGTGCAGTACAAGTTCGAGCCACAGCCATCCGGGCGCGGCGGCGGGCCGGGCCGCGGCGGAGACACGACGGCACCGCAGGTCGTGTACAACCCGCAGCCGATCTGCGCCGTGCTGGCCGGCAACCTCTACAACGACGACCTGATCCTGTCAGTCGCGCACCAGTTCCAGGTCAATAGCGACTGGCACAAGCGGCATCCGAAGTTGTAGCGCCGTTGGCCAACGCCGCTGACTACCGCCGCGTCACGGGCAGGAGGTCAACCGTCGGTGCGTCGAAACATACAATCGCAGACGCGCCCGATCGCCTTGTAACCGCGCAACTTGACGCGGGGCGCGATGTAGTCGGGCCGCTCCTGCTCGGGCTGCATCAGGCCCGTGCTCAGGTACTTCTTGTTGGAGTCGGCGAACACGGTGGCGACGCACGACCCATCGCCGAGCCGCTGGCCGACTTCGAGCGCCGCGATGAAGTTGGCACCGCTCGAGATGCCGACGCCAAGGCCGAGTTCGGTCGCGAGCTTCTGCGCCATCAGGATCGCGTCGCCGTCATCCACGCCGATCACGGCATCCAGCTCGTCCAGATGAACGATGGGCGGGATGAACTCGTCGGAAATCCCTTGGATGCGATGGCTCCCAACCTTGTGTCCTGTCGTGAGCGTGGGCGAGCTGGCCGGCTCGACGGGATGCAGCTTGATGTCCGGCTGGACGCGGCGGAGGTACCGGCCAACTCCCATGATCGTACCGCCCGTGCCGACCCCCGCAACGAAGGCGTCCGGGTCGCGGTGGGCGCGCGTGCGAATCTGGGCCCACAGCTCCGGCCCGGTCGTCTGCTCGTGCGCGGCCGAGTTGTCGTCGTTCGAGAACTGGCGCGGCAGGAACGCATTGGGAGTCCGGGCCGCGAATTCCTCGGCCTGCGCGATCGAGCCGAGGAACCCGCCGTCCGCCGCGCTGACGAGCCGCAGCGATGCGCCCAGCGACCGCAGGAGCAGCTGCCGCTCCTGGCTCATCCAGTCCGGCATGAAGATCACGACCGGGTGACCGAGCGCGCGGCCAAGCGCGGCGAACGAAATACCGGTGTTGCCGCTCGTCGCCTCGACGATCGTCGCGCCGGGTTTGAGCAGGCCGTGTTCGTACGCCGACCGCAACACATGAAATGCCATGCGGTCCTTGATGGAACCCGTCAGGTTCAGGTTCTCGGCTTTCGCAAACACGCAGCGGCGGCGCCCGTCCAGTTCAACGTCCACCTGCAAGAGTGGCGTGTTGCCGACGAGCACCCGCAATCCGGCCATCCGGTCCAGCGCGTCCACGTCGTTGGGCTCCCAGTGAGGTGGTGGAACGATCCGCTGTCGCGCCCGCCGGCGGCGTCAGCGCGTCCCTGACAGCGGCTGGGGGAAGTTCCCCGGATCACGGGCCTGATGCGCGCGGATAACGACTCGCTGCTCGACCGCGTCGAGAAGCCGTTCGTCGAGCCGAGGCAGGCTTACTTGGAGTCCGGCGGTGCGGCGGCCCCTCGCGGCGCGAATCGGGCGCGCTACTCCCAGCGGCACGCCGAAGTACTGAGCGTGTACTTCCAGACGCACCCGTCCGGATTGTTCACCGTGAACGGCGCCATCGCCTGGAACTCGACCACGTCCGGATGGGGCGACTCGCTCCTCACGGCCGGCACTCTGCGCGCGAAGGGTTCCTGGACCATGCCCTGCTCCGGCGCCGCGGTATTCAACGCCTCCGGTACCCACACAGTCGAGTTCAACGGGACAGCCGCCCAGACGATCAACAGCGGCTGCGCCCACAACTTCACTGCGCAGACGGCAGAGCACTTCCAGAACATCACCGTCTCGAATTCGGCGGCGGCGGTGTCGTTCCCCGGCACCTACTTCGCCGTCGGGACCGTCACGGTGAACGCCGGTGCCACGTTGGCCGGCGGCGGCACGCTCCACATCCGCCCCGGCAACCTTGCCGTCTCGGGGACCTACTCGATCACGAACACCACGATCAAGGGCACCGGCGGCTCCACGCCACTCCCGGCGGTCGCGTTTAACTCGCTCGTGCTCGACAGCGTGCACAATCACACCGTGCCGGCAAGCGGCTTCTCGGTCACGAACGCACTCACGTTGAGCGACTTCGCCACGCTCGACATCGGCGCGAACTCGGCCACCGCGGGCAGCTTCAACAACAACAGCGGCGCGCGCGTTCGGATGATCCACCCGTCGGGCGTATTCACCATCAACGGCGCCGCCGCCTGGAACTCGACCACCTCGACCTGGGGCGACTCGTTGCTCACCGCCGGCACCATGCACGTGAAGGGCAACTGGACCATCGCCTGCTCGGGCAACCACGCCTACAACGCGGCCGGCACGCACACGGTGAACTTCAGTGGTACGGTCGCCCAGACCGTCGCGAGCGGCTGCGTCACCGGGTTCGGCACCACGCAAGAGCATTTCCGGAACGTCACGCTGTCGAACACGGCCGCAGCGACCACGTTCAACGGCACCTACTTCGCATCGGGGACGGTCACGGTCAACGCCGGTGCCACGCTGGCGGGCGGCGGCACGCTGAACTTGCGGCCGGGAAATCTCGCCAACTCCGGCACCTATTCGATCACCAACACGACGATCAAGGGCACCGGCGGCTCGACCCCGCTCGCCGCGATCACCTTCCCCAGTCTCGTGCTCGACAGCGCGCACACGCACGTCGTACCCGCGAGCGGATTCGCCGTCACCAACAACCTCACGCTCAGCAATGGCGCCGTAATCGATGCCGGCTCCGGTACCGCGACCGTTGGGACGATGAACCTCAACACAAGCTCCCGATTCCGTCAGGTGCTGGGCACCTCCGTGTTCACGGTGAACGGGAACCTGGTATTCAACGCATCGGGTGTGGCGTACGAAGACACCAGTGTCACGGCGGGCAAGCTCCGCGTCGGCGGGACGTTCAGCACCACCTGCGCGACCAACGTGTTCAACGCGACCGGCTCGCACGAAGTCGAATTCTTCGGCGCAGGCCCGCTCTCGCTCTCGAATTGCGCGACGACGGGCCTCACGCCGGACAAGTTCCACCTGCAGCACGTGACGGCGAACCTCAGCTCCGGCACGCTCAGCCTTCCGGCCTTCGACATCCTCGGCAAGCTGCGCGTGAGTTCCGGCGCTGTCTCGGCCAGCAATCCGACCGTATGGGACTCCGTGGTCGTCGCCGGTGGAACGCTCGGCGGGAGCGCGGTCACCTTCCGGAAGAGCGGACAAGTCATTCCCGCGAATACGCTCACGACGGTCACGCTCAAGGTGCCGGGCAAGATCGAAGGCGGGATCAGCTCAGGCGCGATCACCGTGGACAGCGGGCAGTTGAACGTGACCGGCAACGCCACGGTCGCCGGCCTGACGACGTCGAGCACCGGCAAACTCGATATGCTCGCCAACCACACGCTCACGGTGAACGGCAGCGTCTCGTTCCAGGGTGGCTCAACGGCCGGGTTGCTCAAGGCCGGCCGGCTCGAGCTCACCGGGCACTTCAATCAGGGCACGAACAGCCTGGCATTCGCCGCCGACTCGGTGCATGCGACTGCGTTCATCGGCACGGCGCAGCAGAACATCACCTTCAGCAATCCTGGCGAGACGCTCTCGCGGTTCGGCATCCTCGAGAGCCGGAACGTGAGCACGGCCGGCGTCGTGCTCTTCACGAATGCGGCCGCCACGAACAACCTGGTCGTCCCCGGCGGGCTGACCGACTCGGTTCGCTTGAAGAACTCCGGTTCGCCCGTGCTCACCGTCGGCGGCGTGGACGTATCGAACACTGGTTCGACGCGTGCCTATTTCAACAATGTCGGACTGGTCATCAAGAACATCGGGCTCAAGACGATCACGCAGTTCGACGGCGCCAGCTTCAAGAACTTCTCGACGGCGGCGACCCAGCTGTCGTTCCAGTGGAGCATCGGCGGGACGTTCACGTTCAACGGAACGAAGTTCTACGATACGCCACCGGCCACCGGGTTCTATGTCGCCATGAACAGCCCCGCGACGCTGAACCTGTCGGGCACGACGCCGACCCTCGCGGCGAACGGCGGGCGCACCAGCGTAATCGGCGGCGGAACGCTGAACTGGACGCCGTAGCGCGGCCAACCGTCGCTTCCGTGCGCCGGGCATGATCGAACCGGGACGGGGCGCACCGCGCCGCCAAGGCTGCGTGGGACCTCTCCGCCGAGTGCGAGGAGCGAGGTGAACTCCCCAGTGCCGCCTTCTGGGGCAAGCGCGCGCTGGCACTCTCGCCGTTCAGCGAATCCGAAGTGCAGCGGCTGCTCCGGCTGCTGACGCGTATCGGCGACTACGTCGGGGCGATTCGCGCCTACCACGGACTCCAGCAGTTGCTGCAGAGTGCATTCAACGTCGCACCGTCGGTTGAGACCACCCGCCTCGCCGCGGAGATCCGCGAGCGGTTGAATGCGGACGGCCCGCGCCACGCGGCGCCTGAGGGTCGGCGTTCGATCAATGACCGGCGGTTCGGCCCGCGACGCACCGAGCAGCGCGGGCCCGCAGGGTCAGAAAAGCGCAAGCTGTCCGATCGTCGAAGGGGCGAGCGCCGGTCGGGCACGGACCGCCGCTTGCTGGAGTAGCGCCTTCGCCTAGTACCAGTAGCCGAAGATGATGTTCATCTCATCCTCGGCGGTCAGTCCGAACCGCACGACCTTCGACGGGTCGCCGCGGTAGGTGACTTCGGACGTCAGGCCCTCGCCCGGGTTGAGCACGATGGGCGTGCTGTATGCCTGGATCAGCGGGTGATCCCAGTGCTCGTTCGTGTACACGACCTCGCCGTTCCGCGCGCCGCCCGAGATCTTGATCACGTAGCGGAGCCCGCGCTTGTGCATGTGCGACGTGAGCATGACCACGCGCGTGATCGTGTTGAACCGGAACGTCTTGACGATCGTCGTGTCGCGACCGGCGGGAATGGTCAGGTCCGTCGTATTCAGGTTCAGTGCCTTCGCCTCGAACTGCACCTGTGACGCTGGAACGGTGTAGAGGTTGGCCTCGGCCTCGCCCGTCAACGTGCTTGGCGTGCTGTTGACGTAGTGCGAGTTCACGTCAATCTGCGAATTCGCCGCGAGGCGTATCGCCACGCCGCTCGGGAACGTGTAGTCGCCGGTCGCGCCCTGCGAACCCGCGAAGAACACGTGATAGCCCATCGTCGCGACCGTCGTGAAGACGTATGTGCCGTTGGCGTCGCGCAGGTCGCGCAGCTGGTTGACCGGAGGCAAGATCAGCGATGGCGTGTTCGGCTGGAACGTGTAGAGGACGAAGTGATGGCTGCCGGTTCGCATGTTGGTCTGGATACGGTTCACCCAGACCTCCTGTGTGTTTCCGACCGGCGCATACAGGAACACCTCGCGCTCGCTGCTACGCTGCACGGGGAATGCCGGCATCTTGACCTGGAATCCGCCTGCGGGCGCCGCCAGCGGGGCATACGACGCGGGCGTGAACGTACCGTTGAGCAGTTCGGGATTGACGTTGTCGGTCGTCGCACTGGCGCCGCCGACGATCCACTGGCGCATGAACTCAATCTGGCCCGCCGGAAGTTGCTGGCCCGCGTACGGCATCGCTGCGCCGTAGTCCTTGGCGTGGTGCGACGCGACGAAGCCATTGACCTTGTGCCAGAGAAGGCTCGAGTCCGGCTTACCCGGTGCCACCAGCTTCAAGCCATCGGCGCGCGCGGTCGGGTGCTTGGGGAGCGCATTGACGAGTTGCGAATACGCGTCCGAGCCCGAGAGTGCGAGCCCGGATCCCGACGAGCTGCCCGGTGCATGGCAGGACGAGGACGAACACGAGGGAACGAGCACCTGCGATTGGAGTCGCGCGAAGCTGGTGCTCGCGCCCGTCGCGGGTTGCGGCGGCGTCCCGCTATCGCCCGAGCAGGCGGCGAGCCACGCGACCGCAGCCACCGTGGAAACGCCCAGCCGAAGGAGGTCGTGTGACGTCATCCTCCTATTCTATGCGACCTCACTGACCTGAGGCCAGCCCCACCGCCGCATCGCCCAGGAGACCGAGGCCCGCGGCCGGGCGCTGGGACGATAGCCGGTGCGTGGGGCCCGGCGGCGCCCGGGGGTTGCACCAGTTTCGAGCAGGGAACGATTGAACCGCGCGTCGCGCGCGGACAGCTTGATAGCGTGACCGACCTTCGGAATCGCCTCGGCGCTGAATTTGTACGGCGACGACGGGCCAACGCGCGGTATTCACTCCGCGCCTTTGCACGCGACCTCCGCACGCACCACAGTGCGCTCTCGCGAATCCTCAGGGCTGGGAGCCGCCTTTCCGACGCACGGATCCATTCGCTCGGCCGGGCGCTGGGGCTCACGCCGGCTGAAATCGCCGTGTCACTGCTCTCCGAACGCATGCGCAGGGTCCTCGCCATTGCGCGCCACCCGCGCTTCCGAGCCGATTCTCGCTGGATCGCGGCGCTCACCGGCCTGCGGCTCGACGACGTCAACGTCGCGTTGCATTACCTGATCTTCCAGCGACGCCTCGCGCTGGTATCGCCCACCCTTTGGACCTCCGAGCAACCCTCATGAATCCCGCCGTCGTCCGCTGGCAGCTGATCTCACCCACGCCGGACACCGCCGCGGCGTTCTACGCAAAGCTCTTCGGCTGGTCGGTCCATCAGGACAACGCGCTCGGCTACCGCGAACTGCGTTCAGGCAATGATCGCGGCATTGACGGCGGCGTCTGGCCCGCGCCGCCCAACGCACCGAGTTTCGTCCAGCTGTTCATTGAAGTGCCCGATGTGGATGCCTGCATTGCATCGGCGCAACAGCTCGGCGCGACCGTCATCGTGCCGCGGACCGCCCTGCCCGACCGTGACGTCATGGCGGTGCTGCGCAACCCGACGGGCGTGACGTTCGGCCTGAGCTCGGCACCAACAGCGTAGCGGAGATGTAACCACCATGTAACGTCGCAAAGGATCCCGCGAATCCAGCGACGAGGGGCCACAGATTTCGTGTGCGGACCGGCGGCAGCATCCCAGACCCCGTCGTTACAAACCACGTGAACCCGTGACGACCCCGACATGAAACCGTTACTGCCTTCGCTTGCGATGCTGCTGGTTGTTCCAGTCGTTGCACGGACTCAAGCCGGCCAGGCGCAACCGTCAGCGCCAGCCGCCTGGTACCAGAAGCTTTCCATGCGCGGCTACCTCCAGCTCCGGGCGAGCGAAGTGCTGCCGCACGACGGCCTTGCACTCGAGGTTCCCAGCGACCGGTCGGTGAACGGCACCGAGAGCATCATGATCCGCCGTGGCCGACTCGTCCTCTCTGGCGATGCGTCCAGCCGGCTGTCGATCTACGCCCAGCTAGAGCTCGCCGGCTCGACCGGCAGCGGCGATTTCGCAGCGCAGACGCGTGATCTCTACGCCGACTTGTCGTTCGACGCGAAGAAGGACTTCCGGCTCCGACTGGGGCAATCGAAGGTGCCGTACGGCTTCGTCAACCTGCAGTCCAGCCAGAACCGCGCGCCGCTCGAGCGCCCCGAGGGCATCAACAGCGCCGTCGAGGGCGAGCGCGACATCGGCGCGTTCTTCATGTGGGCGCCCGCCGCCAAGCGTGCCATGTTCCGCGAGATCACGACACTCGGTCTCAAGGGGACCGGTGATTACGGCGTCCTGGCCATCGGCGCGTACAGCGGCCAGGGCCTCAACCGGCCGGACCAGAACGGCGACCCGCATGTGGTCGCGCGCCTGACGCAGCCGATCAAGCTCGCGAGCGGCCAGTTCGCGGAGCTGGCCGTGCAGGCGTACAAGGGCAACTTCGTGAGCACGACGCAGGCGATTGCCGCGGGAACCGGCGGCGCCAACATCACGCCGGCGATCCGGCCCCGTGGAGTCGCGGATGAGCGCGTCGGGGTCACCGCAGTGTGGTACCCGCAACCCTTTGGCGTCGAGGCCGAGTGGAATGTCGGGCGCGGGCCGGCGCTGTCCGCTGATTCGCGGAACATCGAGTCGGCGTCGCTCCGCGGCGGGTACGTGCAGCTGAACTATCGGCACAAGCGTGCCAACGCCACGACCGTGATGTTCCCGTTCACGCGCTGGAACTACTACGATGGCGGACGCAAGTTCGCGCGCAACGCGCCGATGACCAAGGTGAACGAGATGGACTTCGGGCTCGAGTTCAGCCCCTGGGCGGACGCGGAGTTCACCGCCGTGTTCACGCGCACGATCGAACGCACCCGCACCAGCGCGTATCCGTACGCCGCCACCAAGGACGCGAACCGGATCGGGCTGCAGGTGCAGTGGAACTTCTAGGCGCCGGGTTGTGCTAGACTGGTAGGCGATGCACCCCCAACGCTGAGAGGGACTCGATGCGAATCGCCCGCTTGTTCGTCGCCGGCGTCGGAGTTGCCGTCGGAGTTGCCGTCGGGATTGCCGTAGGCCCCGCCGCGCCGCGCCCGCTCGCCGCGCAGGCCGCCCCGAGTGCCAACGACCTCCCTTTGGCATTCGTGCGCCGGAGCACGACGAAGAGCGCCGGCAAGTTCTACGGGCCGGCGGAGATCGCCAAGTTGCGGCAGAACGACACGCCACGGCTCCTCGCGCGCATCAGCGGCGGCGACGTCCGCGAGTTCGGTGGCGGCGACCTCGCGATCATCAGTCGGCGCGGCAACCGCAACACGTTCAATAACAGCATCGAAAACGAGGTCTGCCGGATCGGCATCGTGGTCAACGACGCACGCGTGCCGGATGGCTACGACTTGAAGGGCGTGTCGCTCGGCGAACTCGTCGCCGTGGAGTTCTACGCCGGCCCCGCGTCGGTACCGCCCGAACTGAACACCAGCGGGCCGGACGCCGTGCGTTGCGGGCTGCTGGCGCTCTGGATCAAGGGCCGGTAGCGGCCGCGCGAGTGCATTCCGCGGGACGCCAATGCATCTTGAGAGGCGCAGCTGGAACGAACCCCAACGGTGCAGGACGCCCATGACTCTGGTTTCGGACGAACATACCAATCGGCGCGAGTTCCTCGGAAAGGCCGCGGTGTCGGCGGCTGCGCTGTCCGCTGCCGCATGCACGCCTCCCGCCACGATCGCGCCCGCGACGCCTCAACCCGCGCCGACGCCCGGTGCAGGTCCAGCGGCCCAGTCGGGCGCAGTGGGTGCGGCGGGTGGCACCGCCGCTGCGCGCCCTGCACAGGCGATGGTCTTCGACAACTCGTGGTTCGACCGGCTCAAGGCGAAGCACAAGGCCGTGTTCGAGCAGCAGGCGCTCGACTACGGGAGCGCCGTGAGCTATGCCGGCCGCTGGATCAGCGGCATGCGCGACACTGGCGTCGCCAAAGCCGGCGAGTTCCAAGTCGTCCTGGTCCTCCGACACGAAGCCGTCCCGCTGGTGGTCAACGAGGCGATGTGGGAGAAGTACGGGATCGGCGAGGCCCTGAAGTACAAGACGTTCGGCGATGCGATCGTGAAGTCGAACCCGATGGCGAGCACGCCGGTGCCCGCCGGTCGCACGCCGCCCGCGAACGACCCGATGCGCCCACGGGGCAACATTCCGTGGTACACGGCGAACGGTCACATCACGCTGGCGTGCAACCTCGCGTTCACCGGCTTTGCAGCCGAGACCGCCTCGCGCATGAAGGCCGACCGGGCCGAGCTGCTCGAGGAGTTCAAGGCCAACCTGCTTCCCGGTGTCATCCTCCAGCCGAACGGGATCTACGCCACGCTGCGCGCACAGGAGGCAGGCTGCGTGTACATCCGCGCAGGCTAGGCGGCTCGCGCGACCGCAAGCAGAAGGGCCGCCCGGCGCACTCGCCGAGCGGCCCTTTGCACATCAGAGTGTCCATTACGGCGTCGCGCGCCCGCCCAGTCGCCGCGCCGTCAGCACGCCGTCCATCGCTGCCTGGTCGCGCCGTTGGAAGATGAGGAAGTCCCAGCCGTCCTTCATCAGCTTCTCGACCTCGGCCGGGTTGTTGGCCGGATACCCGCACGACTTCTTGTACTCCTTGCACGCGGCGAGCACGGTCGCCACGGCCGCGTCGAAGCCGGCTTGGTCGCGGGTACGCTGCCCCTCGGCGTTCATACTGGTGAAGACGCCGCCGAGCGTGCCGGCCCCCACCGTCACCACCGACACGGCCGGGTGCGCGGCGAGTGCACGTGCATTCGCCACACCCGCCTTGCTCTCGATGATGATGCCGAGCATCAGTTCGCCGTCGCGATTCACCGGCCACACGTCCGCCTTCCTGAGGTACTGCGCCGGCGTCATGCCCCAATACGCCGCGGCGGCCTCGAATCCGCTCTCTGGCCGCGAGCCGCCCTTCGAGACAAACCGCATCGCCTTGAGCGTCTGGTCAATCTCCTCGACGGTCTCGACCTCCTGCATCTCGACCTTCACCTGGCCGTCGTTGAGCTGATCCAGCAGCGCCTGCGTCGTGCGCTCGACGTTGCCATGCATGATCGGGATCTTCGCAACGAACGGGTGCGTGCGCGCGGACCCGCCGGCGGCGACGATCGCCTTCATGAATCCGCGATACTGCTCGGTCGTCGCGGGCGTGTAGGTATTCAGCACGTAGTCCGCGAGCGTATAGCCGGTCAGTTCGCGCGCGGCGGCGTTGAGGTCTGGCTGCGGAGGCGGCTCGGCCGGCGCCGGCGGCGGGGTGGCGGCAGCGCCCGCATTGCCACCACCGGGCGGCCCGGCCCGTCCCCCAAATCCGCGCCCGCCGAATCCACGGCCCGCGGCGTACGGCGGGTTCACGACGCCGACGACCACGAGTCCCTTCTCCACGAGGGGAATCATCGGGTTCATCCGGTCGGCGCCCGCGCGTGGGCCGCCTCCCTGCGCTTGCAAGGCCCCGCCGCCGCACAACTGTGCGGCGATCGCCACGACCACTACCGCCCCGCCCACCTGTTCCATCACCCGCATGTGACCTCCCGGTCGTCACTCATGAAAACGCCTGCAGTTGGTGCGTTGTCAACGCGCGGCCAGGCCGGGCGAGAACGCGGTAACCTGGATCTGGACCTCATCGTCCACTGCCTTGGCGATGGGGTCAATACGTGCGAACACCGGGTACCCGTACGTGGCGTCGTACTCCGCATCGAACTGCGCCGGATTGTTGTTGATGTACCGCCGCAGCACGCCGAAGATACGCTCCATCGCCAGGAAGTCGCTCAAGCCGGTGGTGTCCGCAGCCATCCCCGTGGCCGCGTTGATCACGGTTTGCGGCGCCTTGTTGCGGACCGTCACGCGCAGCGTCGGGGCGGTCGGGCAGAAACAGACCCGGCGCACGTCGAACGTGTAGTTGACGGGCCCGGACTGCGTCCAGGTCTTCTCGGCCTCATTCAGGGCATCCGTCGCGCCTTCGAACGGCCCGCGCTTGCACGCGCCGATCACCAGGGCGAGCGCCGCGAACATGACGGCACGGCGCAACCGACGATCCTCAGCGGCCCGTCGTGATCTCTTCGTACGCGCAAGTCCGGATCTCACGCGCCCCTGTCGCACCGAACTGACCGAAGCCTTCGAAGCCCGCAAGCGGCGCGTTCATGGCGAGGATCTCCTCCTTCGACTTTCCGGCCTTGTGCTGCGCTTCGACGAACTGCAACACCGCTCCGATGTAGTCGCGGAACTTCGTCAGGTCCGCGGCGCTCCCGGTCACCGGCAAGTTCGCGTTCGCATGGCCGAAGATGTAGATCGTGTCGTTGGCGTGGTCCTTCACCGTGGCGTCGAGCACGCGCATCCAGTTGCGCAGCGATGCGCCGGCCGCCCGGTCAACCACGGGGTGTCGCTGGTTGAACATCAGGTCGCCCATGTGCGCGATGTTGGCGCGCTCGAACGTGATCACGGCATCGCCACTGGTGTGGGCGACACCGTAGTGCTTCGCCCGGATCCGCTCATCGCCGAGGTCGGCCGTCCAGGAATCGGTGAATGTGGCGTCGGGAAACAGCTGGTCGGCCGGCGGCTGCGCGCCCGGCGGGTTCTTCATGTGCTCGGCGGCCTTCGCGTGGGCGACGACCTTCTTGGTCGCGCCGCGAAACGAGATGTTCCCGCCCGAGTGGTCGCCGTGATGGTGCGAGTTCAGCAGCACGTCCACCGTTTGCCCGCCGGCGCGCTCCTTTAGGCCGTTGAGGCACGCGGTTGCCTCGGCCGGGAACTGGCTGTCCACGACGGCGACGCCCCCCGCGTTGATCATGTAGCCGATCGTGCCGCCCCGCATGGTGAAGAAGCCGACGTTCCGGCGGATCGGCGTGAACACGGCGGCGGCGGCCTGCGGTTGGCCCTGCCACGCGGCAATCAGGTCGCGACGCGACACGGCGCCAATGGCGGCGAGCGCGGCGGATGAAGTCAGGAAGTCGCGGCGGGAAAGTGACATGGGGCTGGCTCCAAGGGGCGAGTTGGGCTCCCAAAACGCTACGACCCCTGCGCGCATACGGCAACGGCTTCGGGCAGCGTGCGCCGGGGCGAAACTCCCTGATCGCCGCTCGAATGGCAATCTGCCGCGCGCCGCCGTAGTATCGCCCCATGCGCCCACGAGAACTCACGGCCCGAGGGCTCCTCCTCGGCGCCGTCATCTGCACTGCGTTCACGGCGGCCAACGTGTACCTCGGCCTCAAGGTCGGGCTTACGTTCGCCTCGTCCATCCCGGCGGCCGTGATCTCCATGGCGATCCTCAGCGCCGTCCGGGATTCGTCGATCCTCGAGAACAACATCGTGCAAACGGTCGCCTCGGCGGCCGGCACGCTCTCGGCGATCATCTTCGTGCTGCCCGGGCTCGTGATCGTCGGATGGTGGGCGGAGTTCCCATTCTGGCTCTCGGCGCTGATCTGCCTGGCCGGCGGGATTCTTGGCGTGATGTTCACGATCCCGCTGCGGCGCGCGTTGGTCACGAACTCGGACCTCCCCTACCCCGAGGGCGTCGCGGCGGCGGAAGTGCTGAAGGTCGGATCCGGCACCCGTGGCGACGCGGGCACCGACGCGGGCGAGGCGCGCGAGGGACTCACGGCGGTGCTGCTCGGCACGATCTCGTCGGCCGGCCTCGCGATCGTCTCAGCCACGCGGGTCGCGGCGGCCGAGATCGGCGGCTTCTTCAACCTCGCGGGCACCGCGGCCAGCGGCTACCAGATCGCCTTTTCGATGGCTCTGTTCGGCGCCGGCCACCTCGTGGGCCTCTCCGTCGGGCTGGCGATGCTCACCGGCATGCTGATCGCGTGGGCCGCGGCGCTCCCCATCCTCACATCCATGCAGCCCGCGCCCGACGGTGTCGCGTTCGCCACGCACGCGGCGTCAGTGTGGCGCACTCAGGTCCGCTTCATCGGCGCGGGCGCGATCGCCGTCGCGGCGCTCTGGACACTCGCGAAGCTGGCGCGGCCCGTGATCGGCGGCTTGATCGCGACGATCGCCTCCTCCCGCGCGGCTCAGGCGGGCACAGGCGACGAACGCGATCGCGATATCAGCGGGCCCTGGATCGTCGGCCTGACCGTGGCGTGCATCGCACTGTCGGCCGCCCTGTGCGTTGCCTTTGTCCGGGGTACCCCAATCGCCGCCGAGACGACGACGCTCGTCATGATCGCCGTGCCGTTCGTGCTGATCGGCGGCTTCCTGATCGCGGCAATCTGCGGGTTCATGGCCGGGCTGATCGGTGCGTCGAACAGCCCCGTGTCCGGGGTCGGCATCCTGTCCATCGTGTCCTGCGCGTCGGTGCTCGTGCTCGCGGTGTCGCCAACGGATCCCACACGCCCAGCCCTCGTGGCGTTCGCGCTCTTCGTAACGGCGATCGTGTTTGCGTGCGCGACGATCGCAAACGACAACCTGCAGGACCTCAAGACGGGACAACTGGTCGGCGCCTCGCCGATGCGCCAGCAGGTCGCGCTGATCGTCGGCGTCGCGGCGGGCGCGGCGGTGATCCCGCCGGTGCTCAACCTGCTCTCGCACGCGTACGGCTTCGCCGGCGCGCCGAACCTGAACACGGTCGCGGCGAACCCCCTCCCGGCACCGCAGGCCACGCTGATCTCGGCGCTCGCGCAGGGCGTGGTCGGCGGCAACCTCGACTGGCGCTCGATCGGGATTGGCACCATCGTCGGCGTCGCACTGGTGATCGTGGACGAGCTGCGCGGCATGATGAAGCGCCTGCGGATCCCGCCGCTCGCCGTCGGCATCGGCATCTACCTGCCGATGTCCGCCACGTTCGCCGTCGTCGTCGGAGCGATCGTCGGCAACTGGTACAACGGTCGCACCTCGCGCGCCGCCGGCACGCCCGCGCAGGCCGGCCGCGCCGAGCGACTGGGCGTGCTCGTCGCTTCGGGCTTGATCGTCGGCGAGAGCCTCTTTGGCGTACTCAATGCAGGGCTGATCGTCACGCTGGCCAGCGATGCGCCGATCGCACTCGCGCCGGCGGATTTCGCACCCGGACCGTGGATCGGCGCGCTCGGCATGGTCGCGTTGGTGGTGGCGCTCTACCGCTGGATGTTGCGGCGGGCTTCGGCGTGAGGACCACGCCGCTGTCTCGGTGTGCGCCCCGCCGCGGCGTCACCATGATGGCGCTCGCTGCCGGTGTCGTCGTCGGGTCCGCCTGCGCGCCCGGAACCGCTGGTGTCTCGACCGCACCGGCGCCCGACGGGAGCCGGGTGTGGACCCGCCCGGCGTTCCGCGCCGCGGTGGACTCGCTCGTCCAGGAACCGAAGTGGCGAAACGCGCACCTCGGCATCCTCGTCGTGGACCCGCAAACCGGTGACACGCTGTACTCGCACAACGCCGGCAAGCTCTTCATGCCGGCGTCCAACCAGAAGATCCTGACGTCGGCGGCGGTGCTGTCCGCGCTGGGAGCGGATTACCGGTTCTCCACCGAGTTCTACGCGAACGGCCCCGTGACGAACGGCGTGCTCAATGGTGACGTGGTCGTCGCAGGGCGCGGCGACCCGTCGGTCAGTGACGCCGTGCAGGGCGACGCCATGAAGCCGCTGCGCGCGGCGGCCGAGTCACTCTGGGCGCGCGGCGTGCGTGAGATCACCGGCGGCGTGGTGAAGGCGGGCAATGCGTTTCCCGACACCACGATCGGCGAGTGGGACTGGGATGACCTCGACACGCCGTCTGGCGCGGCGATTGATGAACTGTTCTTCAACAACGGCATCGCGCGCGTTCGTTTCTACGGCGGCAGCGCCGCGGGCGAACCGATTCGGGTCGAGCGGTTTCCGGCTCGTACGGTGCCGAACCTCGCTATCGGCGTGAACACGGCGGAGCCGCCCGCCCCGGTTGTCGTGGTGGACGGTCAGGTGGTCGCGGCGCCCAGCGGCGGCGGCGGTCGCGACGGCCCGCGCAACGGAGCGGTAAACACGTTCACCGACATCCGAGGTTCGCAGCATGTCACCCGCGTGTCCGGCTGGGTGGCGCCGCGCGACAGCGTCACCACCACGGTGACGCTTCGCGATCCTGCGGGCGCGTGGCTGCAGGCATTCCACGAAGCGCTCTCGGATCGCGGGATCATCGTGCGGGCTGGCGTGACACGGACGCCGGACGCGAGTCTCAGCGGCTTGACCAAGCTCTTTGTCATGCGCTCGCCGCCTCTCCGCGAAATCCTGCCCTTCTTCATGAAGCCGTCACAGAACCAGATCGGCGAGATGTTCCTGCGGGTCATCGCGCTCGAGAACACCGGTGTCGGCTCGGTTGCGGCGGGGCGCCGCGCAGTCGAGCAGCAGCTCCGCGCCCTGGGCGCCGATTCTACCGGCGTTGTCGTGCGGGACGGCAGCGGCCTCTCACGCCATGACTACGTCACGCCGGAAACGCTGGTCCGCGTCCTCGACGGCATGCGCAAACGGCCCGACTTCCAGGTCTACTACGACGCCTTCGGAATCGGCGGCGTGGACGGCACGATCGCCTCCCGCATGCGTGGCACGCCCGCGCAGGGCAACGCGCGCGGCAAGACGGGCACGCTCGACAAGTCGCGCGCACTCTCGGGCTACGTGACCACGCGTGACGGGCGCCTGCTCATCTACTCGTTCCAGGCCAACAACTTCACCACGCCGAACGCGGACGTGGAACGCCTGCAGGACTGGATCCTCGTCGCGCTCGCAGGGTCGCCGTACCCGGCGAGGTAGATTTCGCGCGTGAGCATCACGCGAGAGCTCCTCGTTGCTGACCTCGGCGTCGTCCCATACGCCGAAGCGTTGGAGTTGCAACGGAACGCCGCGCACGCCCGGCTCGACGGCCGGCTCGCGCACGACCTCCTGATCCTCGTCGAGCATCCGCCGGTCGTCACGTTCGGGCGCAGCGCGAAAGCGGCGCACTTGCTCCTCTCCGAATCCGAGCTCGCCGGGCGTGGCGTGGAGTTCTTCGATGTCGAGCGAGGCGGCGACGTGACATTCCACGGCCCCGGGCAGCTCGTCGGGTACCCGATCATGCACCTGGGCCGGCATCGCGAGGACCTGCACTGGTACCTGCGTGAACTCGAGCAAGTGATGATCGATGGACTTGCCTCGCTCGGCGTCGCCGCTGCGCGCAATCCGGGAAAGACCGGCGTGTGGACCGGCGATCGCAAGATCGCATCCATAGGTGTGCACGCGAGGCAGTGGGTCACGTGGCACGGCTTCGCCCTGAACGTGACGACCGACCTGAGCTACTTCGACGTCATGGTGCCGTGCGGCATTCCGGATGTGGTCATGACCAGCGTCGCGCGAGAACTCGCCGGGGGCGCGTTAGCGAGTGAATCGCTGAACGCGGCCGCACGCGAGGCCGTCACACACGCGTTCGCCGCGCGCTTCTCGCTGACGCCGTCACCCGTCAGCGACACGGCACTCCGCGAACTGCTGACCGCTACTTAGCGCGGCTGGTCGCTCGGATACACGGCCCGGAAGTTCTGCGCCCGGTACAACTCGAGCTGCATGACCTCCTGCCGACCGCGGTAGATCCCGAACGTCGTGATCGGGTCTATCCGCTCGAAATACGGCGCGAAGCGTTCCATCACGTCGTCGCCGGCGCGCACCTTCTTCACGATCACGGCGTTCTTGCCGATGAACTCACGATCGTCCGCCATGTAGCGGAAGTGGTGCGGGTCGGCGCAGAGGCACAGCACCGGCGTTTCGCGCCCTAGCGCGATCGCCGCCTTGCCGGCCTGGATCCAACTCGTCGCGGCAATGAAATCGGTGCCCGGGAGGTAGCCGAGTCCTCCCAGTGTCTTGTACAGCATGTGCCACGAAACCATGTCGCCCGTCGGATCCTGACGGAACGCGGACGGCGCGACGCGGGCCATCCATCCCGTACTGACATGCGAACCCAGCACCGCGATCAGCCCGGCGTAGCCCACGACGCTCGCGACCAGCCAGCGCCGCGTCCGGCTGATGCCGGCGGCAAGCTTCGTCGCGGTCGCGGCGCCGAGGATCGGGAACACGAACAGCCAACCCGGCGCCTGCCAGTGCGGGAGGCCCACATCGCCGCGAAGCGATACCATCGTGAAGAGCACTATCGGGCCCGCAGCGACCAGCCCCAGGAACCATCCCGCTTCGCTTGACGACCGGCCGCGAACGGCCCGCCAGAGCGCGATGGCGAGCGGAACGAATACCCACGGCAGCACCCACGCCATCTGCCCACCGATGTTGGCGGCAAACGTGTCGAAGTGAAGGCCGGCGGCTGGCGTCGCGCGCGCGCCTTGGAACGCGAACGAAGCAAAACCGTGCTGCGCGTTCCACCAGATGACCGGCGTGAAGCACAGCAGGGCGACGAGCGTGCCGAGGTAAGGCCCCGCTGTCGTGAGGCGCCAACGGTGCCGCGGTGACGTGACGCAGAACAGCGCCGTACCGGCGAGCACGAACGCGCCGTGGTATTTCGACAGCATCGCTAGCCCGGTCAGCAGCCCCGCCGCAAGCCACGCGCCGGTGCGGACGTCCGATGCCTCGCCGGCCGCGGGAAACAGCACGGAAGCGATCCGGTCCACCGCCGCCATCATGAAGAACATCAGCGGGCCGTCGGGCAGCACCCAGCCACCGCTGCTGAGGCTGAACACCGCCGACACGTTGAGCAGGAGCGCCGCGACGTATCCCGCGTGCGCCGAGAACAGCCGACGCGTGACACGAAACGTGAACCACGTCGTACCGGCGAACATCAGGATGAACGGCAACCGCACGAGCGGCGCCGCTTCCCAGTTCGTCAGCCGCCCGAACGCGCCGGCGATCCAGAAGTGCAGCGGCGGGTGATCGAAGTACGACCACGAAACGTCGCGGGCGACCGCGACCGCGTACGACTCGTCCACACCGAGGCCGGTCACCGCCCCGAGCACGAGGCGCACCACCGCAGTAATCGCGATCAGTCGGATCGTCGCCGCTTTCGCATCGGCCGGGGACGTCAGCCGGTCCGCCCAACTCCGGGCGGCCAGTGTGGATTCCGCGCTCACGCCCGGGAGAATACTCCGTCGCCGGGCGGCTTGGTCCCTCGCGCAGGGGGCTCGCGAGTCCAGAGCGCAATCACGCCGCACGCGGTGTCGCGCTGGCGAAACCGCGCCGGGGTCTCGGCAGGCCCACGATAGACCTCGACCGCCTCGAGGTGCATTGGCGAGAGGTCGTCCATGTGAAACGTACCCGGCGGGACATAGCTGCCGTCCACGTAGTACGTCACCCGGCATTCCGCCGCGAGCGCCTGCACGCCCGGACGGTTTCGGCCCACCTGACCGTTTCGCCCCATGTGGATCACCGGTCGGTCGAACGCGTTCTCGCCCGCCGTGACCCGCACGCCCGTGACCGTCCGCAACAGGTCGCTCGCCACTTGGGGACGACGCCGGTCGATCTCCTGCCGCGTGACGAACGCGCCATTGCCAATCATTCGCCGCGCCCAGAAGTCGGCCATGCGACCGTTACCGCCGGCCTCGCGGATCATCACCGAATCGAGCTGCTCGGGAATGCCCTTGAGCTCGAAATCGAGCTGCTTATGGCGCTGGTCTTCCAGCGTGACCCGCAGCTCTTCCGGCTCGAAGCCGATCCGGCGCGCCACAAGGCGGTGTCGCCCGGGCGCCAGTTGGAGGAACTCGTACACACCCGAGTCATTCGTGATTGCCCGTATCTCGGTCCCCACGACCAGCACTTCGGCCCGCGGGATCCCGATGCCGTTCAGGTTGGTCACCACGCCGGACAACGTCGCACGACCCTGCGCCGTGCCGACCGAGGCCAGCACCGGTACCAGGGCCAGTCCCAGGGCGGCCAGCGACCGGCCGCGGAATCGCGCCCGATCAACGTTGCATTGCAGGTCCATGCGTTTCGCCTTGCAAGGGTGAACCATCATGCACGCCGCTGGCTCGGCGTCGCCGAAATATGCGTGTCCGTCCCCGCGCTGCACCCCCGGAGCGCGGGACGGTGCGTCCAGGTTCTACCCCGCTGCCCCGCGGTGGCCACTTTCGGTATTTTGTCGGGCATGTCAGAGCCTCGCGTGTACCCAGCCCGAGACCGCGAGGTTGCCGCTGCCGCAGGCGAGAACGTCACCGCCGGCCTCAACGTGGCACAGGCTCGCGCTGCGACGCACGGCGCCGGGCCGCTGCTCATCGTCGCAGGCGCGGGCACGGGGAAGACGCGGACACTCGTGCACCGGGTCGCGCACCTGATCAACACCGGCATTCGCCCGGACCGGATCCTGCTGCTCACGTTCACGCGCCGCGCCGCGCAGGAGATGTTGTCGCGGGTCGAGCGCCTGGTCGGCGGGGGTGGCCGGACCGTGCACGGTGGCACGTTCCACGGAACGGCGCACCGGCTCCTGCGGCGTTTTGGCCAGCGCGCGGGGCTCGGCGCGGACTTCACCGTGATGGACCAGGCCGATGCCGAAGACCTGATGCAGATCGCGCGGCAGGCACTCGGGCTCGGCGACAAGAAGAAGCGATTCCCGCGCAAGGAAACGCTGCACGACGTGTACAGTCGGCACGTCAACACGGAGATCCCGGTCGCGGCGTTGCTGGGTGCGGAGTACCCGCAGTTTGTGGAGCACGAAGAGGCGTTTGGGCGCGTGTTCGCCGACTACACCGCGAGAAAGCAGGACCGCAACCTGCTGGACTACGACGACCTGCTCCTCTTCTGGGCGATGCTGGTCGAAGGGCCGCTGGCCTCGGAGATCGGGGCGCTCTACGACCACGTCCTCGTTGACGAGTACCAGGACACCAATCTCCTGCAGGCCCGAATCCTCAAGGGGATGGTCGCCGCGCACGGCAACATCACGGTGGTCGGTGACGACGCGCAGAGCATCTACGGCTTTCGCGGCGCGACGGTCCGGAACATCCTCGACTTCCCAAGGAACTTCCCGGGAACGACGCTTGTCACGCTCGAGGAGAACTACCGTTCGACCCAGCCAATCCTCGACGTGAGCAACACGCTCATCTCGCGCGCCGAGGAACGATTCACCAAGAATCTCTACACGCGCCGGACCGGCGGCGACGCGGCCTGGCTCGTCACGGCACATGACGAACAGGCCCAGACCCGGTTTGTCGTGGATCGGATCCTCGAGCTCCACGAAGACGGCATTCCTCTGCGTGAGATGGCCGTGCTGTTCCGTGCCGGGTACATGAGCGCCGATCTCGAGATCGAGCTCGCCGCACGCCGCGTGCCCTTCGAAAAATGGGGTGGCCTCAAGTTCCTCGAAGCGGCCCACGTGAAGGACGTGCTCGCGTTCCTCCGCGTACTCGAGAATCCACGCGATGAAGTCAGCTGGTACCGGCTCCTGATGCTCCTGCCGGGTATCGGCGAGACGACCGCGCGGCACGCAATCGAACACCTGCAAGGCGCCGCATGGGCGATCACCGCCTTCGCCGAATTTCCGGCGCCGGCCCGGGCGCGGTCGGCGCATACCGCGCTCGCCGCGCTCCTCGAGGAACTGCGCTTCGCCGGGAGCGCCCGCACGGGGAAAGGCGGCCGCCACGCCGGCGGTACCGCGACACCTGAGGACGGTGGCTCGCGGGATCGCGGCCTCGGGCGCGAAGTCGCGGCGATCCGACGGCTGTACGACAACATCCTGCGCGAACGCTATGACCGCGTCGAACCGCGCCTCGCGGACCTTGACCAGCTGCAGGTGATCGCGAGCGGGTACCCGGACCGCGCGGCATTCCTCACGGCGCTCGCCCTCGAGCCGCCGCAGTCCACGCAGGATCTCGGGTTCGGATCCGACTCCGAGGACGACTCACTCGTGCTCTCGACCGCCCACAGCGCGAAGGGCCGCGAGTGGGACGCCGTGTTCGTGATCTGGGCCGTGGACGGCTGGTTCCCCATGGCGCGCGCCCTGGGCGACGACGAACAGGTCGAGGAGGAACGCCGCCTGATGTACGTCGCACTCACGCGGGCGCGCAATCACCTCGCGGTGTCGTATCCGCTCAACGTGTATGACACGCGCCGCGGAGCGGACTACTCGCTGGACCAGCTGTCGCGGTTCCTCGATCGTGGCGTTCGCGCAGGGATGCAGCGGGTCGTTGTCGAGGCGGCGCCCGTCACCGACGCGCCTGCGGCGGCCGACGCGGCGATCGTGGACCTGCGCGCGCTGGTCAAGGCGCGCTTTTCCAGCAACTAGCGCCGCGTTACGGCTGGCCGATCGCGTTCACGCGCGCGAACGGGGTCGCCCCGCGCGAACCGTCCGCAGCGACTCGGCCCACCGAATCGATGACCGGCCTGACGCGCATCCCCGAGCGCGCCCACAACGCCTCAAAGTCGCCGAGCCCGGTCGCATAGATCCGGCGGGCCAGCAAGGCCGCGTTGTCGAGCCGCACGCGCGTGGCGTAGCCGGCCGGGAAGGTCTCGAGCTGCGGCCCGATGGAATCCACCAGCAGCCGCCTCAGCCACGCATACACGGAGTCGCGCCCCGTCAGGCGCCGCGCGCGCACGGCCGGCTCGGCGGTGGTGTCGCGCAACGCGCGATCACTCGAATACGGATGCGCCTTGAACATCGAATCCAGCGCGCGGTACCCGCGCTCCCACGCAACTCCGAGGCGCATTTCATCGCGCCAGCGCGCTTCGGCGCGCGTGGCGGTAAGCGAGTCGCCGCGCGACCGGAAGAACTCCGCCGCGCCGCGGTTGCCCACGAACTCCGCGAAGCTCTCGTTGAACACGGCCTCGTTCTTGACGTAGAGTCGGTTGTGCGTCAGCTCGTGGATCACCGTCTGCGCGAGAAAGATCGAATCCGACGCGAGGGTCGTCGAAAGCAACGGATCGTTGAACCACCCGAGCGTGCTGAACGCCGGCGCCGGCCTCAGGTACGTGTCGTACCCCGCCGCAGCCAGCTCACGCTCTGCGCGCAGTGCCGCGTCCGTCTTGAAGAACCCCTTGTACGGCACGCGTCCGACGACCGGAAACCACCAGGTCGCGCTGACCAGCGCGTCGCGCCGCGTGCCGGAGAGCACGAGCACGAGCGTGTCGTCACTCAGCTGCGTGAACTGGGTGAACACCTCCTTCGCCGGGAGGCCCAGCGAATCACCGGCGTACGCCCGCGCCGCGAGCACCAACTCGAGCTTGGCGCGCGTGGCGGCCGGGGTTGTCGAATCCGCGATCACCTCGCGGATCGCGCGGCGTCCGCGCAGGATTTTCCCTTCCTCCCACGCGGCGCGCGCGATGTAGCGACCCAGCGGCGTCGCCGCGGTGAGCAGCGCCGTGCCCCCGAGCAATCCGAGCAGGACCAGGCCAATCCAGCCAACCCGCGGGCGGACCAACGGTCGTGGCCTCAACGCGAGGGCCGTCGGAATCGCAGCCCGACGCGGTGTGTCACCTGGTCGACCAATGCGAACCGCTGCACGGCGTAGTCCACGCCCCAGCGCCCGAGTTCGACGCCGAATCCGCCGGAGACCGGTGCGCGGTCACTCGACTCGCGCATGGCATACCCGAGCCGGATCGCCACGGCAGCGCCGGCCACGTTCCGGCGCACGGCTTCCACACCGATACCTGCGCTGACCCCGGACCCGCGAACTTGCCGGAGTTCCGCCACGGGAGCCAGTTCCACGCCACGCAGGTGATACGCGGATCGCGCGACACCGACTCGAGCCGTGAGCGGGAGGTTGTTCTCCGTGACCCCAACCGAGAGCGCCGGCCCGACGTGCTGCAGTGCGACCGATGCGTGCCAGCGTTCGTTCAACGCCCGCGCGGCGCCAAACGACAGCGCGCCCGCCGAGGCGCTCGCATCGGCGATGCGGACGCTGATGTGCTCGCCGACGATCGCAACCTGCGTGCGGGCCACGGTGCGCGCATACGCGACTGAAATCAGGTTGTCCTGGGCGCCATACCTCCGGCCAGTCGGCGATGCCTCGCCGCCCGGGACTAACGACGCGATCTCGCTGATGGTGCCGTAATCAAGCACGCTCGCGCCCACGGCCACGACGCCGCCGAATCGCGGGAGCGCGACAGCCAGCGCGCTGAGCAGCGTGCCTCCCAGGTACGATTCGGTCGCAGCCGACGTGTGCAGCGTGTTGAGCGTGCCGAGTTGGCCGGGAGCGACGAACAGGGACCAGGCGTTTGCGTCTCGATCAACGCCGACATCCGCAAGCGCGAGTGCACGCGGGGACGTCGCCAGACTCGCCACGACGCCTGAACCCGTTCCCTGGGCAGCAACGGCGGCGTGCGCGGCGCACAACAGGACGGCGACACGGAGGATTTTGCTCATGGCGGTAATCTCAGCACGCTCAGCTGCGCCATGGCATTCGGCGGCAGGGCGGTGCCTCCTGGCGCGGTGAACTGAAGGGCGATCGGTGCGCCGGACGGCGGCGCCTGGAGGATGGCATGCATCATGGTGCCTGGATGCAGCGCCGTGCGCAATGAGCCGCCGGGATCAAGGCGGTAGGTCACGAGCGGGAACGGCTCCGAAAACCCGGCGATCGTCGCCTGCCGGGCCATCAGTTGTCGCACGTTGCGCGTCCCGAACCGCAGCGCGGATGGCACCACGGACCGCGGAAGGCCCGGCAGCGAGTCTGCGAACAGCGACAGCGAGAACTCGCCGAAGAGCTCGCCGAATCGCGCGCCGGTTTCGCGCTCGATCGCGCCCCGCCCGCGCTGCGGCGACTCGACCAGCCGGCGCAGCAACGCATCGCCGTGGCGATCCACCAGCCGCCGCAGGAACAACCAGCTGGCGCCGCGATCCTCCAGCGAGCCCCTGCCCTCGTACGCCGTCACCGAATGGCGCAGCGCAAACGTGAGGTACACGTAGGCATTCAGCAGCTGGGGCGCGATGAACGGCCCCGCCGAGTCCGGGAAGATCTGCGTCGCCGTGCTGCGTCCCGTGGGCGGGGGAAATCGCGCCTCGAACACGAGCGAACCCAGCTCCTCCGCGACCTGGCTCAGCCCCTCGTTGAGCCACGTCGCCTCGGGCTCGCCGCCGCGCACGAGCACACGGCGGTGAAACGAGATCATGTGCTGGAGTTCGTGCATCAGCGCCGGCTGGACGAGGCGCATCATGTCAGCCTCGGAGTGCGCGCAGCTGTGCAGGCCCGCCGGGTCCGGCACGAACGAGTAGAGGATCTCACCCGCATTCGTACCACGCGAGCGCTCGAGCAGGTCGGGCGCATAGAAGAACGCCGTGACGAACCCGCGCTGCACACAGTCGGCCGCGCGAATCATGCGATTGATCACCGGCGTGAGGAGCAGGATCACCTGCCCGTTCCGGTCAATATCCGGAAGTGCGCCGAACGCGTTCGCGACCGCGGGAATCAGGTCGTTGTTCGTCAGGCGGGCGAGCGCGTCGCGCTGGCCGGCGCTCAGTGCGCCCAGGGTCGATACGTCCTCGTACACCAGTAATCGCTGGCCTCGGAAGGCCAGGCGACCGGTCACCGTTTCGAACCGCGAACCGTCCAGCGCGGCGACGACCGAGAACGTGCGCAGCGTGTCGCCCGCAGTTCCTGCTTGATCCGCGCTGAAATCCGCGCGACTCGCACCGCGTCGTGCCATCGCTGGTGCACCATTTGCGGCGCTGGCAGCAAGGGCGGACTCAGTGGTCCGCAGCCACTGCTCGAACGTCCGCGCCGCATCGGGACCCCGGGGACCGGCGGAGAGCGCCGGCATGGCAGCGCCCACCTGCGCTTGAGACTCCGGCCGCGCGCCAAGCTCGACGGCGATCGGATCCGCCGCCAGCGCGTCGGTAGCCAGCTGCGCCGCGACGAGGTAGGTCGCACCGGCGCCGCCGTCGAGCTGGAGGCAACTGCCGTTCCCGCGCACCGGAATCGTCGCGGACTCAAGCGGCGCGAGCCGAAGGCGTGACGGCGACGAAACGACGCTGATCGCACTTACGTTCGATTCCGCGCCATGGGCCGTTCGCAGGCTCACCTGCGCCGCGCCGGCCTCGCCGCACGCCGGAGCCACGGCCCGCACGATCGAATCCACCGGAGTACCAAGCACCGTGACGCGGTCAGCCCCGATCTGCACGCTCCGCGCCCCGCCCAGCCGCCGCCCGCGGATCGTCAGCGTGTCCCCTCCCCGGGCCTGCGCGGGCGAAACAGCGACGATCGTC
>Ga0194131_10000186_pt1 | contig 99578 bp, 90 predicted proteins | sample TA2KigO120mmetaG_FD_148631 | JGI IMG/M metagenome (GOLD analysis project Ga0194131, IMG submission 148631) | Freshwater microbial communities from Lake Tanganyika, Tanzania - TA2015053 Kigoma Offshore 120m | ecosystem: Environmental > Aquatic > Freshwater > Lake | place: Tanzania: Lake... | reverse complement strand
TCCGGTGCGGTGGCGGCCATGCGGTATGCCGAGACCTACCGGCTGGCCGGCTCAATCCTCGTCGGCGTGTGCCATACCGACCTCGGCGATGCGTTCGAGCGCGCCAGCGGCTACTACGCGGAGCCGTGGCAGTGGCAACGGATTCGCGGCCACCAGCCCTGGATCGCCATCTACAGCTCGACCGACGATCCGCTCATTCCGATCGCCGAGCCGCGCTTCGTCGCCGCGCAACTGCGGTGCAGCTACTTCGAGTTCGACGATCGCGGCCACTTCACCGATCGGCGGCAATTTCCCGAGCTCGTGAACTTGGTGCGCCGCAAGCTCACGTCCTGAGCGCGCGCGCCGCGTCCTCAGGGGAGACCGGATTGCGATGAACGCCGGTGCCCCACTCGAGGCCGCTATACCGGGTCACACGAGGCAGGATCTCGAGATGCCAATGGAACGCCGCGTCAGCCTCGCCCGATAGCGGCGCGGTATGGAGGACGAGGTTGTAGGCGGGCCGCTCCAGCGCCCAGTCAATTCTTGCCATCACCGCTTTGAAGGTGGTGGCAAGGATGTGCAAGGTCGCGTCGGACGCGTCTTCAAACCTTGCCGAGTGTGAGCGGGGCATCAGGCAGGTTTCAAACGGCACCCGCGAGGCGTACGGGGCAATGGCAAGAATCGAGGCCTGGTCTGAGATGACCCGGCGACCGTCTTTCAATTCTTCCGCAATCACATCGCAGTACACGCAGCGGCCCTGGATCGACAAGTATTGTGCCGCCCCTCGCAGTTTTTCAGCCAGAGCCGGCGGCACCAATGGAAACGCCGTGAGCTGGGAATGTGAATGATCGAGCCTGGCGCCGGCAGCCCGGCCGTGGTTCTTGAACGCCACCAGGCTCACGAATCGACTGTCCCGCTCCAGGTCCCGCATCCGTGTGCGCCACGCCCAGAAGACGCGCCACACACGATCCACATCCAGGGTGTGCAGCGGCTGGTCGTGAATCGGCGTCTCGACGATCACTTCGTGCGCGCCAAGACCATCCCGCCCGTCGAACAACCCGTTGGGACCGACGTCGAGCTGCCCTTCAATCCTGAGCATGGCGTGCCGGTTGGGCACGACGCGCACGGACCAGCCGGGCGCGTTGGCAGGACCGCCCTCCCGCCACGCCAGGATCTCGGGCCCGGCTTCGGCCTCCCGGCCCTCACTTAGCGGGCACTGAGCCGGTGCATCCTCGAGGCGTACCGGCTCCAGGTCGAAGTCGTCGCGCCGCTGGCATGCGCCAAGGTCAACGGCGACCGTCCGGCCCGTGATTGGGTCTGTTCGTAATTCCGTCGTCGTCACAGTCTGTGCCGTCTGCGCCTTCTGCGGCTCACCATCCGGGACGGAACGCGTCCTTGTAATGGGTGATGGTGGCCGGTAAGGCCGACAGATCGACACCGACGACATCAAACCGGCAGTTGGTCCCGGGCGGGCACCGGAAGCTGACGTATTCCTCCCCCATCGAGACGATCTGTCGCTGTTTCTGCAGCGTTACTTCCTCGACGGGATCGCCAAAACTGCTGCTGGTCTTGGTCTTCACCTCCACAAATACTACCGTGCCGTCGTCTCTGGCGACGATATCGATCTCGCCAAAGCGAGACCGGTATCGTCTTTCGAGAATTGAGTATCCGAGCTTTTCAAGCTCCACGCAGGCGAGGTCCTCGCCCTGCAGTCCGAGATCCTGTCGATGTCTTGTCATGCCTGCTCCATAGCAAGGCTGGTGCCATGGTGTGGACGCAGCCATGGAAGAGCCCAGACTGGGCGTTTCGACATACGATGCGGCTCGTCTGGAGTTGAGCTATGAGTCCGATTCGTCCTTTCGCCGCCACCGTAGGCGTTCTGTGCTTCACCTCGCTGCTGATGGGCCAACAGCCGCGCCCGCTGGCGCCGGACGAGTACGGGCGGTGGGAACAGCTCGCCGCGCAACGCACGCCGCTCTCGCCTGATGGCAAGTGGCTCGTCTTCGGCGTCACCCGGGCAGACCGCCAGAACGAATTACGGGTGATGCCGTCGGCGGGCGGCACCGCCACCGCGATCGCGTTTGGCGAGCAGCCGGCGTTTTCAGACGACTCGAAGTGGCTGGCAGCGCTGGTCGGAATGTCCGAGGAGGCGGAGGCAAAGCTCCGCCAAGAGAAGAAGCCGATTCGCAGGAAGCTGTCGATCGTGGAACTGGCCACCGGCGCCGTGACCACGATCGAGGGGATCGAGTCGTTCTCGTTCAGCGCCACCGGCACACATCTGGCGATGCGTCATTACGCGCCAGAGACCACCGCGTCCGCGCCGTCCCCAGGAGACGAGGTGGCGCCCAGGGGAACAGCGCTGGTGGTCCGTGCGCTGGCGACCGGCGCAGATACGACGTTCGGCTCGGTGTCCGAACTGGCATGGCAGACGCACGGTGCCCTGCTGGCCTTCGCCGTCACGGTGGAGGGTGGCGCCGGCAACAGCCTCCAGCTGTTCGACCCGTCCACCCATACGCTGCGCACTCTGGATTCATCATCAAGCTTCTATTCCGGCCTGACCTGGCGGCGTGAGTCGGCCGCGCTGGCTGCGCTGAAGTCGTCGGACGACGACACGCGCGAGGGACCGGCCTTTTCTGTCATGGCGTGGGCGGACCTGGGGGCCGCCCCTGCGAGCCGATTCGAGTTGCCGAACCGGCATGCTGAGCTTGGAGACGATCTGCGGATTGTGCGTTTCCGTTCGCCGCTGTGGTCTGAAGACGGCGCACGGCTGTACGTGGGCGTCGGTCCGTGGCGCCGGAAGCCCTTGGCCGGTAATGCTTCGCTGCGCACCCGTCGCATTGCCGCCACCAGCGAGATTGCCGATGAACTGCCCGACGTGCAGGTGTGGCACCCAACAGACACCATCGTGATGCCACGCCAGAAGATTGACGCCAACCGCGATCGCCAGCGGTCGATGCTCGCGTCGTGGAGCCTCGCAGACGGCAGGCTCACGCGCCTGGCGGGCGCCATCGGTGAGGAGGTCACGCCAATCAAGCGAAGCGCGCGCGCCGTGCTCGTGGACACCAATGCCTTCGCCATGGAGCGCAGCATCGGCCGTATCGTCGCCAACGTGTCGGTGGTCGACGCCACGACCGGTGCCCGCTCCGAGGTCGCCCGGCGTGTCGAGGACCGCTACGTGCAAACCAGTCCGGGCGGAAAGTACCTGCTCTATCTCAAGCACGATCAGTACTGGACCGTCGAGCTGGCCACCGGCGCGCAGACCAACCTGACCGGCGCGATCGCAACCAGCTTCGTCGACAAGGAGTCCGACGATACCGGCGCACAGAAGCCCGGTTTTGGCGTCGCGGGATGGACCCGCGGCGATGCGAGCGTGCTGCTGTACGACAAGGTGGATGTGTGGGAACTGAAGCTGGACGGCAGCGGCGCGTCGAGATTGACGAACGGCGCGGCCGGCGAGATTCGTCACCGCTACGTGAGGCTGGATCCGGAGGAAGAGTGGATCGATCGGACACAGCCGATCGTGCTGTCGCAGTTCGGCCTGCGCTCCAAGCAGTCAGGCTACGCCAGGCTGGACGGCGGCGCGTCGCCCACTGTGCATTCGCTGTTGCGGCTGGACAAGCGTGTCGACCGCCTGGCCAGGGCGAAGCGCGCCGACCGCTTCGTCTACGCGGTTCAGGGCTTTGACGATTCGCCAGACTACTTCACGGCCGGTGCCACGCTGACGGACGGCAAGCAGGTCACGACCACCAATCCGTTCATGCGCGAGTATCTCTGGGGCCGTTCAGCGGTGGTCGACTACAAGAGCCAGAAGGGCGTGCCGCTGCAGGCGGCGGTCTTCTACCCGGCGGGGTTCGATCCGTCGAAGAAGTACCCGATGGTGGTCTACATGTACGAGAAGCTGTCTGACGGCGTGCACACCTTCTCCATGCCGTCGGAGCGCGACTACTACAATGCGGCGGCGTTCACGACGCGCGGCTACGTGTACGTGCAGCCGGACATCGTGTTCCGGCCGCGCGACCCCGGCGTGTCGGTGATCGAATCCGTCGTGCCCGCGGTGCAGCGCGTGCTTGGCATGGGCTTCGTCGATGCCGCTCGCATCGGCATCGTGGGCCATTCCTGGGGTGGTTTCGACACCGTCTACCTGTCCACGCACACCACTGTGTTCAAGGCGGGTGTCGCCGGCGCGCCCATCACGGATCTCGTGAGCAACTACGGCAACCATCACTGGTCAAGCGGCATTGCCGAGACCGATCACATCGAGACCGGCCAACAGCGCATGCAGGTGCCGCTCTACGAGGACCTCCAGGCCTACATCCGCAACTCGGCGCTCTACAAGGCGCACGCGATGCAGACCAACCTGCTGGTCATGTTCGGCGACAACGACGGCACGGTGCACTGGCACCAGGGCGTCGCGCTCTACAACGTGGCGCGGCGGGCCGGGAAGAACGTGGTGCTGCTGCAGTACGGAGGCGAGGATCACGGCCTGCGGCGGCGGCAGAATCAGGTCGACTACCACCACCGGATCTTCGAGTGGTTCGATCACTACCTCAAGGATTCGCCGGCGCCGGCGTGGATGACGCAGGGCGAGCGTTACATCGATCGCGAGCGGGACCTGCAGGAGCGCCGGCTGCCGGCCAAGCCGTCATCGCACAGCACCGGCGACCGGTAGCGAACCCAGCGCGGCGTCGATGATCTCCACGGCCGTCGACGCCTGCGCTTTCGTCAGCACCAGCGGCGGGGAGATGCGAATCGCATTCTTCCCCGCGCCCAGCACCAGCAGTCCCCGCTGGAAGCAGGCATCGACCACCGCATCCCGCTCGGTGACGGCGCGCTCCTTGGTGACACGATCGCGCACCAGCTCGATGCCGATCATCAGGCCCTTGCCGCGCACATCGCCGACAATCGGGTGCTTCAGCTGGAGTTCTTTGAGCCGGCCCAGCAAGTAGGCGCCAACGTCGGCGGCGTTCTGCATCAGCGAGGCCTTCAGCAGTTCAATGGTCTTCAAGGCCGCCGCGCACGACACCGGATTGCCGCCGAACGTGCTGGCGTGTGATCCCGGGGGCCACGACATCACCGCTGCCCGCGCCGTCGTCACGCCGAGCGGCAGGCCCGACGCCACGCCCTTGGCCACCGCCACCATGTCGGGCTCCACGTCGAAGTGCTCGATCGCAAACATCCGCCCGGTGCGCCCCATGCCCGACTGCACTTCGTCAGCGATCAGAAGGATGCCGTGGTTCCTGGTGATGTCACGCAGGCGCTGGTGAAACTGCGGCTTGGGGACGACGTAGCCGCCCTCGCCCTGGATGGGCTCCACCACCACGCCGGCAACCTCGTCGGGCGAGATCAGGTGCACCAGCAACTGATGCTCGAGGAAATCGAGGCACTCCGCCTGGCAGGACTCGGGCTTGAGCCCGACCGGGCACCGGTAGCAGTTGCCGTAGGGCGCGTGGAAGGCGCCGGCCTGCATGGGTCCAAAGCCGCGCCGTTGAAATGCCTTGCTCGAAGTCAGGGAGAGCGCTCCCATCGTGCGGCCGTGAAAGCTGCCCAGGAAGCCAACCATGCCGTAGCGCCCGGTGGCGTAGCGGGCCAGCTTGATCGCCGCCTCGATTGCTTCGGCGCCCGAGTTCGAGAAGAAGGAGCGCGTGTCGCCGCTGAGCGGGGCCACGGCGTTGAACTCCTCGGCGAGGCGCACCTGCGGCTCGTAGTAGAAGTCGGTGCCGGACATGTGCAGGAACTTCTGCGACTGATCGATGATCGCCGCCACGACGTCCGGGTGCGAGTGACCCGTAGAGTTGACCGCGATGCCGGCGGCGCAATCGAGGAACAGGTTGCCGTCGACGTCTTCGACGACCGCGCCCGCTCCGCGCGCCATCACGAACGGATAGTCGCGCGTGTACGACGGCGACACGACCCGGCGATCTCGTTCGATTAAGGCCTTGGCGTTTGGTCCAGGCAGGGCGGTCTTGATGATCGGCGCGTCCATACGCTGATCCTAATCGAAGTGAGAAGGGAGAAGGGAGAAGGGAGAAGTCACACTTGCGGCTTCTCTTTTCTCACTGCTCTCTTCTCACTGCTCTCTTCTCACCTCTCACTTCCGTTTCCACCGCGTGCCGTGCGGACCGTCTTCGAGGACCACGCCCTTGCTCAGCAGGTCCTGGCGGATACGATCGGCCTCGGCAAAGTCGCGCTTGCGGCGCGCGTCCTGACGGGCGTGCATCGCAGCATCGATGTCGGCCTGTGGAATCGGCGGCGCAGCATCCTCTGCCCTCCGCAGCGACAACACGCCCAGCACGCGATCGAAGTGGTCGAAGGCCGACATAATCCCCGGCGCGTCACCCGCGCCCACCTGCCGGTGGTCCATCGCGATGTTGAGCGCGCGGATCAGATCGAAGATCGCGCCCAGCCCGGCGGCGGTGTTCAGGTCGTCGCGGAGCGCGGCATCGAAGGCTCCGACCGCGTCTGCGACGCGAGCGCCGACCCCGGCGTGGGTGCCCGCCGCCGTGAGCGCCTCGACGCGGCCGAGAAAGTCGGTGATGCGGCGTAACGACTCTTCGGCTTGTTCCAGGCCGGTCCACGTGAAGTTCAACTGCTTGCGGTAGTAGCCCGACAGCAGGATGTAGCGCAGCGCCGACAGACGGAAGCCCTTGTCGCGCACGTCCTGCACCGTGTAGAAGTTGCCGAGCGACTTCGACATCTTCTGGTTGTCGACGAGCAGGTGCTCGATGTGCACCCAGCAGCGCGAGAACTCCTGGCCGGTGGCGCCTTCGCTCTGGGCAATCTCGTTTTCGTGGTGCGGGAACACCAGGTCGACGCCGCCGGTGTGAATGTCGATCGGCGACTCGCCCAGCAGACGCAGCGCCATCGCCGAGCACTCGATGTGCCAGCCCGGCCGGCCCGGGCCGCAGCCCACGTCCCAGGTGGGCTCACCAGGTTTGGTGGCCTTCCACAGCACGAAGTCGCGCGCGCTCTCTTTGTCGTACTCGTCAGAGTCGACTCGCGCGCCGGACTGGATGCCCTCGTAATCGAGGCGCGCCAGCTTGCCGTAGGACGGCAGCGTCGAGATCTTGAAGTAGATCGACCCGTCGCTGCGGTAGGTGTGCCCGCGCTGGCCGAGCGCGTTGATCATGTCGGCCATGGCCTTCACATTGGCGTCGTCGGTCGCGCGCGGGGTGTCTTCCACCGGTTCGATGCCAAGCGCCGCGGCGTCTTCGCGGAACGCGGCGATGTACTGGTCGGTGTATGCGCGGAGGCCGATGCCGGCCTTCGCCGCGCCAACGATCGTCTTGTCGTCCACGTCGGTGAAGTTCATGACGTGATGCATCTGGTAGCCGGCCACGTATTTCAGCGCGCGCCGCAGCACGTCCACGCAGACGAACGTCCGGAAGTTGCCGATGTGGCCGCGGGCATAGACCGTCAGGCCGCAGGTGTACATGCGCACGGTGTTGTCGCGCAGCGGAACGAACGCTTCCGCCCGCCGGGTCAGGGTGTTGAACAGGCGCATGGGCTACGCGGGGAGCGGCTCGGTGACGGTGTGGCTGCCGATGGTCACCGTCAGCTGGCCCTTCACCGCCGCAACGATCACCAGGCAGGGGCGGCCATCGGCGCCCTTCATGGCATTCAGCGCGGTGTTCCGCGCCCGATCCACGAACGCGGCGCCGGCCGGGCCCTCAATCCTGGCGTATTCAACGGCATGAGTGGCCACGACGGCCACGACAGAGGCACCCACGGGATCGTTCGGCACCGTCAGTTTGAATGTGAACGACGAGCGGCTCATCTCAGACCGATAGTCTATCGAACAACCGAGCCGCACGGCGAACATCCGCCGCAATCTGTTCCTGGAGGACCTCGATATCGGGGAACTTCCGCTCGTCGCGCAGACGCTGCACGAACGCCACGCGAACCGCCTTGCCGTACAGGTCCATGGACTTGTCGATGACGTGCGTTTCGATGGTGGTCGCCAGCCGGTCACCAAACGTTGGCCGCTGCCCGATGTTCGTCACACCCGGCAGCACCTGGCCGTCGATGGTGATCACCGTCGCGTAGACCCCGTGCGGCGGGATCAGCTCGTTGCCGGTCGACAGGTTCGCGGTGGGAAACCCGATCTCTCGTCCCCGCCGGGCGCCCTCCACGACCGTGCCGTCGATGGCGTAATGATGCCCCAGCAGCGCACCAGCCTCATCCACCCGGCCCTCGCTGACCAGGCGGCGAATGCGCGTGCTCGATACGACGAAGTCCTTGTAGCGGATGGGATCGATCTTCTCGGCCCGAAAGTTCAACTGCGCGCCGAGCGACCGCAACAGCGAGAAGTTGCCGCTGCGATCGCGGCCAAACAGGAAATCGGCGCCCACCCAGACTTCGGCGACGCGCAGCCATTCGACCAGCACGAGCCGGACGAACTGCTCCGGCTCCCACTGCGACATCTCGCGCGTGAAGCGCACCACCGCCGTCCCCTGGACGCCGGCTCGCTCCAGCGCCGCGAGCTTTTGCGGTTTGGTCATCAGCAAGGCGGGCGCCTTGTCGGGGCGAAGCACCCGCGGCGGATGCGGGTCGAACGTCAGCACCACGCTGGTGCCACCGCGTTCGCCGGCACCCCGCTGGATGCGTTCGACGATCTTGACATGGCCGCGATGCAGCCCGTCGAAGTTGCCGAGCGCCAGTACCGGCGAGCGCCAGGTGGCGGGACGCGGATCGTCGGGATAGTGGATTACGTCCACGCGTCCGCCTCGATGTCGAAGACCAGCCCGTCGTAGGCCAGTTCCACCCCTGCCGGCAGCGACTCGTTGGTCGCGACATGCGGCAGGTCGTGGCAGATGTGCGTGAGATAGCTCCGGCGCGGCTGGAGCCGCCCGAGCACCGCCACCGCTTCGGCAACGGTGAAGTGCGTGGGATGGGGGCGATGCCGCAAGGCATCCAGAATGACCGTCTTGACGCCATCGAGCAGCGGCCACGCCTGGTCGGGCAGGTGGTTCGTGTCCGTGAGATAGGCGAACTCACCGAATCGAAACCCGAGAATCTGCCGCGAACCGTGCATCAACGGCACCGGCCGAATCGCTACGCCGTCGATGCCGAACGGCCCCTCGATCAATCGCAAGTCGATCCGCGGCAGGCCGCCGCTCTTCTCCGTCACCGGATCGAACGCGTAGTGGAACGACTTCCGCAGCGACGCCATGGTCTGCGCATCGGCGTAGCAGGGAATGGCGCCTTTCTGCATCTGGCTGAAGCGCCGCGAGTCGTCTAGCCCCATCACGTGATCGGCATGGCTGTGCGTGAACAGGATCGCATCGACGCGCGATACGTGATGCGTCAGCGCCTGCTGCCGCAGGTCGGTTGACGTGTCGACCAGGATCTTCGGTCCGTCCGCAACGTCCACATAGATCGAGGGCCGGGACCGGCGGTCACGCGGATCGGTGGACCGGCACACGGCGCAGCTGCAGCCGATCATCGGCACGCCATGTGACGTGCCGCTCCCCAGGACGGTGATGCGCGCCTTCATCCAAAACTGCAATGCTAGCATACGCACATGAGTGATTCGCCCGGCACGACCGGAACGCGGAGCGATTCCAGGCACAGCGGCGAGCAGTTTCAGCGACTCGTCGACCTCATGCGCGCCTTGCGATCCGAGGCGGGTTGTGCGTGGGACAAACAGCAGACGCTCTTGACCCTCCGGCCGTTCGTGCTCGAGGAGACCTACGAGCTGCTCGACGCCCTCGATCGCGGCGACCACGACGCGCTGAAGCACGAGCTGGGCGACTTCCTGTTCGAGGCGGTGTTCCTGGCGCGAATCTGCGAGGAGGAGGGCCGCTTCAGCATCGCCGATTCGATCGCCTCGATCGCCGAGAAGCTGATTCGCCGCCACCCCCACATCTTCGATCCCGACGGCCAGGCGTCGCTGACGCCACAACAGGTCAAGCAGCAGTGGGAGGAGATTAAGGCCCAGGAGAGAAAGGATGCACGCAAGGACGCCGGCGAGCCCGAGAAGACCGTGCTGAGCGGCGTGCCACGGTCGATGCCGTCACTGCTCCGCGCCTATGAACTCGGCACCAGGGCCGCACAGGTCGGCTTCGACTGGGTGAAGACAGACGATGTGATCGACAAGGCCGAGGAAGAGATCCGCGAACTGCGTGACGCCGTCGCCGCCGGCGGCGGCAAGTCGCGCGAAGCGGAAGAAGAATTCGGCGACCTGCTGTTCTCGCTCGTCAACGTGGCGCGCAAGCTGGGCATCGAGCCGGAAGCCGCGCTGCGCGTCGCCAACGACAAGTTCCACCGCCGCTTCGACGACCTCGAACGCCAGGTCATCGCCGGCGGCAGGACGTTCCGCGACCTGACGCTCGATCAACTCGAAGCGCACTGGCGGATTGCAAAATCACGCACCTAGCAGGCTGTCGGGCTGTCGGGCGATCGGGTCGTCAATCGACTCGTTCCCACACTACTGTCGACGCCGACGTCGGCCCTGCCATCGCGCGCTGCGGCGTGCGCAGGGTGATAAGAATTGGGTTCTCCGCGCTTCCGTGCCTGCGTGGCGCAGACCTCACCTGGCGAATGCCTTGACCGAGACCGTCACGCCATCGGTCGACACGCGAATCTGCCCGTGCAGGTCCGTGCGATACACCGCGGCTCCGGCGGCCGCATATCTGGCCATCACGGGATCGACCGGGTGCCCGTGCGGATTGCCGCGGCCACAGCCAATCAGGACAATGCGCGGCTTCAGCGTGCGGACGAAGTCTTCCGAGCTGGAGGTGCCGCTGCCGTGATGCGGTGACTTCAAGACGACGACCGGGAGCAGATCGAGCGCGGGCAACAGCGCCTGCTCCACGTCGCGACCGATGTCGCCGGTGAGCAGCATCGACACCTGCCCGTAGCGCAGCTCCATCACCAGCGAATCGTCGTTGCGCACCTTCTGGCGCTGCCAGTCCTCCGGTGCCGGATGGTGGACACGCAATTCGACACCCCCGATGTCCATGCGCTCGCCACGTTGCAACCATCGCCAGGCCGAACGTGTTCGCGACGCCAGCGCCTGCAGCGCGATGGACGGCTGATGGTTGTTGACGTAGGTGCCATACCAGATCTCGCGCGGGGCAAAGTCGCGAACGATCGACGCGGCACCGCCAATGTGATCGGGATCGCCGTGGGTGATGGCGAGGTAGTCGAGTGTCGTGATTCCCCGCGCTCGGAGCGCGGGGCCAATCACGCGGTCGCCAATGTCGAACTCGCCGCCCGGCGACACCCCGCCGGCATCCACCAGCAGCGTCCGGCCGTTCGGCAGGGTGACCAGCATCGCATCGCCCTGCCCGACGTCGATCATCGTGAGATGCAGTTGTCCATCGCCGAAGGTGCGTGCCCAGGTATGCGGGGCGAACGCGATGACGCACAGCAGGACCGCTGCGGTGACGCGACACGATTGGCGCCAGCGCTTCAGCGGCGCGAACAGCGCGACCACCAGCGACCAGAAATACATCAGGACCAGCCACCAGTCCGGAGACGGCACACGCCACGTCAGCCACGGCGCAACGTCCACCAGCCGCGCGCTGTCAAGCAACCCACGCACGCCGATGTGAGTCGTCCAGCCTGCGACGCGTGCCAGGCCGTCAAGGCCAACCGCGTCCGCAGCCGCCGTAATCATCGCCGCAACCTGCACGACCGCCATTGACGGAATCGCCACCACGTTGACGGGCAACCCCGCGATCGTCACGCGCTGGAACACGTATGCGACGATGGGCAGGAGCACGATTTCGACGGCCAGCGAGGCGATGATGATCGCCGCCGGCACTTTCAGCCACAGTGGCGCCGGCAGAAGTACCCGCGCTGCTGCGACCACAAGCGCCGCCGTCGCCCCGAAGGTGAGCCACAGTCCCACATCGGCAATCGACAGCGGCGACGCCATCAGCACGGCGACCAGCGTCACTGCCATCGCATGCTGCGGCGCCGTCCGTTGATCGATGGTTCGCAGGCCGAGGTAGATCACCGCCATGACCGTCGCCCTGACGACCGACGGCCCGCCGCCGGCAATGAACGCGTAAGCAGCCAGCAGCGCAATGGCCGCTCCAGCGGCCCACCCGTCGCGAATCTTCAGCACCCAAAGGAGGCCCGAAATCAGGCCGGCGAGAATGGCAATGTTGCCGCCCGAGATCGCGATCACGTGATATGTCCCCGCCTCCTGGAGTCGCTGTTCGACGATCGGATCCAGGGACCCGCGATCCCCGATCAGGATGGCCACGGCAATCGCGGCCGATTGCGGATGCCGCGGCGCCACGTGCCGATCGATCGCGCGCCGAACCGCGCCACGAATCGACGCCGCGGCTTCATCCATCCACGTCCCTTCGGCCACACGCTGCACGAGGGCCGCGCTTTTCACCGTGCCAATCAGCGCTATCCCCCGCCGCGCCATCATCCGTTCGAAATCGGGCACGCCGTCGTTCAAGTACCTCGCGGGCCGGCGCAGAATCGCGGTCGCGCGAATGGTCCGGCCCGCCCGCCATTCGGTGACCTGGCTGGCGGCAAGCACGCCCTGCACGGTAAGCGATACGCCGCCCTCGGCCGGCTCGAGGCATGCTCCGGCAGACGCTCGCTCGACGCGCAGTCGCAGCGACGCCCCCGTGCCGGTGAGGAACGCATCGGCCATCAACCGCCCTTCGATCTCAACTGGGACCTCCCTCCTCTCCACATCGCGGCTGTCCATCGCGAATCCGCCGATGCGGTCTTCCAGAAACTGGCGCAACGGCGGATGCAGGGCGCGATGCTCGGCGCCACTGGCGATCAGCAGGCACAGCGGCAAGAACGCCCCCGCAATGCCAAGCCGTGCGAAGCCGAGATGCCCCTTGGCCGCGCACAGAAACGACGCCAGCACGAACAGGGCCACGCACCACTGCGCGGGCCTGGCGAGCGAAGCATCGAGGAAGACGCCGGCGGCCACGCCGGCGGTGGTGGTAATGGCGAAGAGGAGTGAGGTCGACATACCCGCTCTTCCTGCAAACACGGGAACAGCGGGAAACGGGCCGAATTCAGTGAAGTGCTATGCCAAGGTCGCAGATTTCGCGACCCGGCTGTGCGGAGGCCGTTTCAAAAAGTGCGCCACGGAGACACGAAGGCACGGAGGCTATTCTGGAAAATACCAGTGCGGTCAAGCAGCACGGGCGTTGTCAAGAGCCGCTCCGTGCCCTCGTGTCTCGGTGGCGGATTTTCATGGGCTGGCCGCGACCGCCGCGTAGTAGTCCTGCAGCGCCCGCACATCGAGACCCTCGGTCTTCAACGCGCGAATCGCCTCCAGCGCCGCGGCCGCGCCGGTGATGGTCGTGATGCACGGCACGCCGGCCATCATCGCCGCGCGCCGCACGGCCTTGTCGTCGAAGAACGATTCGCGCCCGTGCGGGGTGTTGATGACCATCGAGATCTTCCGGTTGACGATCTCGTCGGCCAGGCTCGGCCGGCCTTCGTTGACCTTGAACACCACGGAGCAGTCCACGCCGTGCGCGCGCAGATAGGCGGCCGTGCCGCGCGTGCCGATGATCTGGAAGCCGAGCTCAGCCAGGCCCTGCGCGATCGGCAGGACCTCGTTCTTGTCCTCGTTATTGACCGTAAGGCACACGGCGCCCTGCTCCGGCAGCCGCTGACCGGCGCCGAGCATCGCCTTGATGAACGCCATGCCGAAACTGTCGGCGCCCCCCATCACCTCGCCGGTCGACTTCATTTCCGGCCCAAGGATGGTGTCGACGCCCGGGAAGCGCACGAACGGGAACACCGGGCTCTTCACAAAGACTCCCGCCGGCGTGAGATCGTCCGTCACGCCCAGGTCCGACAGGGACTTGCCGGACATCACGCGGGCGGCGATCTGCGCCAGCGGCAGGCCGTTGGCCTTCGACAGGTACGGCACCGTGCGCGACGCGCGCGGGTTCACTTCGAGCACATAGACCGTGTCGTCCTTGATGGCATATTGCACGTTCATCAAGCCGACCACCTTCAACGCCCTGGCGATGCGCCGCGTGTAGTCGCGAATCGTCGCCACGTGACGGTCGCCGAGGTACGGCGGCGGCACCACGCACGAGCTGTCGCCCGAGTGAATGCCGGCCTCCTCGATGTGCTCCATGATGCCGCCGATCACCACCGCGCCGGTTTTGTCGGCGACGCAATCGACGTCAATCTCCTTGGCGTTGTCCAAAAAGCGATCGATCAGGATCGGCCGATCGTGCGACACATCGACCGCGCTCGCCATGTAGCGATCAAGCGTGGCCACGTCGTAGACAATCGCCATCGCGCGGCCGCCGAGCACGTACGAGGGCCGCACCACCGCCGGGAAGCCCACCTGCGCCGCGACACCGCGCGCCTCGTTCTTCGACGTCGCCGTGCCGCTGGCGGGCTGCGGAATGCCGAGATCCCACAGCAGCTGGGTGAACCGCTGGCGATCCTCGGCGAGGTCGATCGAGTCAGGCGACGTGCCGAGAATCGTGACGCCCGCTTCCTGCAGCGCCAGCGCCAGCTTCAGCGGCGTCTGGCCGCCGAACTGCACCACGCACGACACGTCGAGGTTGCCTTGCCGCTCACGCTCGATCACCGCCATCACGTCTTCGAACGTGAGCGGCTCGAAATACAGGCGGTCCGCGGTGTCGTAGTCGGTCGACACGGTCTCGGGGTTGCAGTTGATCATCACGGTTTCGAAGCCTTCGGCCTTGAAACCAAACACCGCGTGGCAGCAGCAGTAGTCGAACTCGATGCCCTGGCCAATGCGATTGGGTCCACTGCCGAGGATGATCACCTTCTGCTGGTCGGTGGGATCCGCTTCGCACGTATCCTCGAAGCTGCTGTAGAGATACGGCGTGAATGACTCGAACTCCGCCGCGCAGGTGTCAATGCGCTTGAAGGCGGCCGTCAGCTTCAGCTCCTGGCGCTTCTGGCGCACGGCGCTCTCGTCGACCCCGAGAATGCCCGACAGCTCCGTGTCGCCGAACCCGGCGCGCTTCAGCGTGCGCATCAGGTCGTACGACATGTCGCGCAGCCCAACCATCTCCGCCGTCTTGCGCAGCTCCACCATCTCCGTGAACTGCTGCAGGAACCACGGATCGATATTGGTCAGCTCGTGCAGCTTGTCGATGTCCCACCCGAGGTCGAGCGCGCGGAACAGCGCCCACATCCGGCGGTCGTTCGGGACGACCAGCTTGCGGCGCAGCGCGGCCTCGTCCTCTTCGGAGGCCGTCGGGGCATCCTCGCCGACCTCTGGCGCCGGACGGCGGAACAGCAAGCCCTCCTTGCCCAGCTCGAGCGAGCGCACGCCCTTCAGAAACGCCTCCTTGAAGGTGCGGCCGATGGCCATCGCCTCACCCACCGACTTCATCTGCGTCGTCAGCGTGCGATCCGCCTGGGGGAACTTCTCGAAGTTCCAGCGCGGGATCTTCACGACGATGTAGTCGATGGTCGGCTCGAAGGAGGCCGGCGTCACGCGGGTGATGTCGTTCGGGATCTCGTCCAGCCGGTAGCCGAGCGCCAGCTTGGCGGCAATCTTCGCGATCGGGAACCCCGTGGCCTTGGACGCCAACGCCGACGACCGCGACACGCGCGGGTTCATCTCGATGACGATCATCCGGCCGTCATCCGGGTTGATCGCAAACTGGATGTTCGAGCCGCCGGTCTCGACGCCGACGCGCCGGATGATGCGGCGGCCCCAGTCGCGCATCCGCTGGTATTCCTTGTCGGTGAGCGTCAGTGCCGGGGCGATGGTGATGCTGTCGCCGGTGTGCACGCCCATCGGGTCGATGTTCTCGATCGAGCAGATGACCACGAAGTTGTCCGCGCCGTCGCGCATCACTTCGAGCTCGAACTCCTTCCAGCCGATCACCGATTCCTCGACCAGGATTTCGTGCACCGGGCTCAGGTGCAGGCCGCGGCCGGCAATCTCCTTGAACTCCTCGAGGTTGTAGGCAATGCCGCCGCCGACGCCGCCCATGGTGAAGGACGGCCGGATGATGGCCGGGAAGCCGGTTCGCGCCACGATATCGAGCGCCTCTTCCAGTGCCTTGGCGACACCGCTCTCTGGCACTTCGACGCCGATCTCTTTCATCGCGTCGCGGAACAGCAGGCGATCCTCGGCGACCTTGATCGCCGGAATCTGCGCGCCGATCAGCTCGACATGGTGCCTCTCAAGAATGCCGCGCTCGTCGAGCTGCACGGCAAGGTTGAGCGCCGTCTGGCCACCCACTGTCGGCAGAATTGCGTCGGGACGCTCCTTCTCGATGATCCTCTCGACCGCTTCCGGCGTCAGCGGCTCGACGTAGGTGCGATCCGACAGCTCGGGGTCCGTCATGATCGTCGCCGGGTTGCTGTTGACGAGCACGACTTCCAGGCCCTCGCTCTTCAGCGCCTTGATGGCCTGCGTGCCCGAGTAGTCGAATTCACACGCCTGCCCGATGACAATCGGGCCGGAACCAATCACGAGGACGCGCTTGATATCGGTTCGTTTCGGCACTTACTTTTCCATCTCGTCCAGGAACTCCTGGAACAAATAGTCCGCATCGTGAGGGCCCGGGGACGCTTCGGGATGGTACTGCACGGAAAACATCGGCTTGTCGGTGTGGCGCAGGCCCTCCACCGTGCCGTCGTACAAGTTCAGGTGCGTCACCTTGACGTTCGGCGGCAGCGAATCGGGATCCACCGCGAAGCCGTGATTCTGCGAGGTGATCTCCACCGCGCCGGAGCTCAACTGCTTCACCGGATGATTGCCGCCGCGATGCCCGAACTTCAGCTTGTAGGTCTTGGCGCCAAGCGCCAGCCCCATCAACTGGTGGCCGAGGCAGATGCCGAACGTCGGCACGCCGGTGTCCGCAATCTGCCTGATGTTGTCGATGGCGTAGGTCACCGCCGCCGGATCACCAGGGCCGTTGCTCAGGAAAATGCCATCCGGCTTCCACGCCAGCACGTCCGACGCCGGTGTCGATGCCGGGAACACCCGCACCTGGCAGCCGTGCGCCGCGAGGCGGCGCAGGATGTTCAGCTTGATGCCGAAGTCGTAGGCCGCCACTCGCAAGGGCCGCCGCGCGCGCCGCAGCGGCACCACGCCATAACTGGCTTCGGTCACCGCGTCGGCCAGTGACGTCTCGAAATCGTAAGCCTGCCCGCAAGTCACGTCCTTGACGAGATCGCTGCCCTCCATGCGGGCCACGTGACGCGTCTTTTCCACCAGCGCCGCGGGGTCGATGGCACCGGTGGCAATCATGCCGCGCATCACGCCGGCCGACCGCAAGCGCCTGGTGAGCGCCCGCGTGTCGATGTCACCGATCGCAACAATGCTGTGGCGGGTCAGGTAATCGCGCAGCGTGCCTTCGGCGCGCCAGTTGCTCGACACCGGTGACGGGTCGCGCATGATGAAGCCTGCGACCTGGGGCTTTTCCGACTCCACGTCGGTGCCGGCGACGCCGTAGTTGCCAATCTGCGGCGCGGTCATCGTGACGATCTGCCCGGCGTACGAGGGATCCGTCAGGATTTCCTGATAGCCGCTCATGCTGGTGTTGAACACCACCTCGCCCTCGGTGTGTCCAGCGGCGCCGGCCGACACGCCCTGGAACCAGGTGCCGTCTTCGAGTGCGAGAATCGCGTTCATTCCTGCTCCTGTGCGGTCAATGAGGCGGCGGCGCGGACGCGCTCGCCGGCAACCACCCGCACGGTGGTGGTGAAGTTCCGAAAACCAGGCATCGTCAACACGATGCGATAGCTCCCGGGCGGCAACTCACCAATCGTGCGCGGGGTGTTTCCGCTCGGCCTGCCGTTGAGGAGGATGGCTGCCCCGACGGGACGCGACTCGACCATGACGGAGCCAGTTGACGGCTGCCCAACTCGGCTCGGCGTCGAACGCACCGGGAGCCTGCCGGCTGCCCGAGGAGCCTGGCTCTTCGGTGCAGGTGCAGGTGCCGCTGGTGCTGGCGCCTCAGGCACGGTCACCGCCGGCGCCACTTCCCTCTCCGTGCCCGGAGCGGTCGCAAACGCTTGGGGCGCGTTGGTCTGGAGCGCCCGGGGGCGCGCCATGTATCCGGCCGCAAAACCAACCACCGCACCAACCATGGTCGCCAGAATCAGCGCAACGGCGCCAAATCGCTGAGGCTGCGCGGGCGGTGGCGTGAATGTGGCGGCGATTGCGGGGATCGGATCCGGGATCCGGGATCCGGGATCTGCAATCGGCGGCAACTCCGCAAGGTTCAGTTGCCCGAAAATAACCTCCGGAGCCTGGAGCGCTGGGGCCGCCGCTCGATCGTCGAGCGCCAACAATGGCAGTTCTGGAACGGCGGCTTCCGCCACGGCGTCGCAAAACGCTGCGCACGACGCGAAGCGATTCGACGGTTCGGGTGACAACGCGCGCGTGAACGCCTTTGTCAACGCTCTGCGATCCACGCCGGGCATGCTTCGCACGCCGATGGACCGGGTCACCGGGCGGCCGAACAACCATTGGTACGCGATAGCGGCGAGGGCAAACTGATCGGCGGCCGGCGTCGGAGCGTCACCGTCGGCAACCTCGGGCGCCACGAACGGAGCGGCCGACCCATCTCCGGAGATGAGCGTCGTCGCGTCGTCCGTGATGATGACTCTGCTGGGATGAAGCGCGCCGTGCACGGCGCCCGCCTGGTGGGCGGCATCGAGCGTCCGGGCCAGCGCGCGGAGGCGCGGAATCAGATCGTCAAGCGCCGAGGGGCCAAAATCGTGGAGGGCGGATTCGAGTGAAATGCCTCCGGCTTCGGGTGTGTCCCGAAAAGGTCCGCCGCCATCGAACCTCGAGTCGAAGAGTGCCCCGTCTTGGTTCAAATCAAGGCGCAATGATATCACCGAGTTGTCCCGCTGAAGCGTGTCGCGAAGCGGACCTGTCTCGCCGAAGCGTTTTTGCGAGGCGGACTTGTCCAGCCGAAGCGTATTGCGAAGGCGACTCGTCTCGCCAGGGCGTCTCGCGAAGGCAGACGGTTGACAGCGTGAGCGACCGTTTGAGACAGTACGGCGCAGTGCCAGCCGACGTCTCAACCGCCCCCGCCTCATCGCTGGCGGTAGACATCCGCACCTTCCCGTGGATCCGCCGGCTCGCGTCGGACTACGCTTTCGATTTCCAGAAAGTGGCGCCGTTTTTCGCAGGCGAACCGGCAACGCCGGCGGCCTGGGCCGACACCATCAGGCGATCGCAGGAGTTCGCGCGCCAGCCGGCCGAGACCGCCCGAGTCATCGCAGCGCAACAGGCGCAGCGCCACGCACCGGCAGCGGCTCGCGAGTCCGCCGCGCGGCTGGCCGATCCGGCCACGCGCGTGATCATTACCGGCCAGCAGGCCGGACTGTTCGGCGGCCCCCTGTTCACGCTCCTCAAGGCCATCACCACGATGAAGCTGGCGGTGCAGGTGTCCCGCGAGCACCGCGTCCCGGTCGTGCCGGTGTTCTGGATCGACGCCGAGGACCACGACTGGCCCGAAGTAAGCGACTGTACGGTGCTCGACAGCGAGTTTGCGCCGACCACGGTGCGGCTCGCCGACCTGCCCGGCGCCGGCGCCCTGCCGATTGCCCGGTTGAACCTCACCGACGCCATCCAGACCGCCCTCGATCAGTTCACCGCGGCGCTTCCCGATACCGAATTCAAGTCCGATATCCTGGCGGCACTCCGCGCGGCGTACACCCCCGGCCGCAGCATGGCCACCGCGTTCGGTGTCTGGCTCGAGCACGTTCTCGGCCCGCACGGGCTGGTGGTCTACGACTCCTCGGATCCCGCAGCCAAGACGTTGGCGCGCGACGTATTCGTCAAGGAGCTCAGCGAGCCAGGCAGGACTGCCGCGATTGCCGCGAAGGCCGGTGAGGCGCTCGTCGCCAAGGGGTATCACGCGCAGGCCATGCTGGCGCAGGGCACGGTATCGGTATTCCATCTCAACGCGGCACGCGCCGCGATTCACGTCGATGGCGCCCAGGCGGTGTACGGCGAGCAGCGCGTGGATCTCAGGAGCCTCGTTGAAGAGGCCCGCACGTCGCCGGAGCATTTCAGTCCGAACGTGCTGCTGCGGCCGCTGGTGCAGGACACGGTGTTTCCGACCATCTGTTACGTGGCCGGTCCCAACGAGCTTGCCTACCTCGGGCAGCTGAAGGAGGTCTACGCGCACTTCGGCATCCCGATGCCGCTGATGTATCAGCGCGCCACCGCAACGCTGGCCGATTCGGCGACACTGCGATTCCTGTCCAGGTACGACCTGCCGATCACGGCGCTGCGCGCGCAGGACGAATCGGTGCTCAACCAGTTGCTCGAGAGCCAGCTGCCGCCGACGGTTGAGCAGTCGCTGGCCTCGGTGGCGTCGCTGATTAGCGACGGCATGGCAGCGGTCGGCGCGGCTGTTCCGCAGATCGACGCCACGCTCGAGGGCGCGGTGAAGTCGACGCACGGCAAGCTGCAGCACGAGGTCCACGCACTCCACAGCAAGGTGATTCAAGCCGCCAAGCGCAAGGACGACACGCTGCGCCGGCAGTTCCAGCGCGCGCAGGCGCTGACCTTCCCGCAGGGCCACCCGCAGGAACGGGAGGTGGGCTTCGTGTGGTTCCTCAACCGCTACGGGCCGGTCCTGGTCGATCGGTTGATGGACGAGCTCCCCCTGGCGATGGGACATCACTGGGTAGTAGTGATCTGACGGTTTAAACTTTAAGAGTTGACAGTTTAAAACGGTCGTGACACGAAGACAGAAGAAGACGGGTTGGCGACGGCGCGTCCCCCGTCTCAGCTGGCCCGCGAAACTCGCGCCGTACAAGCGCAGGATGACGATTGGCCTGGGCGTGGCCGGCGTGGTCATGCTCGGGACCGTCGGCTCTTTGTACGTGTCTTACGCGCGCCTCATCGACGAGCGGCTGCACGGTGAGCGCGATCGCGCCGTGCCGCAAGTGTTTGCCAGGCCGCTGACCATTCAGACCGGCCAGAGTCTGAGCCAGGCCGAACTGGTGGCGCGGCTCAACGACGTCGGCTACGCACAACGCGCGCGTGTCGAGCGCGCCGGCGACTTCGCGATCGATCGCAGCAAGGTCGTCTTGCTGTCGCGCAGCGGCGACCAGGCTGGCAAGCTGGTCGCCATCGCATTCCCTGAGCCCCCTGTGCCACGCAAGCGCGGCGCCCAGCCGCCTCCCCCGCCTGCGCAGCGCGTCACCCGCATCCAGGCCGCCGACAAGATGGTCGAGCAGGTGACGCTGGACGCGCCGCTGCTGACCGGCATGATGACCGGCTCCCGCGAGAAGCGGCGCCGCGTCGCGCTCGACGCGATTCCGGCGCGCATGCAGGAGGCGGTGCTCGCCATCGAAGACCGCCGGTTCTATTACCACCCCGGCGTCGATCCGATCCGCATCGTGGGCGCGGTGTTCACCAACACCTTCGGCAACCGCTCGTATCTGGTCGGCGCCAGCACCATCACCCAGCAACTCGCCCGCAATTTCTTCCTCACCGAGCTGCTGCTCGAGGAGCAGCAATCGCGCCAGCGGTCGTACACCCGGAAGATCCTCGAGCAGTTCATGTCGGTGGTCCTGGAAACGCGCGCCACCAAGGACGAGATCCTCGAGTTGTACCTCAATGACGTCTACCTCGGCCACCGCGGCTCGTTCGCGCTGCATGGCGTCGCCGAAGCGTCGAAGATCTACTTTGCGAAGGACGTTCGCAATCTCACGCTGTCCGAGGCGGCCTTGCTGGCGGGCGTGATTCAGTCGCCGCAGATCCACTCGCCGTTCAACAATCCCGAGCGCGCCAAGGATCGCCGCGACACGGTGTTGCGATCGATGGTCGAGGCCGGCTACATCACCGAGGATGCCGCTGCGCGAGCGCAGCAGGAGCCGGTCGCCGTGGTCGCGCGCGCCGTCGACAACGAAGCGCCGTATTTCGTGGACTACATCGGCAACGTGCTCGACGACACGTTCCCCGGTGTCACCGCGAAACCCGGGGCGCTCGACATCTACACCACGCTCGACCTGAATCTGCAGCGCTACGCGCAGGAAGCGGTGCGCGAAGGCATCGCCAGCGTCGACACCATCCTCAACCGCCGGAAGCGCGGGCCGCGGCGTGTGGCACAGGCGGCACTGGTCGCCGTCGATCCCCGGACCGGCGAGATCCTGGCCTTCATTGGCGGACGGTCCTACCACCAGTCGCAATTCAATCGCGCCGTTGCCGCCCGCCGTCAGATTGGCTCGACGTTCAAGCCGTTCGTCTACCTGGCGGCCTTCGAGAAGGCCGCAGACGAGGGCATCGGCGACGTCTCACCTGCGACGATGGTGGTCGATGAACCCACGACCTGGAGCTACGACAACCAGGAGTGGACGCCGCGCAACTACGACGGTGAGTACGACGGCGCCATCACGCTGCGGCGGGCGCTGGCGATGTCCCGCAATGTCGCGACCGTCAAGGTCGCCGAACAAACCGGCTACGACCACGTCGTCGAGCTGTGGCAGAAGACCATGGTCGGCGTCGCGGATCAGGTCAAGCCGTACCCGTCGTTGGCCCTCGGCACCGCCGAACTGACGCCCCTGGAACTCGCCGAGGCGTACACCGTCTTCCCGAACCGCGGCACGATTCGCCGGCTGCAACCGCTGATCAACGTCACCCGCGGCGACGACGTGGCCAGGCCGAAGCCGGTGCCGGGGTCCAGCGTCGCCAGGCCGTCGGCCACGTTCCTCGTGACGCACATGATGCGCAGCGTCTTGAACGAAGGCACTGCCGTCAGCGCCCGCTCGGCCGGGTTCAGCAGCGACGCCGCCGGCAAGACCGGCACCACCAACGATCTTCGGGACGCCTGGTTCGTCGGCTTCACGCCCGAGCTCCTGACCGTGGTCTGGGTTGGCCTCGACAACAACCAGCCGCTCGGCCTCAGCGGCGGCCAGGCCGCGCTGCCGATCTGGACCTCGTTCATGAAGAGCGCGGTCGCCGGCCGTGCCGCCTCATCATTCGACGTGCCCGGAGGCGTCACGTTCCTCGAGCTCGATCGCGACACCGGCAAGATCGCGACCCCCACGTGCCCGCGCGTGACAAACGAAGCATTTCTGGCCGGCACCGAGCCGCTCGGCGTCTGCGAACTTCACAGATTCCACTAGCCGGTCGCCGGACGAACCGGGATTTTTTTCTGGCTACTGGCGACCGGCTACTGGATACTGATTCCCATGAATCACGAAGTCTTCGCGGCGCTGGGAGAGGCTCTCTCCCGTGGCGAAGAAGCTGCACTCGTGACCATCGTATCCTCGAACGGCTCCACGCCGCAGCGCGTCGGCGCCAAGATGCTGGTGTTCGGTGACGGCCGGATTGTCGGCACCGTCGGCGGCGGCTGCTACGAGCACGACGCCATCGGCAAGGCGCGCCAGGCCCTGCAGACCCGCAAGGCCACCTCGGTCAAGTACGACTTGAACGACGACTTTGCCGAACAGACCGGCCTGGTGTGCGGCGGGCAGATGGAAGTCTTCATCGAGCCCATCGAGGCCTCGCCGGCCGTCTACATTTTCGGCGCCGGCCACGTCGGCTACTACCTGGCGAAGATGGCGCACGACGCCGGCTTCGGCGTGCACGTCATCGACGATCGCGCCGCCTTTGCCAACACCGAGCGGTTTCCGTTTGCCGCCTCGGTGGTCGTGGACGACATCCCGCAGTGGCTGGCCAACACGTCACTGCCTTCAACCGCTTATGCCGTGATCGTGACGCGCGGTCATCGGAACGATCTCGATGCGCTGCGCGCCCTCGCGCCGCGCGACCTGCGCTACATCGGCCTGATTGGCAGCCGCGCCAAGGTGGCGCGCCTCTACGATCAACTGCTGGCGGGAAGCAGTCTCGACCCCGCCCTGCTGGAACGCATTCACGCCCCGATCGGCCTCGACCTCGGGGCCGTCACGCCGCAGGAGATTGCCGTCAGCATTACCGCGGAACTGATTGCGGTCCGGCGCGGCAAGGCCGAGGCGCTCAACAACGCCTCGCTGCGATGGTTTCCCAACCTCAAGGCACTACGCTAGTTGTCCGTAACGCGACCATCATCACGATGAACGACGCCCTCGACATCGTCGAGGGTGACGTGGTGATACGAGACGGGCGGATTGCATCCGTCGGCACGGCCGATCTCGGCAGCGCGACGCGCGTGATCAACGCCCGTGGCGCCTACCTGCTGCCGGGATTCATCCAGACGCATCTTCATCTCTGCCAGACGCTGTTCCGCGGCTACGCCGACGATCTGGCGCTGCTCGATTGGCTCAAGACGCGGGTGTGGCCGATGGAGGCCGCGCACACGCCGCGCTCGCTCGCGGCCGCGGCGCGGCAGGCCGCGGCAGAACTCCTGCAGTCGGGCACCACGACGGTGTTGACGATGGAGACGGTGCACGACACGGATGCGGTGTTCGAAGCGCTCGCGCCGATGGGACTCAGGGCGGTGGTCGGCAAGTGCATGATGGATGCCGATTCGGCGGTTCCGTCACGGCTGCTCGAAGACACCGCGAGATCGATCGATGACAGCGTGGCGATTGCGAAGCGGTGGCATGGCCGCGCGAACGGCCGCCTGCGAGCCGCCTTCGCGCCCCGCTTCGCAATTTCGTGCTCACGCGAGCTGCTGGAAGCGGTCGCGACGCTCTCGGCCGAGCACGACCTCCTCGTTCACACGCACGCGTCCGAGAATCGCGACGAGATCGCGTTCATCAAGTCCCGGCACGGCCGCAAGAACATCGACTACCTTGCCGACACCGGGCTGGCATCGCCTCGACTGTGCCTCGCGCACTGCGTCTGGGTCGACGAGCACGAACAGGCCCTGATGGCCGCGCGCGACGTCAAGGTGCTGCACTGCCCCGGCTCGAATCTCAAGCTCGGCTCAGGTCTCGCTCCGGTGGTCGAGATGCGCGCGAAGGGCATCTCGGTCTCGCTCGGTGCCGACGGCGCGGCCTGCAACAACCACCTGGACATGTTCGAGGAAATGCGGCTCGCCGCCGTCCTGCAGTCGGTGCGCCTGAGACCCGGCGCCCTGACTGCGCGCGATGCGGTGTGGATGGCGACCCGCGAAGGCGCCAGGGCTCTCGGCCTCGACAACGAGATCGGCAGCGTCGAGGCCGGCAAGCGGGCGGACCTGATCCTGGTGGACTCGCCGAAGGGCTCAGATCCCTACTCGACGATGGTCTACGCCAGCCGCGGGACCGATGTCCGCACCACGATTGTCGACGGCGAGGTCCTGATCGACGACTTCCGGCCTACCCGCTGGGATTTCAGGGACATCGCGGCCATTGCCCGAGCCGAAGCGACCGCACTCGCCTCGCGTGCCGGCATTTAAGGTGCTACACTGCTGTTAGCAGTCCTCGCGATCGACTGCTAATACCTCCAATGGTTGGTCCGGCAGTATCCGACCGCACGCGCCGTATTCTCGCGACTCTCGTCCGTTCGTACATCGAAACGGGTGAACCGGTGTCGTCCGGAACGCTCGCCCAGAAGGCCGGGCTGCACCTGTCGTCTGCAACGGTCCGCAACGTCCTGGCGCAACTCGAGGAGATGGGCTACGTCTGGCAGCCGCACACCTCGGCCGGCCGCGTGCCGACGGATGCCGGCTACCGCTGCTACGTGGACATGCTGCTCGACTCGCGTCGCTCCGCCAAGAGCGCCTCCGCTGTTGAAGCGCGGCTCCGCCAGGAAGCGGGCGCCGCCCCGCTGATGGACGACCTGCTCTCATCGATCTCGCACGTGCTGTCCGAAGCGGGCAACGGCGTCGGCTTTGCCATTTCGCCGCCGAACGCGCAGGCCATCTTCCAGCACATCGAGTTCGTGCCAATCAGCGGCAGCCGCATCCTCGTGGTGATGGTCACCAGCGGCAACCAGGTGTCGCAGAAGACGGTCGATATCGGCGAGCCGGTCAGCACGTCGGAACTGATGCAGGCCGCCAACTTCCTCAACGCCGAATTCGCCGGCCGCAGCCTCGACGAAGTGCGCTCGGGCGTGGTCGAGCGGCTGAAGGAAGAACGTTCGCTGTACGATCAATTGCTGGGGCTGGCGCTGCGCCTTGCCAGCAGTTCGTTCCAGAACCTCGATCGGCCGGCGGCCGTCTACATCGATGGCGCCTCGACGTTGATCGAAGAGGTCGTCCAGGCCAGCGGCATTTCCGCCAACACGCTGAAGACCCTCTGGCGGATGGTCGAGGAGAAACAACGGCTCGTGCGGATGTTGACCGAGTACATGGATGGTCCCGGCCTGACGGTCGTGATCGGCGCCGAGCACAGCGATCCGGAGCTGCGCCCGTTCAGCCTGATCGCCGCCACCTACTTCGACGGCCGCAGCAACGGCACCGTCGGCATCATCGGTCCGACGCGCATGCGCTACTCGAAGGCGATCAGCGCCGTGAACATTGCGGCCATAGCCGTCGCCAGGGTTCTGCGCGACGTAAACTAGGACATTGTGAGCGACGACAACATCAACCCGCAGCAAGAGGATACGGCTGCGGCATCCGAGCCGCCGGCTGAGCAGGACGCGCTTCAAAAGGAGCGCGATGATCTGTACGACCGGCTGCTTCGTAAGACCGCCGAATTCGACAACTTCCGCAAGCGTGTCGAACGCGACCGCAAGGAGATGATCGAGTGGGCGGCCGCCGACGTGCTGAACGATCTGCTGTCGATCGTCGACGACTTTGATCGCGCCCTGGCGGCCGACGCACCACCCGAGGCTCAGGCCTATAAAGCCGGCCTCGAGCTGATCAACCGCCAACTGGCGGAGCTGCTGAAGAAGCGCGGCGTCACCACTGTCGATGCCATCGGAGCGGATTTCGATCCGCGCCTGCACCAGGCGGTGGCCTACGAGGAAGCGGCCGGCGCGCGTGAAGGTGAGGTGGTGGGTGTGATGGCCAAGGGCTACAAGCTTGGCGACCGCCTGCTCAGGCCGGCACTCGTGAAGGTGGCCAAGGCGTCGTGAGCAAGCGCGATTACTACGAGATCCTCGAGATCTCACGCACCGCGACCGATCAGGAGATCAAGAGCTCGTATCGCAAGCTGGCTCTCAAGTACCACCCCGATCGCAACCCCGGCGACAGGACCGCCGAAGAGAAATTCAAGGAGGCGGCCGAGGCGTACGCCATTCTCAGCGACGGCGACAAGCGGGCGCGCTACGACCGGTTCGGCCATGCCGGCGTGGGCGGCGGGCCGCAGGGATTCGACCCGTCACAGTTCAGCGGCTTCGAAGACATCTTTGGCGGCCTCGGCGACATCTTCGGGTTTGGCGGCGGCAACCGCCGCTCCGGGCCGCAGCGCGGCGCCGACCTGCGCTACGACCTCGAGATCAAGTTCGAGCAGGCTGCCAAGGGCGTCGAAACGCACGTCCAGATCCCGCGCCAGGAAACCTGTGAGACCTGCAAGGGCAACGGCGCCGCGCCCGGCACGTCGCCAACGACCTGCCCGCAGTGCCGCGGCACCGGTCAGCTTCGCTATCAACAGGGGTTCTTCACGGTCGCCCGCACGTGCGGACAGTGCCGCGGCAACGGCAAAGTGATTTCCAAGCCATGCGCCGCCTGCCACGGCAGCGGCACCGTTGAACGAACGAAGAAGCTCACCGTGAAGATTCCAGCGGGCATTGCCACCGGTCAGCGCCTGCGCCTCGCCGGTGACGGCGAAGCCGGCACGCACGGCGGCCCCCACGGCGACCTCTACGTCGTCATTTTCGTGCGCGAGCACGAGTTCTTCCAGCGCGACGGCAACCACCTGCACTGCACGGTGCCGCTGCCGCTCACCACGCTGGCGCTCGGCGCCGACATCAAGGTGCCCGGCATCGACGGCGAGCACACGGTGAAGGTGCCCGAGAGCACGCAGACCGGCACCACGTTCCGGCTGCGCGGCAAGGGCATGCCGGACGTATCCGGACGCGGTCACGGCGACCTGCTGGTCACCGTGCAGGCGGTGACGCCGAAGAAGCTGACCAAGGATCAGCGGACGCTGCTCGAACAACTCGCCGCGACGCTGCCGGACACGACGGTGAAGCCGTCGGTGCGCGACGAAGACGCCGAGCGCGGCATCTTCGACAAGGTCAAAGACATCTTTGGGTAGGACCTGGGCCACAGAAGGCTCAGACCGCTCAGACCTATGAGCCAGTCATGGCCTGCCCTCGTGCTTCGCGCCAGCGCGGTGGACGGATCCGAAGACCTGGTCTCCGCCGTCCTCACCGATTTCAATCCGGTTGCCATCCAGGATCTCGCCGAACGGCCGTTGCCTCCGGGGGGCCTGTGGGATCCCACCTATCCACCCATTCCCGATCCGCCTCCGACTCCCCTGCACTGGAGCGTCTGCTTTTCAGACCCTGGTGAACGCGATCGCGCCGGCAGGGCGATCGCGCTGGCGCTGCCACTGCTGAAGATCGAGCGCGTGGATCTTCCGGATGAAGACTGGGCCGCGAGGTCGCAACAATCACTGAAGGCCGTCCGCGCCGGTGCGTTTATCATCGCGCCGCCCTGGGACCTGCCGCCGCCCGCGGCCCACGGCGTCGAGGCGACGGTGATCGTCATCGAGCCGTCGATGGGGTTCGGCACCGGTCACCACGCCACCACCCGCATGTGCCTGCGGCTGCTGTCGGCGCTCGATGTGGCGGATGCGACCGTGCTCGACCTCGGTACCGGGTCGGGGGTGTTATCGATGGCGGCCGCGCTGATGGGCGCTCGCCGCGTGACGGGAGTCGATGTCGATCAGGATGCGATCGACTCGGCCGAATCGAGTGCCAGGCTCAACACCCTGCCGGACAGCATCACGTTCGTCGTCTCCGACTTCAGGAAGGCCCCGCCGGCGCCGGCTGACATCGTGCTCGCCAACCTGACCGGCGGCATGCTGACGTCGAGTGCGGCAGACATCGCCGCCTTGGTCCGCCCGCACGGCCGATTGATCCTCAGTGGCTTCGATCACACCGAGGTCGGCCGCGTCCTCGCCTCGTTCGCTTCATTTACCGAACGACAGCGCCTCAGCGAGGACAACTGGATCGCGCTGGAGCTGCATCGCCGCGGCTAGAGCTGCATCTCGACCGGCGCCCTGAGCCGCTGTCGCACCGCTCGCCAGGAGCGGGAGTCTGCCCACTCCATGTGCGTGAGGAGGTCGCGACCCTCACTCGTGTTCATCGACTCACTGCTTCGGCGGCGTCGACCTGACCGGATTCGGGCGCCGCTTGTTCCAGTTCTCGACCACTCGCCGCAGCTCCTGATACGGATTCTCCTGGTCGTCGACCTGGAAACGCAGCACGGTGTCGTTGTTCAGCCACACGCCGGCGCCCTTCTTGACGATCACCATCGAGGCCGCCTGCATGCCGCGTGTGTCGCCGCCTGCGGCCTGACCGGCTTCGAGCGCGGCCATCAGGCGCAGCGACAGGTGACCCGGTGTTTCCTCGAACGCCTTGATCATGCTGTCGACAACGGCCGGTCCCGCGAGGATGTTGCCCTGCGCGGCGGAGTACTTGCCAAGCTTGCCACCGGCCCACGCGCTGGCCTTCGGGCCAGTGAACGTGGCTGCCTCGCCCTTCAGGTTCATTACCGCAAACTGGCGACCGTGCTTCGTCCAGCGATCCGGAAACGGATCCGGATCGCTGTCCCAGATCGCCTTGATGATCGCATCCGGCGACATGCCCGCCTTCAACAGCGCGATACCCTTGGGGCCGTAGCTCACGTCCACAATGGCCTGCGTGGCCACGATGCCGGCGTCGGCATCCGCGGCCAGCACGCCGGTGAGCGTGAACACACGCGACTGCACCGCCCCGCCAACCTCGCCCGTCTCCGGATCGAAGCCGAGGATCGAGAACGTCGCCACCGGATCGGGATCCTGGAGGCGTTGCTGGGCGTCGACGGTCCGGCTGAAGCCGGACGCCACCGATACGAGCACCGCAACCCCCACGCCACAAACCCCAAGCCCTCTGATCTTCATTTCAGTTCACCCCACATCGTCAGTAACGCGGTCATCGCCACCATCGGCACGGCGTCGGCACGCAGCGTACGGCCGCCGAGCGACATCAGGATAGCTCCGGAATCGTGTGCCGCGGCAACTTCCGACACCGCCCAGCCCCCCTCGGGCCCGATAATCAAGTCGGTCGCGGGCGCTTTCCTGATGCGTTGCACGGCCACGACATCCCCAAGCGCGGCGGATGGTTCAACGCACATCACCCGGGCGGCATCATGCTTCTCAGACCAATACCAGTCCAGCGGCGCCACGGCGTGAATCGGTGGTACGACAGCGCGATGGCACTGCTTGGCGGATGACACGGCAATCCGCTGCCACCGGGCAAGGCGGTTGCTGCGGGCCATCGCGGCCCGGCTCGTTTCCGATCGCTCGGTGATCACCGGCTGGATGCTGCTGACACCCAGCATCACCGCATCCCGAACGACACCATCAATCTTGTCGCCCTTCAACACGCCGATCACCAGGTTGAGACGGACCTCCAGCTCCGGCGCCGGCTCCAGCTCCTCAATCGGCCGGACGGCCGCCGACTTCTTGCCGACCTGCACGATCTCCGCGCGCCACAAGCCACCGCGACCGTCGAACACGTCGACTTCGTCACCCACACCCAGCCGCAGCACGCGTACGAGATGTTCGGCTTCGTCTTCCGGCATCTCGACGCGCTCGGTCGCCGGATTCACGCCGGGCACATGGAAACGCGGGCGCATCACGCGGAGAGTATACTCAGCATCACCACATGTTCTTTCGCGGACAGACAGTCGGCAAGTACCGCATCCTGTCTCCCTTGGGAAGCGGCGGCTTCGGCAGCGTCTATCTCGCGGAAGACACGTGGATCGACAAGAAGGTCGCCATCAAGGTCCCGCACCGCCAGAACCTCGACTTCGGTGAGCTCGTCCAGGAACCGCGGCTTCTCGCCTCCCTCAGTCATCCCAACATCGTCTCCGTCCTGACCGCCGAGAAACAGGACGATGTGTTCTTCATCGTGATGGAGTACGTGCAGGGCGACACGCTCGAAGCGGTGATCGAGCGGGAGGGCCTGCTCGATGTCACCCGCGCGCTCGACTACACCTGCCAGATCGCCAACGCGATGGACCATGCGCACCGGCAGGGCATCATCCACCGCGATCTGCGGCCCGGCAACGTGCTCGTCACCGATCAAGGCATGTGCAAGGTAGCCGACTTCGGCACCTCGCGCTTCCTGGAAATCGCGGCCCATGGCACGACTGTGATCGGCAGTCCGCCGTACATGGCTCCCGAGCAGTTCCAGGGCAAGGCGGTGTTCGCTTCAGACATCTATTCGCTGGGCGTAACCATGTACCAGATGTTCACGGGCGTGCTGCCCTACAACACGCCGCTGCCGAGCGACCTCGAAAAGCTGATGAACGGCGAGCTCGCCTCGCCGCCCAAGCTGAAGAACCCCAGGCTGCCGAAGGCCATCAACGACATCGTGATGAAGGCGATCGCCGCCGACATTCCCTCGCGCTACCAGCGCGCCGCCGACCTGTTGGACGCGGTGCTCGCGTTTCGCGCGCCGGCGCCGCAGCCGGTCAAGCGCCCATGGCGTCCGTCCCCGGCCGCCGCCAATGGGCCGTCTGAAGACGTCCAGGACGTCCAGGCGCGACTCAAGGCGCGCGAAACCGTGCAGCCGAAGTTCTGCTGGAAGTGCGGCAAGGCCCAGCCCGCCCGTGCCGACGTCTGCCCGTTCTGCTCCGAGCAGCAGTAGCTCGCAGCCCGTCGCCCGCAGCCCGTCGCCCGTATTAGAATCCCTTATGGCATTCGCGGGCACTGGCAAGATCTGGATGAACGGCTCGATGGTGGACTGGAAGGACGCCACCATTCACGTCGCTTCTCACGTTATTCATTACGGCACCGGCGCCTTTGAAGGGCTGCGCGCCTACGACTCCAAGCGCGGCACCAACATCTTCCGGCTCGAGCCGCACATGCGGCGCATGATCGACTCCTGCCGTGTTTACCGGATGGAGCCGAAGTGGTCGCAGGCCGAACTCGAACAGGCGGTCATCGACACCGTTCGGGTCAACGGCTTCAAGAGCTGCTACATCCGCCCGGTGGTCTATCGCGGCTACGACTCGCTGACGCTCGACCCTCGTCCGTGCCCGGTCGAAGCGGCCGTGATCGTCTGGGAATGGAACCAGATGATGGGGGCGGAAGCGCTCGAGCACGGCATTGATGTGGGCGTGAGCTCGTGGACGCGCCTGGCGCCGAACACGCTGCCCGCGCTCGCCAAGGGCGCGGCCAACTACGCCAACTCCGCGCTGATCAAGATGCAGGCGATGCTCGACGGCTACGCCGACGCGGTGGCGCTCGACGAGCGTGGCCTGTTGAGCGAAGGCAGCGGCCAGAACCTGTTCCTGGTGCGCGACCACGTGATCTACACGCCGGGCATCGGCTCGTCGGTGCTGCAGGGCATCACGCGCGACACGGTGCTGACGCTGGCGAAGGACCTGGGCGTCGAGATCCGCGAAGGATCGATTCCGCGTGAGTTCCTGTACCTCGCCGACGAGGCGTTCTTCTGCGGCACGGCAGTCGAAATCACCCCCGTCCGTTCGTTCGACAAGATCGCCGTGGGTAACGGAAGGCGCGGCCCGGTGACCGAAGCATTACAGCAGCGGTTCTTCGCGATCATCCGGGGCGACCATCCCGATACACACGGCTGGTTGACGCCCGTCGGTACGGCTGTGGCGGCGAGGTAACCCTCCATGCACGTCAACGAGCTGCTGAAGCTGGCGGTTGCAAGAGGTGCGTCGGACCTGCACCTCAAAGTCGGCAGCTATCCAATGGCGCGCATCCACGGACAGCTGGCGCCCGTCAGCGACCAGAAGCAGCTCGATCACGAACACCTCGTCGAAATGGCGGCGTCGATCATGTCGACGGCACAGCGCCAGAAGTTCAAGGACTCGCAGGAAGTCGACCTCGCCTACAGCGTCGCCGGACTTGGCCGCTTCCGCTGCAACGTGTTCCAGCAGCGCGGCACCATCGGCATCGTGCTCCGCGTCATCCCCGTCACAATGATGAACCTCGACGAGCTCGGCCTGCCGGGGGTGCTGAAAACCATTGCGTCGGAAGAACGCGGTCTGGTGCTGGTCACCGGCGCCACCGGCAGCGGCAAGTCGACCTCGCTGGCCGCGATGATCGATTACATCAACGCCAACCGCACCGCGCACGTCATTACCATCGAGGACCCGATCGAATACCTGCACCGCGACCAACGGTGCATCATCAACCAGCGCGAGATTGGCGTGGACACGCGATCGTTTGCCTATGCGCTGCGCAGCGCCCTGCGCCAGGACCCGGACGTCATCCTGGTCGGCGAAATGCGCGACCTGGAGACCATCGAGACGACGTTGCACGCCGCCGAAACCGGCCACCTGGTGTTCTCGACGCTGCACACGCTGGACGCCACCGAGACGATCACCCGCATCATCTCGGTCTTCCCGCCCCACCAGCAGAAACAGATCCGCCTGCAGCTGGCGTCGGTGCTGAAGGCCGCGATTGCGCAGCGCCTGATTCCCAGAAGCGACGGCAGGGGCCGCGTCCCGGGTGTCGAAGTGCTGGTCGCCACGCCGTTCATCAAGGACTGTATTGTCGACAAGGACAAGACGTACCTGATTGCGGGCGCCATTGCGCAAGGCACGTCCCAGTACGGGATGCAGACCTTCGACCAGTCGATCTTCAGCCTGTACTCGCAGGAGCTGATCACCTATGAAGAAGCCCTGCGCTGGGCGACGAACGTCGACGAGTTCAAGCTGAGGGTCCAGGGCATCTCGACCACCGCGGACGCGTCGCGCGACCAGATGGCCGGCCAGATCTTGGGCGGTCAGCCTGGAACACCAGCCGCCAAGCGGGCCGGCCAGCCGGAAATTACGCGTTTCGGATCCTAGAGCGATTCCCACGGTTCCATCGGTGCCAGCCGGTGGAACCAGACGGAACTGTGTCACCCTGGAGCCGGTTGCAATGGACGCATACACCGTTGCCCTGACGCTGCTCTCGGCACGCGAGTTGTCGGAGGCCCAGCTGCGCGCCAGGCTCACACGGCGGAGACTCGAGGCCGGCGACATCGAGTCGGCGCTGTCGCGCTTGAAGAAGGACGGCACGTTGAGCGATCGGCGTGTGGCGATGGCGATCGGACGCATGGAGAGTGCGGTCAAGAGCCGCGGGCGGTCGCGCGTCATCCAGAAGATCCGCCAGGCGGGCATTGACGGCCATACCGCTGCGCAGGCCGTCAGCGAGGTCTTCCAGGACGTCGACGAGAACGCGTTGTTGGAGCGCGCGCTCGAGCGCCGCCTGCGCGGCACGGCCCTCGAGGAACTGGACCAGAAGGGCCGCGCTCGCATCATCCGCGGGCTCGTCGGGCAAGGCTTCCCCTTGGAAGCGGTGTTGAAACGGATAAGATGAAGAGGTGCATCCCCGGGAAATACGCGCCTCTTTTCTGAAGTACTTCGAGCAGCACGGCCACCGCGTGGTGACCAGCAGCCCCCTGCTGCCCGGCGACGACCCCACCCTGCTCTTTACCAACGCCGGCATGAACCAGTTCAAGGACGTGTTCCTGGGGCGAGAGATGCGCGATTACCGTCGTGCCGCCACCTCGCAGAAGTGCATGCGCGTCAGCGGCAAGCACAACGACCTGGACAACGTTGGTCCGTCGCTGCGGCATCACACCTTCTTCGAGATGCTCGGCAACTTCTCGTTCGGTGACTACTTCAAGCAGGATGCGATCGAGCTGGCCTGGAACCTGCTGACCAGGGTCTGGGGGCTCGACCCGTCGAAGCTCTACGTGACGGTGTTCAAGGGCGAGAAGGGCATCCCGCGAGACGACGAAGGGTACCAGCGCTGGCTGGACTTCGTGCCGGCCGATCGCATCGGCGAGCTCGGCATAGCCGACAACTTCTGGGCGATGGGCGATACCGGCCCGTGCGGACGCTGCTCGGAGATCTACGTGGACCGCGGCGCATCGAACCCGGGAACCGGCCACTTCATTCAGGACGTCGAGGGCGGCAGCGAACGCTTCGTCGAGATCTGGAACAACGTGTTCATGGAATTCGAGCGCAACCAGCAGGGTACGCTCACTCCCCTGCCCGCCCCGTCGATCGATACCGGCATGGGCCTCGAACGCATCAGCGCGGTGATGCAGGGCACGATGTCGAACTACGACACGCCGCTGTTCATGCCGGTCCTCGAGGCGATTGGCCGGCAGTCGGGGCATACCTACAACAAGTCGATGGCGCCCACCGACATCTCCATGCGCGTCGTCGCCGACCACGCGCGCGCGTCGACGTTCCTGATCGCCGATGGCGTCGTGCCTTCGAACGAGTGGCGTGGCTACGTGCTGCGGAAGATCATGCGCCGCGCCATGCGCCATGGCCGCAAGCTCGGCATGCATGAGCCGTTTCTCCACACGCTGGTTGACGTACTCGTGCGCGACATGGGCGGCGCCTATCCTGAGCTCGAGGCCGGCCGGGCGGCGATCCAGCAGGTCATCAAGGCTGAAGAAGAACGTTTCGACGCGGTCCTGACCGGCGGCCTGCCGCGGCTGGAAGAGGTGCTCGAGCGCGCCGCCAGGGGCAGCAGGGTCGTCCCCGGCGAGGATGCCTTCAAGCTCTACGACAGCCACGGCCTGCCCCGGGACTTCATTGAAGATCTCGCCAGCAACCAGGGCCTGAGGTTCGACGCCGAGGGCTTCGAGGCCGCCATGGAGGGTCAGCGCGAAAAGGCGCGCGCCAGTAGCTCGTTCGACAAGAAGGGTGAGCAGTTCGCGTTTGCGTCGGGCGAGGCGCGTGAATCGCTGCAGCAGGCGGGCGATGCCTTTGAGGGATACTCCGAGACGCTGCTCAAGGGCGTTCCGGTTCTCGCCCTGTTCGACGCCGGCAAGCAGTCGGTTGAGACACTCGAGGCAGGCGCGCGTGGCGGATTCGCGGTGCTCGCCCGCACCCCGTTCTACGTCGAAGCCGGCGGCCAGGTCTCGGACCAGGGCTGGATCGAGACGGCGAACGGCGGCCGCGCCAGGGTCTCGGGGGTCGTCCGGCTGGGCCCCGGCCTTCCGAGGGCACACAAACTCGCGGCGGTCGACAAGCGCATCGCCGTGCGTGACCTGGTGACCGCCGAAGTCGACGTGGCCACACGCGACGCCACACGGCGCAACCACACCGCGACCCACCTGCTCCACGCCGCGCTCCGCAAGGTGCTCGGCATCCACGTCAAGCAGGCCGGCTCGCTGGTCGCGCCGGATCGTCTGCGGTTCGACTTCATGCACTTCTCGGCGGTCACGCCCGAAGAGCTCGCGCAGATCGAGCGGATCGTCAACGAATTCGTGCTGCAGAACGAGGCGGTGAACACCGCCGTGCGCAACACCCAGGAAGCCATTGCGGCCGGCGCCATGGCGCTCTTCGGAGAGAAATACGGCGACCAGGTTCGCGTCGTCTCAATTGGCGACGGCACGTTCAGCACCGAGTTATGCGGCGGCACCCACGTGCGCGCCACCGGCGACATTGGACTGTTCCTGATGACGGAGGAATCCGGTGTCGCGGCGGGCGTGCGGCGCATTGAAGCCGTCACCGGTCTCGGCGCCTACGCCCTCGCGCGGGCATCGGTCAGCCAGGTCGAAGATGCCATCGAGGCATCCGGGGCCAAGCCTGGCGAGCTGGCTGCGTGGATCGAGTCGCACCAGCAGCTGCTCGCCAAGTCGCAGAAGCAGATTCAGCAGCTCAAGACCAGGCTCGCCCTTGGTGGCGGTGGCAGCGGCGCCGCTGATGACGACAAGATCACCATCGGTGACTCGACGCTGATTGCGCGGCAGATGTCCGACGTGGATTCTGAATCCCTGCGCACGCTCGCCGATACGCTGAAGTCGCGGCTCAAGAGCGGCGTCGTGGTACTCGCCGCCGCGCTGCCCGAGGGCACAGTGTCGCTGGTGGTGACCGTGACACCTGACCTCACGAAGAAGGCGCCGGCGGGCCAGCTCGTAAAGACCCTCGCGCCGATCGTGGGTGGCGGCGGAGGGGGGCGTCCGGACTTCGCCCAAGCCGGCGGCAAGGACGCGAGCAGAATTACAGAATTGCTAGCGGCTGCTCAGAAAGAGGTCACGCGACTGCTCGAGTAGGCTTGAGCGGCGCTGCGGTGACCGGGGCTTTCTCCAGGCTTTCTGCGCCTGCCGTGGCCGGTGTTCTGCGTCTGCGACCCGGCCCGAAAGTTGCCGATAAGGTAGACTGAAACTCTTGTACCGAAGCCTTGTCGCTCTAACGCTCATGCTTTCGGTGGCGACCCCTGCCGCAGCCCAGATCTACAGCTGGCGCGACGCGGGCGGACGGCTCGTGCTGTCCAATTCGCCGAAGGCTGAAGAGCACGCGCAAGACACCTACGAAGTTCACGGCTCCGCGGCGTTCCGCGCTACCACCCCGGTCACGACCAGCAAGCGGAGCGCGCCGTACGAGGCCGCCATCGCCGAGCACGCGCTACGTCACGGCGTTGCCGTGGACCTGGTGCGCGCGGTCATCCAGGTCGAGTCCGCGTTCAACCCATCCGCTGTCTCGCCCAAAGGCGCCATGGGGTTGATGCAGTTGATGCCTGCCACAGCCGAGGAATTGGGTGTCACCGATCCCTTCGACCCGGAGCAGAACATCCGCGGCGGCGTGACCTACTTGAAGCGCTTGCTCAATCGCTACGACCAGAAGCTCGAACTGGCCCTGGCCGCCTACAACGCCGGCAGCAGCAACGTGGACAAGTACGGTAAGTCCATCCCGCCGTTCAGGGAAACGCGGAATTACGTCGAGAAGATCACCCAGGCCGCCCCGCCGGCACCGGCCAATGCCATCTACAAGTGGATTGAAATGGTTGATGGCAGGCCGGTTACCAAGATCTCGAACAAGCCGCCGGCTTCGGGGAACTATCAGATCGTGGGCAAGTAGGCCAATTGGCCTGATATAATTACGTGTTTGTCTTTCTTCCGAAAATCGAGGTTCTAGACAGTGGCAAAGCGCAATAAGTCGGCCCTCAAGGCCAACCGGCAGAATATCAAGCGGCGCGAGCACAACCGCGCGCTCCGGTCCAGGCTCCGCACCGGCCTGAAGAGCATCCGCAAGTCGCTCGACGTCAAGGACGTGGACGGCGCCAGGAAGGCGCTCCAGTCCCTGCAGTCGCTGGTCGACAAGATGGCCACCAAAGGCATCATCCACAAGAACACCGCGTCGCGCTACAAGTCGCGGCTCGCAGCCAGGATCTCCAAGTAAACAATAAGGGCGCGCGATCGCGACGCGTCGACTAACGCGCGCACAGTTCGACGACTAGGCACTCCAGCAGATGCTGCGGCGTTCCCGCCGATGACTTGATCGCCAGGTCTGTCCGGAACACGGCTTCCAGTCCGCTTCTCACCTTCGTATCCGGGCGCAGGCGGATGGTGGCGGCTCGCAGCTGGCCGAGAATCACGGGCGGCTGGACGCCGCCGTCGATCAGCGCCGACACCTCTCGCAGGGCTCGCGCCGCGTTGGCGTGTTGCACGGCCTCCATCAACGCAAAGGTGCCTTCGGATTCCTCCTGGGGAATCACCACGTCCTGCACGTGCTGGATCGTGATCGCCGACTCGCCCGCAGCGTAGAGAATCAGCTTTTCGATTTCGGGTCGAATCCGCCCAAGAGTCAGCCCGGTCGACGACAGCAGCAGGCTGATCGCCTTCGGATCGATCGTCAGCTCGTCCTTCTCGAGGCGCTTGGTAATCCACGCCTCGGCCTCGCGCGGATCGTGAAGCGTGCCGCAATCCACCACGTCGGCATGCTTTCTGAGCAGTGTGACGACGCGACGGTTGCCGTCGAGCGGTCTGGAGACGAACACCATCGTGGTCATCGGCTCGGGATTCCCGATGTAGGCCTCGAGCTCTTCCGCCGGTGTCGTCGCCAGCGCCCGCTTCCCTTTCTTCGGAACCTCGGGTTCGCTGTCTTCGCCGTCCTTGGCGCGTCTGGGAGCGAGGAGACGGTCTGCCTCGTGCACCATAATCACGCGCCTGGGCGCCATCATCGGCAGCGTGCGCGCGCTCGAGAGCAGCGCGCCGATCAGCTGATCGCGCCCGCCGGCGTTGGTCGCCTCGTTGGCGTAGAAGCTCTGGACGTTGAAGGCGTGGAGGCCTTCGTCCACGACACCCGCAAACTCCAGCGCCAGGTCGTGACGGGACTGGAGGTCGTCCCCCTCGAGCAGATACAGCGGCCCGGTCTTGCGTGCCTTGATCTGTTTGCGAATCTCGAGAACTGTGCTCATTCGCTGGAAGCCTGGAGGCCCGGAGGCCCGGAGGCCTGCTTAGAACGCCTCGAGAATAGCAGAGACGACCGACCGCGCGAAGTCCACCGACAGGCGGTCGAAGGCCGTGCGATCACCGCCGATGAAGGCCGCCACGTCGGTGCCGCCGCTCGGGCTCGCCAGTTCGTACTCGTCCGAGAAGGACAGCGCGGGATTCTCCCACAGCGTCTTCTGGGCCCTGACGTCCTCGAACTTGACCTTGATGCCGACCGTCACGCGGACGCGCGAGGCCAGCCGCTGCTCGTTGAGGCTGACCGGCGCGATGCTGATGGCGGTGATGTCACCGCGCACCACTCCGTCCACGTTCTCGTCGGTCGGCACCACGGTGTAGCGGCGCGTGCTCTGGAACTCGAGTCGTACCCGCTGCGTGAGGACCTGCTCTACGGTCTGATACGGCGTGCCGTTGCCGAACATCGGGATACCGAGCGTCTTGATGTAGTCCGGCAGAAACGAGCCGCGGCCGCTCAACGCATAGCCGCACGACGACGCACTCACGCCCGCTGCCAGGATCGGCAACGTCCTGAGGACCTGACGCCGGGTGACGCCCCGATGGCCCGATGTCCCGATCGCCTGCTTCATACCACCACTGAGACCAGTTTACCCTTGACGATAACGACTTTCTTGATCGTTTTGCCGGCGATGTGCGCCTGCACGTTCGGCTCGGCGAGGGCAATACGCTCCAGCTCTGGATTCTCGACGCCAGGCGCGACCGTGACCACCGCCCGCAGCTTGCCGTTGACCTGGACGGGAATCTCCAGCTCCTCGGCCTTCGCGACCTCGGCGTCGAACACCGGCCACCTGGCCGCGCGCAGCCCGTCGGCGTGGCCGTAGATCTGCCACAGCTCTTCCATGGTGTGCGGCGCAAACGGCGACAGCATGACGATCAGCGCCTCGATCGCTTCGCGCGCCACCCTCGGCGCCTGTGCGGACCGCTCGCCCTTTTCGGCGAACGCGTAGAGCTCGTTGACCAGCTCCATCATCGCCGATACGGCAGTGTTCATCTGCTGGCGCGCATCAATGTCGTTCGTCACCCGCTTGATGGTGTCGTGCGTCTTACGACGCAAGGCCCTCTCGGCACTGGTCAGCGCCCCGTGATCGATCGCCGTTCGGGTTGTGGCGTGTGTGCCTGCTGCGGCCTTGGTGTCCGAGCTTGCTGCGCCTTCCGTGGCCCACTGATCGGCGGCGCGCCACACGCGGGCCAGGAACCGGAAGCTGCCCTCCAGCCCGGAGTCCGTCCACTCGACTTCCTTCTCCGGCGGCGCCACGAACATCACATACAGGCGCAGCGCGTCGGAGCCGTACTTCTGAATCATCGAATCAGGATCGACGACGTTCCCCTTGGACTTGGACATCACGGCACCGTCTTTGAGCACCATGCCCTGCGTCAGCAGGTGCGTAAACGGCTCGGTGTGCTCGACCATGCCCAGGTCGTGGAACACGCGCGCAAAGAAGCGCGAGTAAATCAGGTGCAGGATGGCGTGTTCGACGCCGCCGCTGTAGAAGTCGACGGGGCACCAGTAGCCCACCTTCTTCGGATCGAACGGCAACTGATCGTTCTGCGCGTCGGCAAACCGGTAGAAGTACCAGGACGAATCGACGAAGGTGTCCATCGTGTCGGTCTCGCGTTTGGCGGGACCACCGCACTTCGGACACGTCACGTTGACGAACTCCGGCACGCCGGCAAGCGGTGAGTCGCCGCGGCCGGTGAACTCCATCACCTTCGGCAACTGCACCGGCAGTTGGTCGTCCGGCACCGGCACGATGCCGTCGACCGGGCAGTGCATCATCGGAATCGGCGTGCCCCAGTACCGCTGGCGCGAGATGCCCCAGTCCTTGAGACGAAACTGCACCGTGCCATGACCGATGCCTCGCTCCTCGGCATCCTCGGTGATGGCCTGGCGGGCCGCGTCGGCGGGCATTCCGCTGTAATCGCCTGACTCGACCAACACGCAATCGTCCGTGGCCGCTCCAGCGGGCGAGCCGTCGCGTGCGACCACGACTGGTTTGATCTCCAAGCCATACTTGGTGGCGAATTCGCGGTCGCGGTCGTCATGGGCAGGCACACCCATCACCGCTCCGGTGCCGTACTCGCCCAGCACATAGTTCGCAATGCAAATCGGAATGGGCAAGCCGGTGTACGGATTGATCGCGAATCGCCCCGTGAAGAAGCCCTCCTTCTCCACTTCGCCGGTCAGCCGGCCGGCGCGATCCTGGGCGCGATACTTCTGCGCCTTCGCCAGGAAGGCCGGTTCGTCTTCGGACTCCTTGGCAAACCTCGACACCAGTCCGTGCTCGGGCGCCAGCAGCATGAAGGTCGCGCCGAAGATGGTGTCGATGCGGGTGGTGAACACCTCGATCGAATCGTTCGCACCCTGAATCGGGAACCTGATGCGTGCGCCTTCCGAGCGCCCGATCCAGTTCCGCTGCATGGTCAGGACCTTCTCGGGCCACTTCGCCAGGCCGTCGGCGGCCACCAGCAGATCGTCGGCGTAGTGCGTGATCTTGAAGAACCACTGCTCCAGGTCCTTCTGCGTGACCTGGCTGCCGCACCGCCAGCAGGCCCCGTCGATCACCTGCTCGTTGGCGAGCACGGTATTGCAGCTCGGGCACCAATTCACGGTCGAGCGCCGGCGGTACGCCAGGCCCCTCTCGAACATGCGCGTGAACAGCCACTGGTTCCAGCGGTAATAGTCCGGCAGGCACGTCGCCAGCTCACGGCCCCAGGCGTAGCTGATGCCCAGGCGCTGCAACTGCCCCTTCATGTGGGCGATGTTGGCGAGCGTCGACGTTTCGGGGTGGATGCCGTTCTTGATGGCGGCGTTTTCGGCCGGCAGGCCAAACGCGTCCCAGCCGAATGGATGCAGCACATTGAAGCCCTGCAGCCGCTTCAGGCGAGAAACGACGTCGCCGATGATGTAGTTGCGGACGTGTCCGACGTGCGCGTGCCCGGACGGGTAGGCGAACATTTCAAGGCAGTAGAACTTCGGCTTCGAGGGATCCTCGGTGACTTCGAAGGCCCTCGTGTCCGCCCAATGGGCTTGCCACTTCCGGTCCAATTCTTGAGGGTGATATTCGGCCACGATAACTGCTAAGGATAACGTACGGCGCCACGGAGACACGGAGGCACGGAGCTACGTTGGGAAGTAGCCGAAGTGCTCCGTGCCTCCGTGTCTCTGTGGGGCCTTCAGCGGGCCACGTCGATCACCATCGTCAGGCTGTCGCGTAGCGCATCCAGGTGATAGCCGCCCTCGGTCACCAGCACCACTCTGCCCTCGCAGAGCTCGTCGGCGACCGTCAGCAGCTGCCTGGTGAGGCGGCCGAAGCCCTGGGTGGTCATGCGCAACTGGCCGAGCGGATCGAGCTCATGGGCGTCGAATCCTGCCGAGATCATCAGCAGATCGGGCTTGAAGCCACAAAGCGCCGGATACACCTGCTCTTCGTACTGGCGCTCGACCTCCTCGTCTTTCGTTCCAATCACCAACGGCAGGTTGAGCGTGAATCCCACGCCGGCGCCCCGGCCTTTCTCCTCCGCCGCCCCGGTGCCCGGATACAACGGATATTGGTGCGACGAGACGAACAGCACGGTGGGATCCTCGTAGAAGATCCACTGCGTGCCGTTGCCGTGATGGACGTCGTAGTCGACGATGGCCACGCGCGCGCAACCACGCGACCGCGCGTACGCCGCACCGACGGCGATGTTGCTATACAGACAGAAGCCCATCGCGCGATCGGCTTCAGCGTGATGCCCAGGGGGCCGAACCAGCACCAGTGCTCGCGATCCGCTGGGTCCATCCAGGACCCGATCGACGCCGGTCAGTACCGCACCCGCGGCCAGCCGTGCGATGTCGTCGGAGTCAGGCGAGGTGAACGTGTCCTCGTCGATCATCGTCGCCTTGCCGCGTGTGGCGACGATCGCGTCGATGTGTTCCTGCGTGTGCACGCGGAGCAGATCTTCGTCGGTCGCGGCCCGCGGCTCGATCACCTCGCCCCCCTGTTCCTTGAACGACGCCGCCACCGCCAGCAGCGTCTCCGCACGCTCGGGACGTTCAGGGTGGCCGGCTGGAGTCACATGATCGACAAAGCGCCTGGAACTGACGAGCACTAACGACATCGCTAAAGGGTATCCCGTGACAGCAGGCGCCGGCACTCCGTCCGGGCTTCGGCCAGTGAGGCCTCCAGCGCCGTGAGCGCCGACCGCAGCGCCTGGGCATCGGCGTCACGCGGCACATAGAGGGGCGGGCGAATCGCCATCGCCACCGTGGTGAACGGCTTGGGGATTTGGGTACGGTCCCACGACTTCATCGTCCAGCTGGATGCGGCTTCACAGTGAAACGGCATCAGCGGATTGCCCGTGGCCTTCGACAGCCACACTGCGCCGGGCTGCGCGACTTCAGCGGGGCCCCGGGGGCCGTCCAGGGTGAAGGCCACGCCGTGTGATCCGACCGTTTGCACGAGCTGCCGCAGTGCCCTCGAACCGCCGCGCGACGTCGATCCGCGCGCGATGCCGAAGCCGAACTTCATGAGGATGCGCGCTATCCATTCGCCGTCGAAATTCTCGCTGGCCATCGCCACGATGCCGCGCCGTTGGAAGTAGTGAGCAGCCGGAAGGATGCGGCCGTGCCACAACGCGAGAACGGGGTGCTCGCCCCTGGCTCGGATCGCTTCGTCGTGCTCGGCGCCGCTGACCTGCCACGTCCAGGTCGAGCCCAGGGCGCGAAGGACCGGATACCCGAGCGCTGCGATGGCCGCGACCTCGGTGCGCTTGCGCGCTGACGCGGACCAGTCGGCGGTGGTCACATGCCCTCGTACGAGGGACCTTCTCCACCTTCAGGCGCGACCCAGGTGATCACGCCGTACGGATCCATGATGTCGCATGCCTTGCAGTGCACGCAGTTCGACGCGTTGATCTGCAGCCGCCGCCCGCCGGCGCCATCGTCCACCATTTCGTAGACGTTGGCCGGGCAGAACCGCACGCAGGGGTGGCCGTACTCGCTGCCGCAGATCGAGTGGCACACCTCGGTGTGGACCAGCAGGTGCACGGGCTGATCCTCGTCGTGATGGGTGCCGGAATAGTGCGCGCCGGTCACTTTGTCGAACGTGACCTTGCGATCGATCGGCGCGGCGTTCGAGGCCGCCAGGATGTCGCGCTTGCTCATCCCGTAGTACTCGGCGATGGTGCGCATTGCCTTGTGGCCGGCGTGGCCGCTCAGGTCGGGCGGCAGCACGCCGCCCGTAAACATGGCCATGCCCGCCGCGACGCTGCCGGCCACCAGGCCGGCGCCGAAGGCCTGATGGACGTTGCGGACCGGGTAGAGCTCCCTCCTGATCGGGCTGGCATCGACACGGGTCTTGTAGGCCGACAGGGCGGCGGCCGACGTATCGCCGGCGCGAAGCGCATCGAACGCGGTCTCGGCGGCCAGCATGCCGCTGCGCATCGCCAGGTGGATGCCCTTGAGACGCATTGAGTTGACGAAGTTCGCGGCATCGCCGGCAATCAGCGCGCCGTCCACGAAGAGGTGCGGCTGCGTGTGCCACCCGCCCTCGGGCACCGCCTTCGCACCGTAGCGCACGATGGTGCCACCGTCGAGAATGCCCTTGATGTACGGGTGCAGCTTGAAATGCTGAAACGCCGCGTGCGGATCGAACAGCGGGTCGTGGTACTCGAGGCCCACCACCATGCCGATCGACACCCGTCCGTCAGCCATCGCATACAGCCACGTGCCGCCGAACTCTTCTTCGCGCAGCGGGTAGCCGAGCGTGTGAATCACGGTGCCCGGCTTCAGCCGATCCTTCGGAATGTCCCACAGCTCCTTGATGCCGATCGCAAACTGCGCCGGCTCGGCCCCGGCGCCGATGTTCAAGTAGCGATAGAGCTGCCTGGTGAGATGGCCGCGCACCCCGTCGGCGAAGATCGTGACCTTGGCCTGGATGTCCGCCCCCGGCTCAAACGCGCCCCGCGGCTGGCCATCCTTGCCCACACCACGATCGCCGGTGCGGACACCGGTGACCCGGTTTCCCTCGATCAGCACCTGCTGCCCCGGGAATCCCCAGAACAGGTCAATGCCTTCAGCTTCGACCTGCGCCGCCAGCCACTTCGTGAACTGACTGAGCGAAATGATGTAGTTGCCGTGGTTCTGGAACGGCGGGGGCGTGATCGGCAGGCGGACCTTGCTCTCCTGCGTCAGGAAGTAGATGTTGTCGTTGTCGACCGGCGTGCCCAGCGGCGCGCCTCTGGACTTGAAATCAGGAACGAGATCCTGGAGCGTGGACGGGTCGAGCAGCGCGCCCGACAGCTGGTGAATGCCCGCCTCGCGCGCCTTCTCGATGACGGCGATCGACAGCGGTTCGCCGCCCCTGGCCTTTTGGAGCTGAGCGAGTCGCAGTGCGGTCGAAAGGCCCGCGGGCCCTCCGCCGACGATCAGGACGTCAACGTCGAGGGTCTCACGGCTCACTTTTGCAATTCTGCAATGATTGCCGGTGCGAGTTCAAAGAGATCGCCCTGCACTCCATAGTCGGCCACCTCGAAGATCGGCGCCTCGGCGTCCTTGTTGATGGCAACGATGGTGCGCGAGCCCTTCATGCCGACCAGGTGCTGAATCGCGCCCGAGATGCCCAGCGCGACATACAACTTTGGCGCCACCGTCTGGCCGGAACTGCCAATCTGCCGCTCCATGGGCAGCCAGCCGTTGTCGCAGATCGGCCGGGAGGCGGCCAGTTCGGCGCCAAACGCCTTTGCCAGCTGCTCCGCCACCGCGATGTTCTCCTGCGACTTGATGCCTCGGCCAACCGAGACAATGCGTTCGGCCTGCGACAGATCGACGGCCGCCTTGGCTTCCTGGAACGGCGCCTCGGGCCGCTGCCGCAGCTGCGACTCATCGATCGTGATGGTCGCGCTGCTGACCGACGAAGCCGACGCTGCCTTGGTGGCGGCGTCCGCCCGGAACGCGCCGATCTGGATGGTGATGAAATGCGGCGCCGACCCCTGCGGCTGCACGTCAGCCGTCATCTTGCCCTGGAACATCGGCCGCGAAAACGAAACGCCCGCGCCGGCTTGCCCTGAGCCTGCCGAATGGGTGCCCTTCACGCTGATGACATCCGTCACGAGCGCACGATCCATCCGTGTCGCCAGCGCGGGCGAGAAGTCGCGCGTCTGGTAGGTGTGCGGCAGCAGGACGAACGTCGGCGACACCTGCGTGACCACCTGCTGAAACGCCTGCACGAACGCATCCGGGCTGTACTGCGCCAGCGCGGCGTGGTCGATCGCGATCACCTCGCCGTAGTTGGCCAGCTCACTCGCGACCGGCCCGACGTTCTGGCCGGCCACGGCAATCGTGATCGGCGCCGCACCCGAGCTGCCTGCCAACTGCTGCGCCGCCGTAATCGTCTCCAGGCTGGCACGGTTCAGCTTGCCGTCTTTCTGTTCGGCGATGACGAGAATCATAGGACGCGCGCCTCCTCGCGAAGACGCTTGACCAGCTCCCGGGCGGCTTCGGCCGGAGCACCGGTGATCATCACCGTCTGCTTGGCTTTCTGCGGCGCATACATCGCGACGATCTTCTGCCGCGCGGCCAGGCCCGCCGGAGCCGCGACCTTGGCGATCTCCTTCTTCTTCGCCGCCATGATGCCCTTCAGCGTCGCGTAGCGCAGCGTATTGATGCCGCTCTGAATCGTCAGCAGCGCCGGCAGCGGCATGGTGATGTACTGGAACCACCCGCCCTCGAGCTCGCGCTTGACGCGCATCGAGCCGCCCGCCTGCCCTGAGCCGGTCGACGGGTCGATGTTCACTTCCATGATGATGGTCGAGTGCGGGACACCGAGCTTTTCACCCAGTACCGGGCCGAACTGCGCATGTCCCTGGTCGTCGCTCTGCAGGCCGGTGAGGATCAGGTCGAACTTCTGCTCCGCCATGGCCGGCGCCAGCGCCGACGCCGCGGTAAAGGCATCGGCGGTCGCCAGCGCGTCGTCTTCGACGTGCAGCGCGCGATCGGCGCCACGCGCCAGCGCCTCGCGAATCACCTGCTGCACGCGCGACGGGCCGGCGGAACAGACCACCACTTCCCCGCCGTGCTTTTCACGCAGCCGCAGCGCTTCTTCGAGCGCGTAGGCGTCTGGCTCGTTCATTTCGTAGCTGACGTCCTGATCGCGGACCCAGGTCTTGTCGTCGTTCAGGCGCGGCTGCCACTCGCGCGTCGGAACTTGTTTGATGCAGACTGCGATTTTCATTTGGTTTGGGCTTAGGGCCTTAGGGGCCGAGGGAGCCAGCGGCCAAGCTGAAGCCCCCACCCCCCTGCGCCGCTGGGCCGCTATTCCTCGTATCTCTTGAACAACAACGCTCCGTTGGTGCCGCCGAAGCCAAACGAGTTCGACAGCGCGTAGTCGATCTTCATGGGCCGTGCCCGGTGGGGCACGTAGTCGAGGTCGCATCCCTCATCGGGCGAATCGAGGTTGATGGTGGGCGGCGCCAGCTGGTGCCTGACCGCCAGCGCGGTGATGCCTGCTTCGAGACCGCCGGCGGCGCCGAGCAGGTGGCCGGTCATCGACTTGGTCGACGATACCGCCAGCTTGAAGGCCTGCTCGCCGAACGTCCGCTTGATTGCCGTCGTCTCGATGCGATCGTTGTGCGGCGTCGAGGTGCCGTGCGCGTTGATGTAGTTGACCTTGTCCGGGCTGACGCCGGCGCGATGCAGCGCCGCCTGCATGACCCGCACCGCGCCGTCGCCGTCTTCCACCGGGGCGGTCATGTGATGGGCGTCGCCCGACATGCCGTAGCCCACGACCTCGGCGTAAATCTGCGCGCCGCGGCGCCTGGCCAGCTCGAGTTCCTCGAGGATCAGGATGCCGGAGCCTTCGCCCAGCACGAACCCCTCGCGGTCTTTATCGAACGGACGCGAGGCGCGCTGCGGGTCGTCGTTGCGCTGCGACAACGCACGCAGCGCCGCAAAGCCGCCTACGCCCATGGGACAGACCGCGGCCTCGGTGCCGCCGGTGATCATGGCGTCGGCCGCGCCGCGCTTGATGATTTCGAACGAGTCGCCAACGGCGTGCGCCGACGCCGTGCACGCGGTGCACGTCGCCAGGTTCGGGCCCTTGGCATTGAACCGGATCGACACCTGGCCCGCCGCCAGGTTGATGATCGAGGACGGGATGAAGAACGGCGAGATCTTGCGCGGCCCGCCCTCGAGATAGACGCTGTGCTGCTCTTCGATGGTCGTGAATCCACCGATGCCCGAGCCGATGAACACGCCGATCCGCGGCGCCAGCGCGTCGTCGATGGTCAAGTTCGCATCGTCGATCGCAGACTGCGACGCCGCGATCGCGAACTGAATGAAGATGTCCATCTTCTTCAGTTCCTTCTTCTCGATGAACTGCAGCGGGTCGAAGTTCTTCACCTCGCCCGCGAACCGTGTCGAGAAGGCCGCCGCGTCAAACCGCGTGATCGGGCCAATGCCGCTCGTGCCCGCGCACAGGGCATCCCAGCTCTGCTGGGTCCCCATGCCGACCGGCGAGACCAACCCCACGCCGGTCACTACGACTCGCCTGTTCAACTGGACCTCCGCCCTTGCGGCAGTCCGGCTGACGCCGGATGCCTTTACTTCTTCTTCGCGTGCGCCTCGATGTAGGTCACCGCTTCCTTGACGCGCGTGATCTTCTCCGCCTCCTCGTCAGGAATCTCGATGCCGAACTCCTCCTCGAACGCCATCACGAGTTCGACGGTGTCGAGCGAGTCCGCGCCCAGGTCATCGACAAACGACGCATCCGGAGTCACTTCCTCCTCGTCGACGCCCAACTGCTCCACGATAATGCTCTTCACCTTGTCGGCAACGGCCACTGTCCCCTCCCTACATGTACATCCCGCCGTTGACGGCGAGAACCTGACCTGTAATATACGACGCCTCGTCGGACGCCAGAAAACCAACCGCGGCGGCAATCTCCGCCGGCGTGCCAATCCGGCCCAGCGGAATCAGCGTGGACCAATCCGTCTTTGCCTCATCGGCCAGCGCCCTGGTCATGTCGGTCTCGATGAAGCCCGGCGCGACGACGTTGACCGTGACCTGGCGCGACGCCACTTCGCGCGCCAGTGACTTGCAGAATCCAATCAGGCCGGCCTTGGAGGCCGCGTAGTTCGCCTGTCCGGCGTTGCCCATCTGGCCCACGACGGAGCTAATCGCGATGATGCGGCCGGCGCGCGCCCGGATCATCGGCCGCAGGGCGGCCTGGCACAGCGTGAACGACGCGGTGAGGTTGGTCGCCAGCACCTCGTCCCAATCGCTGCGCTTCATCCGCAGCATCAGCTGATCCCGTGTGATGCCGGCATTGCTGACCAGGATATCGAGCTTGCCGTACCTGTCGATGACGCCCTTGATCAACCCCTCGACCGCAGCGGCGTCGGTCACGTCCACGCCGAGCGCTTCGGCCTTGCCGCCGGAAGCCGCAATCGCCGCGGCGGTTGCCGCGGCGTTGGCGCCACGCGCCACGCAGACCACGGTGGCGCCACCGGACGCCAGCCGCTCGGCAATGGCGCGGCCGATGCCGCGCGACGCGCCGGTAACAATGGCAATCTTGCCGTCGAAGGGGGTCAGGACTGTTCCTCGATCGCCGCAAGGTCATCCGGACCTTCGACGTTCTGAATGGTGGCGCCGCCGGCGATCTTCTTCACCAGACCCGACAGTACCTTGCCGGGACCTACTTCAACATATCGGGTGACGCCTTCCGACGCAAGGCGCTGAACGACGCTTTCCCATCGCACCGGCGAGGCAATCTGCGCGATCAACGCATCGATCGACTCAGCCGCCGTCCGCTTCGGCTGTGCGTCAACATTGGCAATCACCGGCACCCGTGGATTCGACGACGGCGCGGAGCGTAGCTCCGGCGTCAGCCGAACCTCGGCCGGCTTCATCAGCGCGCAATGGAACGGCGCGCTCACCAGAAGCGGAATGGCGCGCCTGGCGCCGAGCGCCCTGGCGCGCTCCGATGCCCGCGCGACGGCGGCCGCCGTGCCGGCGACCACAATCTGGCCGGGCGCATTCAGGTTGGCGGGGCTGACGACTTCACCTTGCGCCGCTTCGTCGCAGGCCTGCTTCACGCCGGCCTCGTCCAGTCCGAGAATCGCGGCCATCGCGCCGGCGCCCAGCGGCACCGCTTCCTGCATGTAGCGCCCGCGGTTGCGCACCAGTCGCACCGCGTCAGCAAACGCCAGCGTGCCTGCCGCGACATGCGCCGAGTACTCACCGAGGCTGTGGCCGGCGACCAACGCGGGCCGCACGCCCCTGGAGTCCAACAGGCGCCACACCGCGACGCTCATGGTCAGAATGGCCGGCTGCGTGTTCTCGGTCAGCGTGAGCCGATCCGCCGGCCCGTTGAAGATCAGGTCGCTCAGCGATTCGCCGAGCGCCGCGTCGGCTTCAGCGAAGGTCTGGCGGCAGATGTCGAACTGGTTGGCGAAAGCCTTGCCCATGCCCACAGCCTGCGAGCCTTGTCCGGGGAAGACGAAGGCAATCACGACTGGTCTGAGTGTTCTGTGCCTGCTGTGGCCAATGCACTCATTTCCGTACTCACACGTTCCATCATCCCGTGGCCTTCGCTCAACTTCAACGCGACGTTGCCGGCAAACCCGGTGCGCGCCTACCTGGCCCCCATGTGCGCGAACTGCAGCAGGTGCACCGGCTTGCACTCGACCGTCGCGCCGGCGTCCGGCAACACGGCCGATCCGGCTTGCACTGGCACGCTTGGCGCCAGCGCCGGACGATCGGCACCCGGCAGCATGCCGAACACCGCATGCGCCGCAACCACGCTCGCCCCGGTGTGCCCGGCGCTGAACAACCCCGCAGCCTGCCCCGCCGCCACGTGCTCGGCCTCGCGGCCGATCAAATCGACGCCGATGCCGTGATGGCGCCCCGCCGCCACGGCGCCATCAACGGGATGGGCCGGCGCATGATCGCCGCCCATCGCATCGACAGCGATACGCATCGATGTCTTAGTCTTCGGTGACAGGTCTGACTTGGCGTGCGCGGTAGTAGCCGCAGTACGCGCACACGCGGTGGGCGGCCTTCGGCTCGCCGCACTGCGGGCACTGGCCGGGTGTCGCGGCCTTGAGCGCGTCGTGCGTGCGGCGTTTCCGGCCGCGGGTCTTGGAGTGTCTGCGTTTCGGGTTCGGCATTGTCTTAGTCCGTGCCTTCTGTGCCTTCTGCGGCCCGCTTCAGTAACGTCTTCAAACCAGCCATCCGGGGATCCTCCCACTGCGGATGGCAGTCGCAGGGAGCGGTGTTCCGGTTGGTTCCACACTGCGGGCAGATTCCCCGGCAGCCGTCGGAGCACAGCGGCTTCATCGGCAACGTCAGGTAAAACTGCTCGCGCAGCAGCTCGCTCAGGTCGATCTGTTCGTCGTGATAAAACGTCATCGCCACGTCGTCTTCCTCGACCTCGGCCTCCTCGTCGGCATCCTCCTCGGGCTCCGCCGCGCCATGCGGCAGGTAGCGCAAGTCGAATTCGCGATCGACCGGCAACACAAACGGCTCGAGACAGCGGCTGCACGCCAATTCGAGCGCGGTCTTCACGGTGCCCACCAGCCGGAAGCGATCGTGATCCTTGTGAATCACCATCCGGAGGTCCACCGGGGCCGTAACGCGATACTCCTCGTCCCCCGCCGGAAGATCGGCCGGTTGGAAGACCTTGGCAAACTCGGTCTCCGGCCGCCGGATATGGGACAACTCTAAGCGCATTGCCGGTCTCTCTTGACGGCCCGACCATACCGTGAACTGTCAGCTATTTCGTCGCCAGACCAGACTTTTCAGTATACCATCCCGGCAGTCTGGAGGGCGTCATGAAACGCTATGTGGTTGCAGGACTGTTGGTTACCACCGCACCAATGCTGGCGCAGACCGCCAGGCCGGCCGGTGGCGGGACCGCCTGCGGCAGCCTCGCGGCCCTGACCATTCCGGACGTCACGGTCAACGCCGCCACGGCCGTCGCGGCCGGCGAGTTCAAGATGCCAGGACCGCAGCTTCCAGGCTCGAATCCGCCGCCCCTGCCGGCGTTTTGCAGGGTCGAGGCCACCGCGCGCCCCACCAGCGACTCCGAGATCAAGTTCGAAGTGTGGATCCCGCCGGTCGACGCCTGGAACGGCAAGTTCCAGGGTGTCGGCAACGGTGGCTACCAGGGCTCGATCTCATACGGCGCCATGGCCAATGCGCTTCGCCGCGGCTACGCCACCGCCAGCACCGACACGGGCCACACCGGCGACGACGTGCGCTTCGGGCAGGGGCATCCGGAAAAGGTGATCGACTACGGCTGGCGGGCCGTGCACCTGATGACGGAACACGCCAAGCTGATCCTGCGCAACGCGCAAGGGCGCTTTGCCGACAAGTCGTACTTCGTCGGGTGCTCCGCCGGCGGCCACCAGGCCATGTCGCTCGCCCAGCGGTTCCCGAATGACTACGACGGCATTATCGCCGGCGCGCCGGCCCACAACCGCATTCGCCAGACGTTCGGCTTCGCGCACGCCTGGCTGGCCACCCACAGCGCGGATGGTTCGCCCATTCTCACCGCGGCCACGCTGGCGCTCGTGACGACAGCAGCCGTGGCAGCGTGCGATGCCAACGACACCTTGAAAGACGGCCTGGTCGAAGATCCGCGCAAGTGCGCGTTCGACGCCACGTCGCTGGTCTGCAAGCCGGGCGCGGACGAGTCCACCTGCCTGACACCGGCGCAGGCCGCGGCCGTAAACAAGGTGCACGACGGAGCGAAGAACCCGCGCACCGGCGAGCAGATCTTCACCGGCTGGCCGAAGGGCAGCGAGGCGTTCGGCGAGTCCGCCGGCCAGAGCTGGCGTCAGTACATCACCGACCAGAAGGAACCGTCGCGGGTCGGCGTGTTCAAGTACTGGCTCTTCAACGATCCGAACTGGGACGTGCGCACGCTCGACTTCGACCGCGACTTCGCGTACGCGAACGAACGGTTGCCCTACATGCACGCCGTCGATCAGAATCTGGCGCCGTTCAAGAGGGGCGGCGGCAAGCTGATCGCGTACGCCGGCTGGATGGATCCGGTTGTGCCGCCGCAGGACACGGCGGCGTACTACGAGGGCGTCGCCAAGGCCATGGGCGGCTACGCCCAGACGCGCGATTTCTTCCGGTTGTTCATGGCGCCGGGCATGGGACACTGCTCAGGCGGTCCAGGGCCAAACAGCATCGACGCGCTCACCGCGCTCGAGAATTGGGTGGAGAAAGGCATTGCTCCGGACAAGCTGATTGCGTCGCACTCGGCCGGCGGCAAGGTCGATCGCACACGCCCGCTCTGCCCCTATCCGGCCGTGGCCCGCTACACCGGCAAGGGCAGCATTGATGACGCCGCGAACTTCGCCTGCGTGGTGCCGCAGGCGCCGAGTGCGACCCGCACGTCACAGTAGTCGGCGCCCGTGCCGGCGGCGCAGTCTCAGTCGAATCGCCGGCCGGTCTCGACCCAGGGCTTCGGGATGAAGAGTTGCTCGAAGAGGCGGACGGCGTAACGATCGGTCATGCCCGCCAGGAAGTCCAGCGCCGCCACGTCGGCACCCTCGTGCTCCACCGTTCGAAGATCGAGGAACTCCTCCGGACGCTGCCGCACCTTCTCCCACAGGCCGCCGAGAATCCCTGACGCCTTGCCAAACTCGGCGGTGGCGACTTCGTTCTCGTACACCGCGTCAAAGAGGTAGCTGCGCAAATCAATCAGCGCGTGCAGCACCGGATCGCTCATGCGGATCTCGCTGAGCCCGCCGTCGAGTGATTGATGCACCACGTCGGTCACCAGGGCGCCGATGCGCGTTGACGACGAAGGGCCAAGCAGCTCCACCGCCTCCTTCGGAAGGCTGGCCTCGCCGATGATCCCCGCCCGCACCGCGTCGTCGATGTCGTGATTCACGTACGCGACGATGTCGGCCACGCGGGCCACCTGGCCTTCGATGGTGCTGGCCCGATGCTCGGGCGGCGCGCCGACCGGCAGGCCGTGCTTCCCCTTCGAGTGGCGGGCGATGCCGTCACGCACCTCCCACGTCAGGTTCAGACCCTGCCGATCGTTCTCCAGCACATCGACGATTCGCAGGCTCTGTTCGTAGTGGTTGAATCCGACGGGCGCGAGGCCGCTCAAGACGCGCTCGCCGGCATGGCCGAACGGCGTGTGTCCCAGGTCATGGCCGAGGGCGATGGCCTCGGTCAGTTCTTCGTGCAGGCGGAGCACCTTGGCGATGGTGCGGGCAATCTGCGCCACTTCGAGCGTGTGCGTCAACCGCGTGCGGTAGTGGTCGCCGGTCGGCGAGAAAAACACCTGGGTCTTGTGCTTCAGGCGGCGGAACGCCTTGGTGTGGATGATGCGGTCGCGATCGCGCTGGAACGCCGGCCGGATGGGGTCTTCGGGCTCGGCTCGCACGCGCCCCTTGCTGGTGGCGCTCGTGGATGCCTGCCGCCCCAGAATCTCGCGCTCTCGCTGCTCGAGTTGTTCGCGGATCGATGCGCTCATGCGCCTGTCATTATCTCCTGCGCGCGCACAATCGCACGCAGGAAGCTGGTGCCGTTGGCGAGCGGTCCGACTCCGAAATTCTCTGCGAGCGTCTGGCCCAGGTCCGCGAACGTGCTGCGGGTGCCAATGTCGACGCCGGCGTTCACGCGCGCGCCGGCCAGCAACACCGGGACATGCTCGCGCGAATGGTCGGTGCTGGGCGTCGTGGGATCGTTGCCGTGGTCGGCGGTGATGATCAGCACATCGTCGTGTTGCAGCCGCGGCAACAGGTTCGCCAGACGCGCATCGAACCGCTCGAGATTGGCCGCATACCCGGTCGCATCGTTGCGGTGACCATACACGGCATCGAAGTCCACCAGGTTCGCAAAGATGACGCCGCGATCCTGCGAAGCCATCAGCGCGGTAATGCGATCGATACCGTCGGCGTCGCTCTTGGTGGGGTTGGAGGCTGAGATGCCACGCCCGGCGAACAGATCCGCCACCTTGCCGACGGACGTGACCTGATGCCCGGCCGCCACCAGGCGATCGAGCAGTGTTTCGGCGATCGGCGGCATCGCGTAGTCATGCCGATTCGAAGTGCGCTGAAAGGACCCCGGCAGGCCGATGAATGGCCTGGCGATCACGCGCCCCAGGCCCATGCCCTTGACCGTGAGCTCGTAGGCGACCTCGCACCATGCGTAGAGCTGCGGCACCGGCACGATACCCTCGTGCGCGGCGATCTGGAACACGCTGTCGGCGGAGGTGTAGACGATGGGCGACCCGGTCTCCATGTGCTGGGGACCGAGATCGTCGATGATCGCGGTGCCCGACGCGACCACGTTGCCGATCGATTTTCGGCCGATGCGTTTCTCAAATTCGGCGATGACCCCCGCCGGAAAGCCAGACGGGAAGGTCGGGAACGCGCGATCCAACACGATCCCCATCAACTCCCAATGGCCGGTGACCGAATCCTTCCCCTTCGAGCGCTCCGCCATGCGGCCATACGCGGCGGTCGGCAATGCGACGGGTGGGGTCTTCAGATCGACGAGCCTGGACAGCCCCATCGCCGCAAGAGTGGGAATGCTGAGCGGAACGGCGGCGGCGATGTTGCCGAGAGTGTTGCTGCCTTGATCCTCGTACAGCGCAGCATCGGGCAGCTCGCCGATGCCGACGCTGTCGAGCACGATGACGATGGCGCGGGAAAACACGTGGCGGGTGTGTCAGCTCTCTGCGCCGTCTGCGCCTTCTGTGCCGGTAGCTGCTGCGGCCGTCAGGGGTGATGCGACGAGAAGTAGTTCGGCACGTTCCGTGGCGTGCGAATCGTCGCAATCGCGTGCTTGAAAATCAGCTGATCCATGCCCGCGTGTTCAACGATAAGTGCGAATCGGTCGAAGTTCTTGATGCGGGCCTCGAACTCGCGGCCGTCCAGCAGGTGCACGGTCACGGGCAACTTCTCCCGCCGGGCATAGTTCAGGAACACGTCCTGAATGTTGGGCGCGCCGGTCTTGGCTTCGGGTATCGGCGACATGACTGTCCGTCCTTACAACAGGCCCCGCGCGGCCAGCTCTCGAATCACGCTGTCCTGCACTTCGGCGTGAGTGCCGGGACCGTCGAACCAGGTAAGGTTAGGCTCTTTCCGGAACCAAATCAACTGCCGACGAGCGTATTTCCGGTTCTGTTGCGCTATAAGTGCACGCGTTGACGCCTCGTCCCTGACCCCGCGGAGGCATTCCGTGGCCTGCCGATAGACCAGGCCGCCGAACGGGCGCGCGGTGATCGGCACGCCGGAGGCGAGCAGCCCGCGAATCTCGTCCATCAGCCCACTTTCGAACTGCGCGTCGACGCGCCGGGCCAGCCGCTCAGCCAGCCAGGGCGCGGGCATGCGCAGGCCGATGGCGCCGACCTGCACATCGCCGGGCAACGGCGACACGGTGTCATCGAAATGCGCGGTCAGCGGCTTGCCGGTCTGGAAATAGACCTCGAGGGCGCGGATGAGCCGCTTCAGATCCCGCCGCTGAATACGGGCGCCGGACTCGGGATCGATCCGCGACAACATGCGATGCAGCCTCTCCACACCCTTGCTCGCCGCCACGCGTCCGAGGCGGCTGCGAAGCCCGGCATCCTTGCCCGGCCCCGGGAACAGTCCTCGCGTCAGCGCGCGGTAGTAGAATCCGGTCCCGCCGACCAGGATCGGCAGCTTCCCTCTCGCGTGGATGTCCGCCACCGCCGCCGCTGCCTCGCGGGCAAACCGCGCGGCGGTGTAGTCGTCGGTTGGATCCGCCACGTCAATCAGGTGATGCGCAATGCCGCGGCGCTGGTCAACGGGCACCTTGTCGGTGCCGATGTCGAAGCCGCGGTACACCGCCGTCGAATCGCAGTTGATGATTTCGCCGTTGAAGCGCTCGGCAATGGCCAGGCCCAGCGCACTCTTTCCAGTGGCTGTCGGCCCCAGTATCGCGATCAGCGGCTTCACTGTCCGTTTGGCGATTCGTTGTACAAGAACGTGACGGTAAAGAAGGCCTTGTCGTCCGGATATTGAGGCGGCAGCGCCACCGTGGGGTTGGAAGCCAGCAACGCATTCACGGCGGCGGTGTTGAACGACTCGATTTCAGACGGCCGAATGACCGTCACATCCGTCAGGGCGCCGTTGCGATGCACGAAGAACGTGATCACCACCCGCCCTCTCATGGTCATCGCCGCCATCGGCACGAACCAGTTGCGGCGCACTTGCGAAACGAAGCGGCGAATCCACGGACCGAACTCAACGCCCTTGGTATCGAACTGGAGCGGACCGAACTCCTGCACCTGGCCCTTCTGGTGGTTGAAGGACTCGTTCTGGACGTACTTCTGCAGGTTCTTGAGCGCTTCACCGAGCGAACCGCCGGCCGGCGGCCGCGCCGGCTGCGGCCTCTGCATCATCGCCATGTCGGCCTTTTGCTGCTCGATGGCCGACGGCGTCACCACCTCGGGCGCGGGCGGAGCGGGGTTGGGAGCCGGTCCCTCGCCCCGCATCCGTTCGTCGGGCGTCGTCTCGGTGCGCTCGGCGGAGTTGCCCTTTGCCATCGGCAATGGGTTCTCGAGCGTCGAGGCGGACTTTTCTGGCGAACGCGCGCTGCGGTCGAGGTCCGACAGCTCCACGCGATCGGGCGTGCGCGACGGCGGCAGTTCCATCCGCGGCTGCACGAACACGAAGCGGGGCTGATCCTCTCGGCGCGGCTGCTGCTGCGGTGGGGGCTGGAGCACCTGCCCCGGCAGAAATCGCTGCAGATACTGCGGGGCAAACAGAAAGACCGCGACGATCATCGCGTGAATGACCACCGACACGAATACACCATCGCGCCGGTTGATCGCCGACCCGACCGGTTCGATGTCGCTGTAGCGATCGTCGAAGTCGAAGTACATCAGGGATTTAGTGGAAATTATAGGGGCTTCTGCCCTGTATACAAATAGACGGCGCCGAACATGAATGGCCGGGCCTGAACCTGTGAGAACCCTGCCTTGGACAGGATCCGTGCGAAGTCGGCACCGTACGGAAACGCTCCGATCGACTCCGGAAGGTAGGTGTAGGCCGCATCGTGGCGTGACACGGCGCGGCCGATCCGCGGCAGCACGTGGCGCGAGTACCAGTGATACACAGGGCCGACAATGCGGGAGTGTGGTGTGCCGAATTCGAGAATCGCCACCCGCCCGCCTGGCGTTAACACTCTTAATAATTCCCGACAGGCGACCTCAGGCCGCTGGACGTTGCGGATCCCGAAGGCAATGGTCGCACCGTCGACCGAGGTATCGCTGACCGGCAGGTTCATCGCGTCCCCTCGGATTAACTGGATGCGCTGCGCGAGGACGGCGCCCCTCACCTTCTCCAGGCCGTGGGCCAGCATCGCACCGGAGAAATCGACGCCCACCGCCCGCGCGGCGCCGCGCCGCGCGCACCCCAGCGCAACGTCCGCGGTGCCTGTGCAGACGTCGAGCACGCGTTCCCTGCCTGTCAGCCGAAGTGAATTGATCGCACAGCGACGCCAGTAGCGATCGACGCCGCCCGACAGGACGGTGTTGAGCAGATCGTAACGGCCGGCGATCGCATCGAACATGCCGGCGATCGTCGCGGGCGTCTTGTCCAGCTCGCGTATGCCTGCTCCCTGCTCCCTGCTCCCTGCTTCCTGATCCCTGACCGCTGGTCCCTGATCCCTGTTCTCACCGGACATACAGCGCCATTCCAGTCGTCACGAAATACAAGATGCCGACCCAGCCATTGAGGTCGAAGGCGCGCTTTACCTGGGAGAGGTCGTTCTCGGACACGAGCGACTGCTGGTAGATCAACAGCGCCGCGACCATCGCCACCCCGACGAGATAGATCGGGCCAAGCGGCAGCAGCCACGCCAGCGATGCCATGGCCAACACCGTCGCGACGTGCATGGCGCGCGAAATCCACAGCGACCGCGCGACGCCGAACCGCACCGGAATCGAATGGGCTCCGTAGGCGCGATCGAAGTCCACGTCCTGGCAGGCATAGAGGATGTCGAAGCCGCCGACCCACAAGCCGATCGCCAGTCCCAGCAGCCAGGGCTGGGGCGCCCCGATTGGTCCGCCGGCGGCCAACCACCCGCCGACTGGGGCCACCGCCATGGCGAGGCCGAGAAACACCTGCGTATAAGAGGTAACACGCTTGGCCAGCGAGTACCAGAACACGATCGCCAGCGCCACCGGCGACAGCAACCCGCACGTGCGATTGAGCTGCCACGATGCAAACACGAACACGATCGACGATACGACGACAAAGAGCGTGGCATCGCGACGGCTCAACACGCCCCGCGGAATCTCGCGCATCGCGGTCCTGGGATTGAGTGCGTCCATGCGCGCGTCAACGAGACGATTGAACCCCATCGCCGCCGATCGGGCCGATACCATCGCCACGACGACCCACAGGATCTGGCGCCACTCGAACGGGGTCTGCTGCCACGCCAGCAGCGCGCCGGTCAGCGCAAACGGCAAGGCAAACACCGAGTGCGAAAACCGGATGAACGACAGGTAGGCGGCTAGGCGACCCATGCCATCTGCGACGGTACGATACCGCTCAGCAGGAACTCCTCTACATTGTCCACCGAAGGCGGCAGCGCCACCGAAACAATCGCGGCGCGCTTCCCCGGCGCCAGCGTGCCCAGGTCGCCCAGGCCGAGCGCGCGCGCGCCGTTCGCCGTGGCGCTCTCGAGAATGGCGTGGGCCGGCACGCCCGGCGCAAGACCACGCATGGTCTTGAGCTCGGAAAACAGATTCAGATCTTCCACGCTCGCCAGGCTGTCTGTGCCGACGGCAACGTTGACGCCAGAGCGGTAGAAGCGTTCGATCGGCGGGTCACCGACGCCAACCCATCGATTGCTCCGCGGGCAGGTCACCACGGTCGCGCCAATCTCCGCCAGCCGCGACAGCGCGCGACCGTCGAACTGCACGCCGTGAACCACCAGCGTGTGTGCGTCAATCACGCCGCGCCGATCGAGATAGGACACGGGATCGCAGCGGGGAACCTCCCAATCGTCTCGCCAGGCGCCGATCATCTCGAGCATCCGCCGCCACGGCCCGGTGCCCGTCTCGAGCAGTTCCACCTCCTCGGGCGACTCGCCCAGGTGCACGCTCATGATGTTGCAGGCACTGTCGTTGACCGCCGCGCGGATGGCATCGAACAGCTCCGGCGAGGTCGAGTACGGCGCATGGGGCGCCAGCGACACGCGCGCGCCGCGCTTCGCCGCCGCCGTGCGCAGCGCCTGAGTGGCTGCGAGCAGGGCACCGTCGCGCTCCCTGAACCCAAGCAGCTCGTGGAACACCACACCGTCAAGCTTCGCGGCCAGCATCGGTTCGACGGCACGCAGCGAATTGCTGATGTCGCCCACCGCCACGGTGCCGGCCCGTTGCGCTTCGGCGATGGCGTCGCCGATTGGCGCGATGTGCTCAGGCGACAGGGCGCCGTCGGGCCGACCGCGAACGGCGAACAACCTCTTCACCCAGTCGGTGAACTTCGGCGCCGGAGGCACGCGTCCCCGCATCCACGACAGCTCGAGATGGGTATGGGCGTTCACCAGCCCGGGCATCAATGCCACCTCCCCGAGATGATCTGCGCGGATCCCGGGCCGGGGCGCCCGGAGCCCGACAATCCGCCCGTCTTCGATGTCGACGATGCCGTTCTGTATCGGCCGCCTGTCGATCGGTACTACCCAGGCGGCCTGGACAGACTTCATGCCATTGGCGAGGCGGGCGGGCGCGCACGCTGCTTCTTGCCCGCCGCGCTGCGGGCCGGATAGTGCATGAGCTCGGCGGGCACCGAGGTGTCGCCGGCCTCGCGGGCGGTCGACAGTTCAAGCATGCGGGCGACGTCGTGCTCGCGGAAGAAGGGATCGCCGAGCACGTCGTAGTGCATGTTGCGGCGCTTCGCCACGAAGCCCGCGTCCTCGACGTTGCGCACGATCTCGACCTCGTCCATGCAATACGAGGCGCCCGCGGCACGCACCACGTTCTCCTCGATCATCACGCTGCCCATGTCGTTGGCGCCGAACGCCAGGCTCAACTGGCCAAGCTTGCCGCCCTGGGTCACCCACGACGCCTGCAGGTTGTCGAAGTTGTCCAGCACCAGCCGCGCAATCGCCAGCGTGCGCAGGTACTCAATGCCGCTCGCCTCGCTGATGCCGTGCGCCGCTCCCAGCTCGGTGTGATCCGGCTGGAAGCTCCAGGTGATGAACGCCGTAAACCCGCCCGTCTCGTCCTGCAGCGCGCGCAGGCGCAGCATGTGCTCGAGCCGCTCTTCGTCCGTCTCGACGGTGCCGTACATCATGGTGGCGGTCGTTCGCAGACCCGCCTGGTGCGCGTGCCGCATCACCCCCAGCCACTCGTCCGCCGTCGCCTTGTTGCAGCAGTTCAGCAGCTTGCGGACCCGATCGACCAGGATCTCGGCTCCTCCGCCGGGGATGCTGTCGAGCCCGGCGTCCACCAGCCGCCGGATCACTTCTGGAGGCGACAGCGTCGACGTCCGTGAGATGTGAATCACCTCGGGAGGCGACAGGGCGTGGAGCTTGAAGTCAGGGAACTTCTGCTTGATCGCGCGGAACAGGTCCTCGTACCACTGCAGCGGCAGGTCTGGGTTGTGCCCGCCCTGCAGCAGCAGCTGGACCCCGCCCAGCGCGCGCGTTTCCTCGATTTTCCGGAAAATCTCCTCGAAGCCCAGCACGTAGCCGTCGCGGTGCCCGACCTCTCGGTAGAACGCGCAGAAGTTGCACCGCGCTACGCAGACATTCGTATAGTTGACGTTGCGATCGATGATGTAGGTGACCAAGCCATCGGGGTGCTTGCGGGCCCGCACCGCGTCCGCCATGCGCCCCAGCCAATAGGTCGGCGCAATCCGATACAACTCGAGCGCCTCGCCGGCGTCCAGCCGCCCGCCGTGGAGAATGCGCGTCTCGATGGCCTCGAGGTCGATCATGCTTCGAAGAACCGCAGGGGCCGCAACCGCGGCGTCACGCCGATCTCGGCCGCCAGTTCGTGGAACCGCCGCAACCCGGCCTGCTCCGGCTCGCCTAGTCCGTATTTGAGATTATCACGCAGGTATACGAGCGCCCGCTGCTCCAGCGCGGCGTTGCCGCCAGCCTCCTGCCTGGCAATCGCCGGCAGCTGCGCCAGCCCTCGATCGCGCGCGGCCTGCAGCGCGCGGCACTGCTCCGGCGCGGCCGCGCCGAGGCGTCCCACCCACATGGCGTAGACGAACGGCAAGCCGGTGAGCGCCTTCCATTCGGCGCCCAAGTCGATCTTCGTGACCTGGTGCGCGACCGGATCGATGTCGAACGCCGGATCGCCGATGACCAGGGCCGCGTCCGCTCGACGAAGCATGGCATCAAGGTCTGGTTCCGACGGCGTGAACGCCGGCTCGATCTGCCACTTCTTCACGCACAACACACGGGTCAGCGCCACCGACGTCCGCGAGTTCGAGTCCAGCGCCAGCGTCTTCACCTGTCCAATGGGCATGGACGTGTAGACCGCCACCGTCGCGACATCGCCGTCCGAGGCGATCGAGACGCCGGGCACGATCGCGTAGTCACCGCGCAGGTATTCGATCGCCGGGATCAGGCCAAGGTCAACGCATCCCTCGTGCAGCAGCTCGGCGCACTTCGCCGGTACGTCGAACCGCACGTCGAACTGATCGGTCTGGGCGTCGAGCCCGCAGACCAGCGGCTTCGTATTCAAGTACGACACCGCGCCCAGACGAAGCGGCTGGCCCTGAGCCGGCGGCGGGGCTTCGCCCGGTTGCGAATCGAAGGGCTTCACGACGGAATCGACTCGACCGGAATGAAACCCGCCGCGGCGATATTCCGGCGGACGTCTTCGATTGCGGTGCGGCGCCTGCCCAGCGACTCGTCGTCGATCGTCGACACGCGATCCAGATCGTTGGCGCCAAACGTCAGCGCCACCTGCGCGAGCTTGGGGCCGTACTGTGTCCAGTCCACCTGGATGTTCTTCACCATCGGCAGGCCCAGCCGCGCCAACGCCACCGACTTCACATCGTCATAGCCTGTCGTCGGCACGGCCACCGACTGCTCGCGCGGCAGCGGCGCGACCGTCTGCAGAGACGGAAGTGCCTGGACGAGCGAGCGGACCGTCATCACGTAGCCGGTGCGCGTGCCGTCAACCGGCCTCTGCAGCGACAGGCAACGGACCGGCACGCCCGCGTCGTGGGCGGCCTTCAGCGCCGCAATGTCGGCGATGCGATCGACCGGCGCTTCGGCGATGGCATTCAACCCGGCACGCTGCAGTCGTCGCAAGACCTCGTTGAGATCGGCCCAGTGGCGATCGATGATGTCGGCCAGGGAAAAGCCGGTCAGCAATTGCGTGCCGGCCAGCCTGCGCGCAGCGACAACGACGCCTGCCGCCTCGTCTAGAGAAGCCGGCAGCGCGCCGATGCGAAGCTCGACGCCGGTTCCAACCGCACCACTGGGATTGCCGGTCTCCACGACCCGCGTATACGTCACGTCGCTGCCGAAGCGGGTCCGGCGCACTTCCTCCGCCAGCATTCCCAGGCTCAGCACGTCCGACGCCCAGAGCTCGTCGAGCTCCGCCGCCGTCAGCAGCTGCCCTGCGCGGGCCCGTTCGGCAATTGCCAGATTGATATTCACTGCTTCATCAACTCTACGATCTTCACCGCGAGCGCCAACGCCGCCCGCCCCTGTTCGCCCGGCACCGCCGGCGCGCGCCGCTCTCGAACGGCGGCGACAAAGTCATCGAGCTCGCGCTTCAGCGGTTCGTCCCCGGACACCGCCACCTTCCCGCCGCCAATCTTCGGCATGTCGCCCGGCTGCGGCACCAGTTGGAACACTTCGACCTCGCGCGCCGCGGTGTCGATCGACACGTAGCGCTCGCGCTGGAAGAAACGCATCTTGCGAACCTGGTCCTTGCTGATGCGGCTGGCCGTCAGGTTGGCAATGCAGCCGTTCCGGAATCGGACGCGCGCATTCGCAATGTCGATCTTCGGCGTCAGCACCGGCACACCCACGGCTTCGACGCTTTCCACTTCACTCGGGACCAGACTGAGGAGCAGATCGAGATCGTGAATCATCAGGTCGAGGACCACGTCGATGTCGAGACTGCGCCCCAACTGCGTGCCGAGGCGATGGACCTCGATGAAACGTGGATCGCTGACGTACGGCCGCGCGGCGGCCACGGCCGGATTGAACCGTTCGCTATGGCCCACGGCGAGCACAGCGCCGCTGTGTCTTGCCGCGGCAATCAGCTCGTCGGCCTGGGCCAGCGTTTGCGTCACCGGCTTCTCGACCAGCGTGTGCACCCCGGCGTTCACGAGCGGCAGCGCGATCGCCGCATGGGACTCGGTGGGCGCCGCGATCACCGCCAGCTCGAGTCCCGCGATCTCGCGTGGATCACCAACCGCAATGGTGCCGCACTCGCGCGCGATTTCGTCGGCGCGCCGGACGTCGACGTCAACCACCCCGGCCAGCGTCACGCCTGGCATCGACGCCAGAATGCGCGCGTGATGCCGACCCAGGTGTCCGACGCCGATGACGGCGGCCTTCATGATGCGCGGGCTGCGCCTTCTGAGCCCTCGGTGGCTCGGCCGACGACGGCGATCCCGGCCTCGTTGGCCGACGCAAAGAAGGCGTCGCGATCGAAAATCAGCGTGCGGCCCGCATCCACCGACAGGCACCCGGCGCCCGCGACGCGCATCGCCTGGATCGTCGCCAGTCCGACGATCGGCACATCGAAGCGCATGTCCTGGTTCGGCTTGGCGACCTTGATGATGGTCACGCCCTCGCCCGCCAGGTGCCCGGCCCGGCCGATGGTCTCGTCGGTGCCTTCCATCGCCTCCACCGCCACCACCGCCTGGTGCTTCACGGCAATCGTCTGGCCGATATCGAGCCCGGCAATGGTATCCGCCATGCGGTAACCGAACTGGAGATCCTTGTGCTCGGCCTCAGTCGGGACGCGGTGGCTCAACTGACCTGCGCCGGCCAGCAGCGGCTCGAGGAACTTCGCCGAATTGACCAGCTCGACACCGCGCTCGCGCATCACATCGGCCACCGCCCCAATCAGCGCGTCGGTATTCATCGCCTTCAGCTTGCCCATCAGCGACAACGCCGTCAGGTCGGGCACGAAGCCGCCAAACATCTTGATGTGCTTCACCTGCCCGGCCATCACCGCCTGCGTGATGTGCTCGTCCTTCAGGATCTTCAGGAACGTACCGAGCTGGCCGATCGACACGAAATGGATTGGCGACCCGGAACGGGCCGCGACGTCCTCGATGTCCCGGTCGGCTTCTTCCTTGATGGCAATGATGACCACCGAATAACCCAGCGACCGGGCCGCATCGAGCACCAGAAACGGAAACCGTCCGTTACCTGCGATGAGTCCGATTTTCTGAGCCATCTGTGCTTTCTGTGGCTACTCCTCGGTGCCGTCTGCGGCCTTGCCGCTGCGGCGGAGAATCACGCCGCGCGAGGCGGAGCGGATGAAGTCGACCAGGTAGTCGACCTCGGGACACTTCAGCGACGGGTCGCTCGCCATCTTCGCAATCGCCTGCGTGGTATTCAGCTTCGACTGCGTCAGGTAGCGATACGCCGTGCGGAGCTGCTGCAGCGAGTCGTCCGAGAATCCGCGCCGTTTCAAGCCAATCGTGTTCAGGCCGAACACCCGGGCCGGCCGGCTGCCGACCGTGCGGCCGTACGGCAGCGCGTCCTTGGTAATGACCGAATAGCCGCCGATGAACGCGTAAGCGCCGACCCGGCAGAACTGGTGCACCGCCGAACCGGCGCTCACGTTGACGTAGTCGGCGATCGTGACGTGGCCGCCAAGCGTCGCATGCGGCCCGAAGATGGTGTGGTGGCCCACGTGGCAGTCGTGCGCCACGTGGACGTAATTCATGAACAGGTTGCGGTCGCCAATGGTCGTCACGCCGCCGCCGCCGTCGGTGCCCCGATGGATCGTCACGAACTCCCGGAAGATGTTGCCCGAGCCGATTGCGAGCCGCGTCGGTTCACCCCGGTACTTCAGATCCTGCGGCGCCAGGCCGATCGACGCATAGGGGAACACTTCGGTCGCGTCGCCAATCGTCGTATCACCGTCAATCACCGCCGATGCGCCGATGTGACAATTGCGGCCGATCCGCACATGCGGCCCGACGACCGCAAAGGGACCAACCGTCGTGCCGCCGCCAATCACAGCGGTCGGCGCCACGCGTGCCAGCGGATCGATGCTGGCCGTCGGCGTAAGCACCAGCAGCAGCTCGGCCTCGGCGACGATCTGGCCGTCGACTTCGGCGACGGCTGCGGTCCGGACCAGCGGGCCCCTGGACACGCCGCGCGTCACGGTCAGGCGCAGTTGATCCCCAGGCACCACGTGCTTGCGGAACTTCGCATCGTCCACGCCGCGCAGGTGCACGCCGTGACCGTGCTGCGAATCGAGCAGCAGCAGTGTGGCCGCCTGAGCCAGCGCCTCAATCGTGAGCACGGCCGGCATCAGCGGCTTGCTCGGGAAATGTCCCCGGAAGAAATCTTCGTTGACCGTGACGTTCTTGAACGCCACCAGCCGCTTCCCCGGCTCGTGCTCGGCGACGCGGTCGACGAGGAGCGAGGGAAAGCGGTGGGCGAGACGGTTGAGCAGCTCCCCGTCCCTCGACCCCGCTCGGGACGGCCCTGAGCTTGTCGAAGGGCTGACACTCACTTGCCGGGCGGCTTCGTCGGAGCTGCGGGTTTCGGCGCCGGCTTGCCGGACGATGCGTCGAAGCGACGAATCACGTCGGCGGTGATGTCGACGCTCGAGTCGGCCCACACCAGTCCGGCCTGCTCCGCATCGAACACGAAATGGAGACCCATGTCCGTCGCCACCTGCTGGAGGACTGGGTTCAACTTCGCCTGGAACTCGCCCTGGAGTTCCTGCTGCAGTTCCTGGAGCTCCGCTTGCGCATCCTGCGTGAACCGCTGCACCTCGAGGTTCAGCTTCTCGACCTGCTTCTGCAGATCGCCGGAGGCGGCTGGACTCATCACCGCGCCCTCTTTTTCCAGCTTCTGCTGCATGCCCTGGAGCTGCTTGTTCTTCTCGTTCAGCTCAGCGGCCTTCTTCTGCTGGAGCGCCTGAATGCGCGTGCTGGCCACACGACCATCGGCCGATTCGCCGACGATGCGCTGCATCACCACGAAACCGATTTTCGCGCCCTGCGGGAAGGGCTTCGGTTCGGGCGGCGTGGCCGGCGCCTGCGCGGCCGGTACTGCCGGAGCCGCCGGCGCCGGAGTCGGCACCGGCTTGGCCTGGTCAACCTGCGCATACACGGGAGCCGCCGCCAGAACGGCGGCGAGCGCCACAACCACGACAACAGATTTCATTACAAGGATCCTTTCAAGAGTCCGGAAGTCACTGATTCTAACCCGACTTCGAGCTTTCGCGCTTCGCCGTAGCCCGCAGCCCCTGGCCCGCAGCCCTTAGCCCGCTACGGATGGGTGACGGTGATCGTGTAGTCCACCGGCTTGGTGAGCTTGCCCACGTCGAACACCCGCACGCACAGGCTGCCGGCCAGGGTCGACACGGTACCGCTCAGAAAGCTCGTCACCACGGCGTTGTCGTTGTGCAGCACGACCGTGCAGGTGGCACCCGCGAGCGTCCCCATGCTGATGCCGACCCTCTCGGGCGGTTCCTCGCCCAGCGAGGTCAGCGTTGCCGTGACAAGGCCGGTCGCGCTCGTAAACACGTTGTGCGTCTGCGCGCCGTTGACCGTCAGCGTGCCGGTGAAGGTCTCCGTCACCACGACCGGATCCGGCGTGGTCGGAAAGTTTTCGATTTCGCCGTCGCAGCCCACCAGGAACGGCAGCGACAGCACGAGCGCGCCAAGAGTCAGTAATCGCATTAGAAAGTTGAGCCCACGGCGAACTTGAAGGTGAGGCGTTTCGCCGGTCGGAGGTTATTGTCGAGTACGCCAAAGCGCTGCGGGTTATACGCGAAGATCAACCGGAACGGCACGTTCAGCACCGGCATGAAGAAGCGGACTTCGGCGCCGGTCGAGGTCTTGAACGCACTGGTCTCGCCAATCTTGTTGAGAAACGGCGCCGGGGCATTCGGATCGATCAGCCGCGTATTGGTGAACGGGTCGATAATGGCCGGCAGGCTCGGATCGACGCGCTCGTTGATGTCTTCCTTCCACGAGAAGCGCTGGCCGATATCGCGCACCTGGCCGGTATCGTAGAACAGCACCAGCCGCACCGGTCCGGCGATGTTGATCAGGAACTCGCCGTTGAACAACATGGTTTTGTTGCCGCCGAGCACCAGGCCGGTCTCGGGGTCGCGCGGGCCGACCGAGCGGATGTCGTAGCCGCGGATGGTGTACTCGCCGCCCAGATACAGCGTCTCGGTGATCGGCAGCGTGGTCGTCGCTGCGTACGGCCGGATGTATTCGACCTGCGTGCGGAAACCGGCCGACAGGCGCCGGTTCAACGGCTGGAAGCGCGCGAACTCGAATCGCGGCTTGATGAAGTCGGTGTTGCCACCGATGCCGGCGAAATCGATCGAGCCCGTCAGGCGCGTGCCCGAGTTGGGGAAGATCGGGTTGTCGACGGTGTTATGGAGGAAGCTCGGGACGATCTTGCTGACAGTGCGCTGCCCGCCTTCGCCGAGCAGCAACGAATCGCGCAGGTACGGGTTGCGCTGGACGAGCTCGGGCGCGTAGTACACCGGGTTGAGGTCCGAAACCTTCACCGCCTCGTAGCTGTAAGCCAGGAACATGCGCGAGAAGCCGGCCAGCGGGAACCCGGAAGTAATGTTGCCGCCGGTCGCTTCCTGCGTGAACTGGTCGATGTAGCGCAGCGTGCGCTTGTAGACGTCCACGCCGCCGGTGATGTTGCGATCGAACAGGAACGGCTCGGTGAAGGCGACCTGGTAGTTCTCGGAGCGCGAGCCGGCCTGCAGTGACACCGTCAGCGATTCGCCGCGGCCGAGGAAGTTGGCGGTCTGGAACGACAGCTGGCCGAAGAAGCCCTCGAACTGCGACACGCCGGCGCCGAACGTCAGCTGGTTGCGGTTCTGCTCCTCGAGCTTGAGCGTGACGTCGACCTGGTTCTTCTCGCCCGGTGTCTTCTGGACGTCAATGCCCTGGCCTTCTTCGAGCGGCTTGAAGTAGCCCAGCTGGTTGAGGCGCTTGACGCTGTACTTCAGCGCTTCGGTGTTGAACGGCGCGCCCTCGAGCACGCGCACCTCGCGGCGAATCACGTTGTCGCGCGTGGTGGTGTTGCCGGAGAAGGTCAGGCGGTTCACGAAGTACTGCTCGCCCTCCGTCATGCGCATCGTGACGTTCACGGTGGGCGTGGCCGGACCGGCCATCGGCCCTTGCGCCGCGTCGAGCGGCTCGAGATCCGGGAAGCCGGTGAACTCGAAATACCCGCCGGCGCCGTAGATCTCGCGCGCCTTCACCAGGCCGTTACGAATCGGCTTGTCCGAATACCAGTCGTCGCTCTTCATCTTGAACAGCGGCTCGAGGAAGGCCGTCTGGACGACCTTGTTTCCGTCGAACTTGAAGGCGCCGACGCGGTAGCGCGGGCCCTCGTCGATCGGGATGTTCAACTGGATCCAGCGCGTTGCCTTGTCGGCGCTGTCTTCGAGGACCTTGATTTCTGGCTGGCCGACGCGGGCGGTGATGTAGCCCTTGTTGCGGTAGTACTCGACCACCTTCTCGGCGTCTTCGTCGAACTTGTTGGTGTTGTAGGTGTTCTTCCCGGTGATCCACGAGAACATCCCGGTGCCCTTGGTCGACTTCATCTGCCGCGCCAGCGCGCGATCGCTCACGTCGACGTTGCCGTTGAAATCGACGGTGCGGATCTTGACCTTGGGGCCCTCTTCGACGTGGAAGTTGACCTTGACGAGCTTCGGTCCCGCCGGCAACGGCTCGACGCTCGACGTCACCTCGGCGAACTCATAGCCCTTCTCGGCCATGAACGATTTGACCAGACCCTGCACGCGGCGCACGACCGCTTGATCGAGAAAGGAGTCGAGGCGCAGCGCGATGCCGAGCTCCTTCATCTTCTCGTCAATCTTGGTGCGCTCGACTTTCGTCGACCCCGTGTAATCCACGATCTTCACGCGGGGCCGCTCTTCCATGTGGTAGATGACCCGCTTACCCGGGTGGCCGTTGGCAAACGGCTGCTCCAGCACTTCGATCCACAGGTTCTCGAGGAACTGCGTCGCCCAGAGGCGCTTGAAGTCCTCCTGCAGCGACCGCTCGGTATCCTCGTTGTAAGGAACGAAGTTGCTGTCGGACGGCCGGCTCAGCGGAGTCTGAATGTAATAGAGATAGGTCTGCGCCTCGACGATCGAGAAGTTTTCGGGGTGGAAGCGGAGCTCGGTCTGGCAGATCACCGGGCCGGCCGTCGCCGCCGGCATCTGCTTGAAGGGACATGGCGCCGGCGCGGCGGGCTGAGCCGGCGCGGCCTGAGCGGCCGGAGCCTGGGCAGGGGCGGCTGCGTCCTGGCCGGCGACGGCGGAAACGGGGGCCAACAGCAGGCCAATTACGGCACAATTTCTCAAATTCACGGCGTACAAACCCGCTGGGCGCTGAAGAGACAACCCGTAATGCTACCGCAACTCGCGGCCCTTCCTGATCACTAGACGTTCGTCGTCAGGCGGCGGCCTGCCACGACCGGCTGGCCGGCCGGGCGATGGGCCAGCTGCCCGCCTTCGAGGTATACCTCGATTTCGCCGCCCTGCAAATGGCCGCGAATCAACTCCTCTGCCAGCGGATCCTCGATATACCGCTGGATGGCCCGGCGCAGCGGGCGTGCGCCATAGGACCGGTCCTTACACGTAATGTCGATGATCCAGTCGGCGACCTCCGGGGACACGAGTACCTTCATCCGCCGATCCATCAGGTTGACATTGAGCTGTTCCACCAGCAACGACAGGATCCTACGTAGTTCGTCGTCGGTCAGCGCGTCGAACACGATCAGTTCATCGACGCGGTTGATGAACTCGGGATTGAAGGTGCGCTTCACCTCGCCAAGCACCATCTCCTGCACGCCCTTCTGTTCGCTGGCCTCACTGGTCTGGAATCCGAGCGACGCCTTCTTCTGGATGAAGCGCGCGCCGATGTTCGACGTCATGATCAGGATGGCGTTCTTGAAATTGACACGATTGCCAAGGCCGTCGGTCAGGTGGCCGTCCTCGAACACCTGCAGCAGGATGTTGAAGATGTCGGGGTGCGCCTTCTCGATTTCGTCGAGCAGCACCACGGAGTAGGGATTGCGCTTGACCTTCTCGGTGAGCTGGCCGCCCTCTTCGTGTCCGACGTATCCGGGCGGCGATCCAATCAGCTTCGACACCGAGTGCTTTTCCATGTACTCCGACATGTCGAAGCGAATCAGCGCGTTCTCGCTGCCGAACAGGAACTGCGCCAGCGCGCGGGCCAGTTCGGTCTTGCCGACGCCGGTGGGGCCGAGGAACATGAAGCTGCCTACCGGACGATTCGGGCTCTTCAGACCGGCGCGTGAACGGCGAATGGCGCGCGACACCGCGGAGATGGCGCGCTGCTGGCTGATCACGCGCTTGTGGAGATCGGTCTCCATGCGAATCAGCTTGTCGCTCTCGTCCTGGTTGATCGAGGCAAGCGGCACGCCGGTCCACTTCGAGACCACTTCATCGATCTCCGCGCGCGACACCACCACCTTGCGAGCGCTCGAGCGCACGTCGAACTTCTCGCGGACGAACTGCAGGTTCTCGCGGGCGACCTGCTCCTGCTCGCGATAGAACTGGGCCTTGTCGAAGTCCTTCGCCGAGACCGCGCTCTCCATCTGCTCCACGGCGACGCGAATGCTCTTGTTGATCTCGCCGAACTCCTCGCTGTAGCCCGCTTCGCGCAGCTTGGCGCGCGCGCCGGCTTCGTCGACGAGGTCGATGGCCTTGTCCGGCAGGAACCGGTCGGTAATGTAGCGGCTCGACTGGTACACCGCCGCCTCCAGGGCCTCGCGGGTGTACTCGACGTGGTGGAACTGCTCGTAGCGATCCTTCACGCCCATCAGAATCGAGATGGTTTCGCTCTCCGACGGCGGATCGACCTTGATGGCCTGGAAACGGCGCTCCAACGAACGGTCCTTCTCGATGTACTTGCGATACTCCGCCGGCGTCGTGGCGCCAATGCAGCGAATCTCGCCGCGGCTCAGCGCCGGCTTCAGGATGTTCGCCGCGTCGAGCGACCCCTCCGCCGAACCCGCCCCCACCAGCGTGTGCAGCTCGTCGATGAACACGATGATGTTCGGGTTATCGACCAGCTCCTTCATGATCGCCTTGAGGCGTTCTTCGAACTGGCCGCGATACTTCGTGCCGGCGACAATCAGCGAGATGTCGAGCGCCAGCAGGCGCTTGTCGGCGAGGAAGTGCGGGACGTCGCCGTAGACAATCTTCTGCGCCAGTCCTTCGACAATCGCCGTCTTGCCGACGCCGGGCTCGCCAATCAGCACCGCGTTGTTCTTGGTGCGCCGGCACAGCACCTGCTGCACGCGCTCCAGTTCGTAGTCTCTGCCAACCAGCGGGTCGAGCTGGTTCTTCATCGCCGCCTCGGTCAGGTCGCGGCTGAACTCGGCCAGCAGCGGCGTTTCCTTGACGCGATTGACCGACGTCTTTTCGTTCAGCAGCTGGACGATGTCCTCGCGGACCTGCTGGAGGCGCATCCCCTTTTCCATGAGGATGGTGGCGGCCACGGATCGCTCTTCGCGGAGGAGGCCCAGCAACAGGTGCTCGGTGCCGATGTAGTTGTGCAGGAGGCGGTCGGCCTCCTCCGCCGCGTACTGGAGGACGCGCTTGGTTTCAGCGCTGAACGGGATCTCGACAGACGTCGAAACCTTTTCGCGGAAGACCGTCCGCCCCTCAATATCCTTCCGGATGTTTTCGAGAGACAGGTGGGAGCGGGCAAAGATCCGGCTGGTGAGTCCCTTGCCTTCACGGATGAGGCCCAACAGCAGGTGCTCGGTCTCGATTGAAATGCTCCCGAGCTGACTTGCTTCGTAACGGGCGAAAAAGAGCACTCGCCTGGCTCGTTCGGTATATCGCTCGAACATCCGCCTCCGCCTTCGGCTTGGTCCTTCGACTGCCGCCCAAAAGACCACGAGCGAAGTCGAGGGGTGGCGAGACAAATCCGCCTCCGCCTTTGGCTCCATTATACGGCCAAACGCGTCATCTACTCCGCTACGGTCGCTCTAAGTCACAGAAAGAACATGACTTCGGAGTTTTGGATTCCGGAGCCACGCAGTGATACCTTCTGGGCACCATGTCAAACACAGTCGGATTCATCGGTTTGGGCCTCATGGGCAAGCCCATGGCTCGCAATCTCTTGAAGAAGGGCTTTTCGGTCATTGCCCATAGCCGGAGCCAGGGACCTGTTCAAGAGCTGGTGGCAGAGGGAGCAAAGGCTGCCACCTCTCCGGCAGAAGTCGCCCAGGCGGCCAGGCGCATCATCACGATGCTCCCCGACGGCCCGGACGTCGAGCAGGTGCTGACGGGTGAAAACGGCGTGTTCGGGGCGATGGCCACGGGAACGGTGATTGTGGACTCGAGCACCATCGCGCCCGCTACCGCGCGAAAGATGGCGGCGCAGGCCACGGAGCGGGGGGCGTCGTTCCTCGACGCGCCGGTGAGCGGCGGCGAGATCGGCGCCATCGACGGCACGCTGACCTTCATGGTCGGCGGCGATGGCGCGGCGCTGGAATCGGTCCGCGAGATTCTGGACGCCATGGGCAAGCCCGAACGCATTGTGCACGTCGGTGCCTCGGGCGCCGGTCAGATCTGCAAGGTGTGCAACCAGATCGTGCTTGGCGGCACGATGTCGGTGGTCGCGGAAGCGATCGCGCTGTCGCGAAAAGCCGGCGTCGACCCGATGAAAGTGCGCGCCGCCCTGATGGGCGGCTTCGCGCAAAGCCGCGTCCTCGAAGTCCACGGCGAGCGAATGATCACCGGCAACTGGAAGCCGGGCTTCAAGACCAGGCTGTTCAAGAAGGACTTCGGGATTGCCATGCACACGCTCGCCGAACAGGGTGTGCCCGCAGTGACGAGCGCCGTGGTGCAACAATTGATCCTCGCGCAAATGGCGGCCGGCGGCGGCGAGGATGACTACTCCGCCATCGCTCGCACCATCTTCGAAATGTCTGAGCTATGACGCCATTGGCCTCGCGGCCATGGCAGCGCCATCCGCACCGCGCGCCGCCGCCGTCCGCAGTCAGCGCGGGGGGAGCTGGCCCGCGGCGATGGCCAGTTGAAGTCTGGTGAGGACGTCGATACCTGCACGTATCGATGGCAGGCGCGCCAGCGCGTCACCATCGAGTTGGTGGCCGAGAACGCGGCAGCATCGGATCCTTCGAGGTGTTGTTCGGCCGTTAGTCGAAGACGCGCCAGCGGGCCAGCAGGTCCGCCAGCGCGTAGAGATGGTCGACGTGATCGGGCGCCGAGTTGCCGGCGTAACCGATCACGGCCAGCTTCCCCGCCGTCGTTTCGCTGAGCTGCTGCATCCCAATCGGGCCTTCCCGCAGTCGCGCTGTCCGTTTCAATCCGGCGCCGCGCAAGATCGCATCGGCGGTTTCGGTGGTGCTCGCATAGGTGCCGGGGAACACCTCTGAGTGAGCGATCAGGAGTTGCTTACCTCCTGCCACCGCATCGCCCGCCAGTCGCGCGAACGCATCGATGTCGGCAGACAGCACCGGCAGATCTTCCGCCCGTGGACCGGCGACCGCCGCCGCGTAGGACGCGTGCATCGAATCCAACAGCGCCACTGAGGAAATGCGCGCGTAGTGCTCCTGCCGCAGGATCGCCCGAATCGATCCGTAGCCGGCGCTCCAGCTGGTCAGCACGATGCGGTCGAAGCTGGTGGCGCGTCCCAGCAGCGCCGACACGCCGGCGGCCGCGTCGACCAGCACCTGATCAAAGAGCGACGGATCGGCAAAGGATTTGGCATAGACACCGGAGCCTGCGCCCAGTTGGAAGGTGACCAGCGCGATGTCCTGCTGCAGCGTCGACACGTGATGCTCGATGAGCCACGGCGCGCCGTGAAAGTGCACGAGCAGCGACATCCGCCTCGACGGCTTCAGTCCCTCACGAACGAATAACGTGCCCTGCCCCACCGGCAGGCGCACTCCCTTGGGCTGGTATGGCGCAATGCGCGGATGCGGCCGCGTGGTGTCGCTCATCGGCGACGGATTCTGCGGTGCCGGCGTCTGCATCAACGCGGCCATCAGGATGGCGAGGGCGCTTCTCATGTCAGTTGTTGAATCGCAGCGGCGAGAACAGGGCGATCGGGTGCCGCGTGGTTCCGTCGACGGCGAGATCCGCGAGGATCTCGCCAACCACGCTCGCAAACTTGTAGCCGTGCCCCGAGCACGGCGAGGCAATGACCACATTCGCGAAGTCCGGATGATGCCCAATCACGAAGTGCTGGTCGGGGGTCAGGGTGTACTTGCAGGACACGGTTGCGACCAGCACGCCGCCGGCCAGGGCGGGCACGCAGGGGCCGAGAGCCGCACGCAGGGCGTGCTCCCCAGTGACCCTCGACCGGAAGAAGGCCACCTTCACGCGGCCGTGATCATCGGCTGGAAACCCGTAAACCTGAACGCCGCCGCCAAGATCCCAGATGTAGATGGGGAATCGATCGGGCAGGAACGGCGTCTCCCCACCGGCCGGTTCGAACCAGTAGAGCTGCTGCGGCTCGACCTCGAGCGGCAGCCAGTCGATCTTGAAGAGATCGGCTGCCCAGGATCCGGGCGCCAGGATCAGCTGCTCACACTCATAACGGCCCTTCGACGTGCGGACGTCGATCCGTCCTGACGATCCGACCGACCAGTCCTCGACCCGCTCGTCGAAATGGAGGTGCGCGCCGTTGTCGACGGCGATGTCGAGATGCGCACGCATCGCTTCCTCGGGGAACACCACCCCGGCTTCCCGCTCGAACAGCGCCACGCTCCCAGGGTCGGGCGTGAACGCCGGAAAGCGGCGTCGAATGCCGGCGGCATCGAGCAGCTCATGATCGAGTTGATGCTCCCGGGCGCTTTGCACTGAGCCCGCTACCACGTCGCTGTCCGGCGCGCCGATCATCAGGCCGCCTGTCATCATCAGCAGGCGACGCCCCGTCTGGGCCTCCAGGCGGCGCCACAGTTCGTACGAGCGCTGGAGCAGCGGCACGTAGGCAGGATCCTCGAAGTAGGCCAGCCGGATGACGCGCGACTGCCCATGACTCGACCCCTGGTCGTGCGCGGGCTGGAACTGTTCGATCGCCAGCACGCGCTTGCCGCGCGACGAGGCATGCGCGGCTGCGGCGCTGCCCATGCCGCCAAGGCCCACAACGATCAGATCGAATTTAGACAACCCACGGTAGGATGCCACCGATGCCCGCTCTTCTCGCGCTCTTTTTCTTCAGCGGCTGCGCCGCCCTGATCTATGAAACCGTCTGGTGCTATCTCGTCCAACTGATCGTCGGCGCCTCGTCGATCTCGGTGGCCGTGACCCTGTGCGCGTTCATGGGCGGCATGGCGCTCGGAAGCTGGCTGCTGCCCAGGGTGACGCCGGCCGGCGCCCACCCCCTGCGCGTGGTGGCCGCCCTCGAGGCGGGCATCGCGCTGCTGGGCGCCGCGATTCCGCTGGTGTTGCCGTTCGTCCAGCAGGCGTATGTCAGCGTCGCCGAGCCGGGTGCGGGCGCAATCGCCTTTCGATCGCTGGTGTGCTTCGCGGTGCTGACCCCGCCCACCATGCTGATGGGTGCCACACTGCCGGCCATCGCCACGACCTTCTCGCGGCTCGCCGCCAACAACGGACATGCCTCGGTGGGCTTGCTGTATATGGCGAATCTCGCCGGCGCCGCAACCGGAACGATCCTCGCCGGGTTCTTCCTGCTCCGCGTCTTCGACACCGTGGTCGCAACCTCGGTCGCCGTCACGATCAATGTCGCCGTGGCCATTGCTGGCTACGCCTTGGCCGGGGGCGTCGCGCCTTCGTCACCGGAAGCACCTCAGGCACCCGGCCCCCTGGCACCAGGCCCCCTGGCACCCATCTTCCTGGCATCCGCCTTGTCAGGCTTCACCGCGCTCGGCGCGGAAGTGGTGTGGACGCGGCAACTGTCGCTGCTGTTCGGGGCCAGCGTCTACACGTTCTCGTTGATCCTGGCGGTGTTTCTCGCCGGCCTGGGCATCGGCGGCTTCGGCGGCTCGCAGCTGGCCCGCAGCACGGCCAGTCCGCGATCGACCCTGGCGGGTGTGCAGGTGCTGCTGGCGGTCGCCATCGCCTGGGGCTCGTGGGCCATCGTCCACGTCTTGCCGCAGTGGCAGCCGCGCGCCGCGTTCCTGCCCAATGTCTGGGCCAATCCCGGTATTGCGTTCGCGTTTGATGGCCTGCGCTGCGCCGTCGCGATGCTGCCCGCCACATTGCTGTGGGGCGCCAGCTTCCCGCTGACCTTGCGCGCCGGCGGCGGCGACTTCAGTGGACATGTGGCGCGAATCAATGCCACCAACACCGTGGGCGCATTGCTGGGGGCGCTCGCCTGCACGTTGGTGGGCATTCCGCTCCTCGGCACGCATGCGGCGCAGCAGGTGCTGGTCGTGGCCGCAGGCGTCACCGCGGCGCTGCTGCTATGGCAGTCAATCGGACAGGCGGCGCGCGTGCTGCCGGCGGTGGCGGTCGCCGCCATCGCCGCGATGGCCGTCCCCGAAATCCCGGGCCGGCTGATCGCCTACGGACGCTCGGTGGATTCGTGGGACAACATCAAGAGCTTCCTCTATCTCGCAGAAGGCGCGACCGCCTCGGTGGCCGTCACGGAAGGTGTCGCCGGCGCCAAGCAGTTTCACATTGCCGGCAAGGTCGAAGCGTCCGACATGGACATCGATATGCGACTCGAACGCATGCTCGGCCACATGCCGGCGCTGGTGCATCCCAATCCCAAGTCGGTGCTGATCGTGGGCGTCGGCGCGGGCGTGACCGCCGGCGCGCTGTCGATTCATCCCGAGGTCGAGCGCATCGTGGTGTGCGAGATCGAGCCGGTCGTGCCAAACAGCGCCCGCCAGTTCTTCGGCAAGGAGAACCATCACGTCTTCGACGACCCGCGCGTCGAGCTGGTGTTCGATGACGCGCGGCATTTCCTGCAGACCACCAACGAGAAGTTCGACATCATCACCTCGGACCCGATCCACCCCTGGGTGCGCGGCGCGGCGACGCTGTACTCGCTCGAGTACCTCACGCTCGTGAAGAATCACCTCAACCCCGGTGGAGTGGTGACCCAATGGATCCCGCTCTACGAGACCGACCTGGCGTCGGCCAAGAGCCAGATCGGCACCTTTGCAGCGGTCTTCCCCGACACGACGCTGTGGAATCCGGATCTGCTCGAAGAGGGATACGACCTGGTCGCCCTCGGCCGGCTCGAAGCAACGCCGATTCGCGAAGAGGCCATCCGCGATCGCCTGGCCGCTTCACCGCGGGTGAAGCAATCGCTGTCCGAAGTCTTGCTGCGATCGCCAGAGGGCATCCTGAGCACGTATGCCGGACGGGGCCGCGATCTCCAGCCATGGCTGGCCGACGCTCAGATCAATCGGGAGAAGAACCTGCGGCTGCAGTATTTGGCGGGAATGGCGGCGAACACCGATCAGCGATTCCTGATCTTCCAGTCGATGGTGGCCCATCGGCAGTATCCGGCGGACCTGTTTGTAGCGTCCGCCGGGCTTGAATCGCAATTGCGCGACTGGTACGGGAAGTAACGAGCCCGCCAGCCTGCTGGCCTGCTGGCCCGCTAGCCTTTCTTCTTGCCCGTGCCTGTCTGGCTGAACTGGCCGCCGGCCATGTCCTGCTTGACCGTGAGCGCACCGTCCTTGAGCGTCAGCGTCATGACGACGTCGATGGCGCCCTGCTGCGTCTCCTGGTTCCACTTCAGAATCGCTTCCGACCCCTTCACCGTCACGTCGGTGATCGCGATCGGACCGCCTCGGCCGCCGCCGAGCTCGGCCGACAGCTTGCCGGCGGTGTCTTTGATCGTCAGCGGGCGCTCCTGCGGACCGCGACGGCCTTCGATCGTCAGAACCCATTCGCCCACGAACAACCAGGGGCCATCGCCTAGCTGGCCACCGGCTCGTCCAGGCGCCGGCGCCAGCAACACCGCGCACACCAGAACCGCGAATCCCCTGCGAATCATGCATTCACTCCCTTCAAACGTGGCTTGCCCACCTGGTTTCATACGAGCGGAGACAACCGGCTGCTTACCGCGCTCAGTATACGATTGCCGCGACCGGGGGGGGAAATGAGAGTTTTCGCTGGGTTGGCGGGATTGATAAGCGTCGTCATGGCCATTCCGGCTGCCGGGAGGGCCCAGGCGCCGCCAGAGCCGCTCGAGATTGCCCGCATCCTGGCCGCGAAATACCCGGTCCAGCCCATCATGAGCTATATCCCGGCCTTGTCGTGGTCAAGCAGCCTGCGCCTCTCGCTGCTGACCAAGGAAGCCAGGTGGCACGACAAGGTCGCCACGGACATCGCACCGTTCCTGTCGGAGCAGACACCGGCGATCGCGGAACCGTACCGGTTGACCAGTCTCGCAGGAGCGCTGGCCTTTGCCGATCTCGCCGTCACCAACGGTAATTCGCCAGGCCTGATCCTCGCTCAGAAGGTGGCCGCCTTCATGGCGCCCGAGGCGCCAGGCGAAGCCATCCGGTTTACGACCGGCTGGACGGACGACATGTTCATGGCCTCGTCTCTCCTGTCGCGCGTCGGTGGCGCCTATGCGCCAGTGGTGGGCAACCTCCTAAAGACGTACGCCGAGAAGCTGCAACGGCCGGATGGGATCTTCATTCACGCCACCGATGGACCGCACGCCTGGGGCCGCGGCAATGGCTTCGCCCTCCTTGGCGTCACCGAGGCGCTCACCTATTTGCCCGCCGGCTGGCCTGACCGCGCTCGCGTGCTCGAGATCTATCGCAGACACGTCGCCGCCCTGGCGAAACACCAGTCGGACGACGGCAGCTGGCGCCAGGTGGTGGATGAACCATCGAGCTATCGCGAGCTGACGGTCACGGCCATGACCACGGCGGCGATGGCACGCGGCGTGCGGCTTGGATGGATCGACCGCACGACCTACGAGCCCATCGTTTATCGAGGTTGGGGCGCAGTCGCCGCACGCGTCAACGCCGATGGCACGGTGAAGGACGTGTGCGCGGGCACCGGCGCCCAGAACTCACGCGACTACTACTTGAATCGGCCGGTGGTGAACGGGGCCGACGACCGTGGCGGGGCCATGGCGCTGCTGGCGGCGATTGAAACGGCGGCGCTGCGGCGCTAGCCGGCGGCCGTCAGCTGGCCGCCTTCGAGCCGCAATGTGCGATCGCACTGCGCGGCCAGCCGCGGGTTGTGGGTGGCGATGATGGCCGTGAGGCCGATGTCGCGATGCATCGAGCGGAGCAAATCGTGCAGCGCGTCGGCGGTCGCTTCATCGAGATCACCGGTCGGTTCGTCGGCCAGCAGCAGTGACGGCTGCATGACCAGCGCCCGTGACACGGCGACACGCTGTTGTTCGCCCCCCGACAGCGTGCCCGGACGATGATCGAGCCGGTCGCCAAGACCGACGCGCACCAGCAGCGCTTCGGCCTTCGGCCTGGCCTCCGCCGCCGAGGCGCGCGCAATCCGCAACGGCATCATCGCGTTCTCGACCGCGGAGAACTCCGGCAGCAGGTGATGGAACTGGAAGACGAAGCCGATGTGGCGATTGCGGAACCGCACGCGTGCCTCGTCGGTCAGCGAGGCGATCTCGTGATCGCCGACGCGCACCTGGCCGCCGTCGATGGTGTCCAGTCCCCCGAGCACGTGCAGCAGGGTGCTCTTCCCCACGCCCGAGGCGCCCATGATCGCGACCATCTCGCCCTGCTCGACCGAGAGATCGAGATCGCGCAGCACGTGCAGCCGCTTGCCGGTGGCGTTGTAGTACTTGTTCAGGCCGCTGACGGCGACGAATGCCATGGCTACTCGTAGCGCAGCGCCTGCGCGGGATCGAGCCGCGCCGCCTGCCGCGAGGGATACAGGGTGGCCGCGAAGCACACCAGCACGGCGCCAATCACCACGGCCGTCAGGTCGACCGGCTGCAGCTTGAAGGGCAGGTAACTCACCTGGTAGACGTCGCTGGGAATGGTGATCAACCGATAGCGATCGAGCACGTGCGACACCAGCGCCCCGCCGCTCGCGCCGATGATGGTGCCAATCACGCCGATGATCGATCCCTGCAGGAAGAAGATCAGCATGATGCTCCGCGCCGACGCACCCATCGTCTTCAGGATCGCAATGTCGCGCGTCTTTTCCATCACCAGCAGGATCAGCGAGGCCACGATGTTGAGCGCCGCAACGGCGACAATCAGGCCAATGCCGATGCCCATGCCGATCTTCTCGAGCATCAACGCCGAATACAGCTCCCGGTTGATGTCCGACCAGTCCTGAGTGACGTAGTCCGGCCCGAACTGCTCGGCAATCTCATCGGCGACGCGCGGCGCATCGTACGGATCCGACAGCTTGACCTCGATGTGCGCCACACGGTCGGCGCCACTCACCTGCATGCCGCGCTCGAGATCGACAAACCCATAGCCGGCATCCACCTGGTAGAGGCCCATCCGGAAGATTCCGGTCACGATGAACCGGCGGATGCGAGGCATGACCCCCATCGGCGATAACGAACCGTTCGGCGTGGTCAGGCGGACGGAATCACCCACCTTGGCGGCGATATCCCTCGCCAGTTGCTCGCCGATGACGATGCCGGGCAGCTGCTCGTCGTTGGCGGGCGTCAGCGTGTCGAGCGACCCCTCCGTGAGCGCGGTGCCGAGATCCGTCACGCCGGTCTCCATCGCCGGATCGATACCCTTCACTTCGAGGAAGCCCACCGCCAGGCCGCTGATCATCGCCTTGCCCATCACCGCCGGCGCGGCGCCAGTCACGCCGTGAACGGCGCGCAGTCTGGCGACCTCGGCGCGATAGTCGATGATGCCGCCGGGTTTGTAGACATAGACGTGCGCGCCGGATCCAAGAATGCGCGCCTGCAGTTCGCCCTGCAGGCCGGTCATCAGCGCCAGCGCAATGACCAGCGCCATCACGCCGACGGTGACGCCGAGGGTCGAGACCAGCGAAATGACGGAGATGAAGACCTGCCGCCGTTTGGCCAGCAGGTAACGCAGGGCAACCTGTAGTTCGAATGGCATCTTGACCCTCTGGCTACTGGTGACCGGCTACTGGCTACTCGTCTCCACGGGGTCGCATCAGCGGGAACAGGATGACGTCGCGGATCGACGGTGAATTGCTCAGCACCTGCACCAGCCGATCGATGCCGACGCCCTCACCTCCAGCCGGGGGCATGCCGTACTCGAGTGCGCGCACGTAATCCTCGTCCATGGCGTGCGCCTCGTGATCGCCGGTTGCGTGCTGGGCCAGTTGCTCCTCGAATCGCCGGCGCTGCTCCACGGGATCGTTGAGCTCGCTGAAGGCGTTGGCCACTTCGAAGCCGCCGACGTAGAGCTCGAACCTCTCCACCGTGTCGGGATCATCGGGCCGCTGCTTCGACAGCGGCGACACCTCGGTCGGGAAATCGTAGACGAACGTCGGCTGGATCAGGTCCGTGTCCCATAGCGATTCAAAGATGAGGCTGGTGATCTTGCCGGGCCCGGATCCCTTCGGCACCTCGACACCGAGCTTCGCCGCCAGCGCCCTCGCCGTGTCCAGACCGCGAAGATCGTCGACGCTCACGGAGGCTCCCAGCCGCACGGAGGCGGCTTCGGCGGCTGCGGGGCGCATCGACAGCCGGCGGAACGGCGCCGCCATGTTGATGGTGTGCTCGCCGTACGGCAGCTCGGTGCTGCCGGTCACCTGGCGGGCCACCGTCGCCAGCAACTCTTCAGTGAACGTCATCAGCCGTTGATAGTCCACGTACGCCCAATAGAACTCGAGCATCGTGAACTCGGGGTTGTGCCGCGTCGAGATCCCCTCATTCCTGAAGTTGCGATTGATCTCGAAGACGCGTTCGACGCCACCGACGGTCAGGCGCTTGAGGTAGAGCTCCGGCGCGATCCGCATGTAGAGTTTCATGTCGAGCGCGTTGTGATGTGTCACGAACGGCCGGGCCAGCGCCCCGCCGGCGATCGGCTGCATCATCGGCGTCTCGACTTCCAGGAAGCCGTGCCCCTTCAGGACATCCCGGATTGCGGATACGGTCGCGGTGCGGAGTTCAAACACCCGCCGCACATCCGGATTGACGATCAGATCGAGGTAGCGCTGGCGGTAACGGATCTCGACATCCTGCAGGCCGTGCCACTTCTCGGGCAGCGGCAGAAAGCACTTGGCCAGAAACTGCAGGGACGCGGCCCCAATCGACAGCTCGTTGGTCTTGGTGCGGAACAAGTGTCCGCGCACACCGATCTGATCGCCAACATCGAGCAGCTTCGACAACTGGTAGTCGCGTTCGCTCAGCGCATCCTGGCGGACATACACCTGGATACGCGCTCGGCCGTCCGACAGCACGAAGAAGCCGGCCTTGCCGAAGCTCCGCACGCTGACGATGCGGCCAGCGGCCACGGTCTCGACCCGGGGAGCCTCGAGATCCGCCGCCGGCGTCTGCGAGTAGCCGTCGACGAGTTCGGTGACAGAATGCGTCGTGTCGAACTTGTTCGGGTACGCGGCAAAACCGAGGCGAGTGATCGCCTCCAGGTTAGCGCGGCGCTGTTCCGTCTGGACGACTTCGCTACTCACGAACCAGTCCTTCCTCTTTGAGCCGGCGATACGCGCCGTCCAGCACGCCGTTCACGAACTTCGCGGCGTCCTCGCCACTGTAGGCGCGGGCCAGTTCGATGGCCTCGCTGATCACCACCCGCGGCGGGCTCTGGCGATGCGACAACAATTCGTGCAGGGCCAGCCGCATCACCAGTCGATCGATCGTCGCCATGCGCTCGACGCGCCAGTTGGCGGCGGCATCGCCAATGCGCTCGTCGAGAGCGTCGCGGCCGTCAATCGCGCCGCGCACCAGCGAGACGACAAACGCGTGCTCGTCCGCCCCCGGATCCTCGACTTCGGGCGGCCCGGCATGGTGCAATACCCCCAGCGCCTGCTGCGGCGTCAGGCCGCCGACTTCACACTCATAGAGCGCCTGGAGGGCCGCGGCGCGCGCCCGGCGGCGATTGCACCAGCGCGCCGCCCCGTCATCGGTCACGCGCGTCACCACATTCAGCGAACAAGCGGGTTTTCGGCGAACAAGCGGGCCATGTCGAGCGCGGCGTCAGCGGCCTCCCTGCCTTTGTTCGACGGTCCGGGCGCACTGCGCTCCAGCGCCTCTTCGACCGAATTGGTCGTGAGCACGCCGAACGACATCGGCACGCCGGTGCTGGCGGCCGCGGCCGTAATGCCGTGCGCGCAGGCCGACGCGATGATCTCGAAGTGCGGCGTGGCACCCTTGATCAGGCAGCCGAGGCACACCACCGCCGATACCAGACCGGTCTCGGCCACGCGCTGCGCGGCCATCGGAATCTCGTACGCGCCAGGCACCCGCAGCACATCGATCTGGCTGTCGGCCAGGCCCGCCTCCCGCAACGCGGCCTGCGCGCCCTCGAGCAGACGGTCGGTGACGAAATCGTTGAAGCGTGAAGCGACGATGGCAATCCGCATTACCGGCCTTGCCAGACCGCCTTGCGCTTGTCCAGGAACGCGCGCGTACCCTCTTTCATGTCCTCGGACGCGGCAATGGTAGCAAACAGCGCGGTCTCGAGAGACTCGGCGACCGGGAACGGCGCATCGAGCCCCTGGTTGACGGCTTCGATGATGTAGCGGACGGCGATTGGCGCCTTGGCCGCCAGCGCGTGCGCGAGCTTCTTCGCTTCGGTCATCAGCTCCGCGGCCGGCACGACCTTGTTCACGAGGCCAATCGCATACGCGCGCTGCGCGCCGACCATGTCGCCCGTCAGCATGATCTCGAGCGCGACCCCCTTGCCCACCAGCCGCGGCAGCCGCTGGCTGCCGGCGTAGCCAGGAATGAGGCCAAGGTTGATCTCCGGCTGGCCGAAGCGCGCGGTGTCGGCGGCAAGGCGCAGCGTGCAGGCCATCGCCAGCTCACATCCGCCGCCCAGCGCGAAGCCGTTCACCGCGGCGATGACCGGCTTCCCCATCTGCTCGATCGCGTCGAAGATCTGCTGGCCGCGGCGCGCGTGCTCCTTGCCCTGCACCGGCGTCTGCACCGCGAGCTCGTTGATGTCGGCACCCGCCACAAACGCCTTTTCACCGGCGCCGGTCAGCACCACGGCGCGGACACCACTGTCGGCCTTGAAGGCCGCGATCGCGTTGTCGAGGTCGGTCAGCGTCTGCGCGTTGAGCGCGTTCAGGACTTTCGGCCGGTTGACGGTGACGATGGCGACGGCATCGTCTCGCTCGATGAGGAGGTTTTCAAAAGTCATTCAACCCTTGATTGTACTCCACCCCCACGCCGCCAGCAGGCCGGCGCCGGCGCCGATCATGTCGTTCCACAGGTCGCGCCATTCGGCAATGCGGGTTGGCACGAACATCTGCTCGAGTTCCACGCTGGCGCCATGCGCGGTCGCAATCAGGAAGGCCATGGCCAGGGCGCGCATCGTGACCCCCGACCAGCGGCCGCCAGCCGTGGCCCGCAACGTCAGCCACGCGACTGCCGCGTAGCCGACCATGTGCAGCACGGTGTCCGGGACCTGCGCGGCGGGGCCGGGCGTGGGGCTCAAAGCCGCGCCGTACCAGATCGCAGCCATCAAGGCCGCAACCGGCAGCCAGAGGGCGAGGGCCCCGCGACGCGGATGTGGCGTCGCGGGGGGCCGGTCGATCACAACGGAAAGAGACGGAGCACCCAGCCGAGCAGCATCGCCGCAGCCATGAAGGTGCCGAACATCCTGGCGCCGAGCTTGGCCTGCTCCGCCGGCGTGTCCTCCGCGATGGTCGCGAAGATCAGCGAGACGAAGAACGCAAACAGCAGCATCAATCCGAGATGGCTCGTCATCACTTCCGTCCGAGACGCACGTCGTAGGCGTCGATGGTGACGAGCATGTTGAGCAATCCGGAGACGATCAGGAACGTGTTGGCGTACTCGTAGGATGTCGCGGTGACGACGCCCTGCCCGAGACCCATCGCCTTGGCGATGAAGTACGGCACGCCCATGCCGAGATTCGCAACCGCAGCCAGGCCAATCAGCGGATCGGCGAATTGAAATCGCGGGAGGCGTCCGTCAAGCGCGAGACCGATGGCAAACATCACCGGCAGCGCGATCAGGAACACCAGGCCTTTCTGGCGGCGCCCCTGCAACAAATGACCGGCGCCTGGCACGAGCCACGACACCACACACACGACTGCAGGAGACACGAGGCGAGTTTACCTCAGGTCTTTTGTGAAGACGGCCGCGACGATCATGCCGGCCGTGGCGCCGAGCGGAATCGCCAGCAAGGCGCGCGTGACGTTGTCGCCGTCCCACCATCCCAGTGCACCAGAGGCCACCGACCCGGCGGTCGGCACCGCGGCAATCAGGAGCACGCGAAGTCCGACACGCGCGTCCAATCGGGGCCGCGCGGCCCTGAACGCCAGAAAGCCCACAAGTCCGACGAAACCGCTCAGGTACAAGCCCGTGCATCGGGCGCAGACCGGAAGCTGGTTCCCGTCCCAGAAGAACGAGCGATCGGGGATCTGATGGCAGATCACACCGCCGACAGAAAAAACCAGGAGGGTCAGTAATTCCATCTAAACAAGAGACTTATCTGATTTGAACACAAGATTGTCAAAATCTGAACTTGCCAAACCACCTTCTCGTCTTACACCATTTGAAGTCCGAACACTGTTTAGTTCGGCTCTCAAACAACATCCGGACTCCGAGTCCGTCTTCTACGACGAACGAACCTTATGGGAACGAAAGAACGCCAGGATCGCGAACGCCAGGCCGTGACCGCCTCCATTCTCGGCGCCGCTCGGGAACTGTTTACCGCAGAAGGCTACCAGAGCGTCTCGATTCGCAAGATCGCCGAACGCATCGAGTACAGCCCGGCCGCCATCTACAGCTACTACACCAGCAAGGACGACATTTTCCTGGCACTCGCCGCGGAAGGTTTTCACCTTTTGGACGACAAGGTGCGCGGAGCGATGACGACCGACGATCCGCTCGAGAACGTGCGGGGCTGCTGGTGGGCCTTCTACGAGTTCTCGCAGGAGCAGCCGGCCTATTTCCAGTTGATGTTCGTCGATCGATCCGTCCCGCGCATTACGCAGCAGTGGGAGGGCTTCTCGTTCCTCCAGGAAATGCTCGCCGAGGCAGTGAACGCGATTCAGCGCGCCATCGACGCCGGCGCGTTTCCGCGCGCGTTGAGTCCGGATACGGCCATGCACATGCTGTGGGCATCGCTGATTGGGCCCGCGATTGTCGGCGTGCGGCATCGCCTTGCCAGCGGTGAGGACTATGACGCGCTGGCGCGCGACGTCCTGAACGCCACCATTGCCGGCCTGCAGTCCGGCATCGCCACCACCTTCGTGTCGTGCAAGTGCCTGGAGGAAGGAATCGCGGGTGCCCCTGTGCCGGCTGGAGTGCGTCGTCATGCGTCGTAATGCCCTGCTACCGCTTCTTGGTTCTGCCATCATCCTCAGCTCGTCGCTGTTCATGGCCGCCTGCAAATCGACCTCGACTACGGCCGAGGCGGCGCCGGACACCATGGCCGACACGCCGACCATCGTCGACGTCATGGTGGTCACGGCCACGGTCGGCACCGTCGAGTCGGCGCTCGAGGTTTCCGGCACGCTGACCCCGCGCAGCCGCGTGGCGGTCAAGCCGAGACTGCCCGGCACCATCGATCGCATCCTGGTGGACATCGGCGATGCGGTCAGCGCGGGCCAGACCATCGCGACCATCGACCGCCGCGAAATTGACGCGCAGGCCGATGCCGCGGTCGCGGCGGTGGCGGTGGCCAAGGCCGCGCTCGCCGCCGCCGAGGCGTCGCTCGCCAACGCGGTGCTCGAGCACGAACGCGCCAAGAACCTGTTCGAGAAGGGCGCGCTGCCACGCCAGCGGCTCGATGCGGCGCAGACCGCGCACCGTGCGAGCGTGGCGCAGCGCGATCTCGCCAACGCGAATCTCGCGCAGACGGATGCGGCCCTCCGCCGGTCGAAGGAAGTGCAAAGCAACGCCAACGTCACCTCCCCGGTGACCGGCTTCATCGTTGAGCGCAACTACGACGCCGGCGCCATGCCGGGCGACCGGCCGATCGTGGTGGTCGCGGACCTGCGCGAGCTGAAGCTCGAGGCAGGCGTCTCGGAGCTCGATGCGGGCCGCCTGCGTGTTGGCATGAAGGCGACCGTGAACGTCCAGGCCAAGCCAGGCGAGACATTCCAGGGGCAGCTGGCCGCCATTGCCCCGGAAGTCGACGAGCGCAACCGTCATTTCAAGATCGACGTGCGCGTGCCGAACACCGGGCGGACGCTGCTGTCGGGCATGTACGCCACCGCCCGGCTGATTGAAGCGACCAGCGCCAACGCCCTGCTGTTGCCAAAGGAGGCAGTCACGACGCGTGACGGCAAGCGCATCGTGCAGAAGGTGCAGGGCGATACGGTCACTGCCGTCGAAGTCGTTGAGGGACTCAGCGGCGGCGGCCAGGTGCACATCATCAAGGGCCTCTCCGCCGGCGACCAGGTGTTCGCCGACGGGCGCCGTCAGCTCGCTGCCGGCACCAGGGTGCGAGGCGTCGGCCGGTAGCCCGTAGTTTGTAGCCCGTAGCAGGACTTTCAGCCATGTGGATCTCTGATACCTCCATCAAACGACCCGTCTTCGCGACGATGGTCATTGTCAGCCTCATGGTGCTCGGCATCGTGTCGCTCGGGCGCCTGGGCATCGACCTGTTCCCGGAGGCGAACTTCCCCTTCGTGAACGTCTCCATCGTCTACCCGGGCGCGGGTCCGGAAGAAGTGGAGACGCTGGTCACGCGTCCCATCGAGGATGCGGTGGCCGGCATCAACGGCGTCAAGCGCATCATCTCGACGTCGACGGAAGGGTTTTCGCGAGTCGGCATCGAGCTCCGCCTCGAGATCGAGCCCCAAGCAGCGACTGCGGAGGTCCGCGAGAAGGTCGCGGCGATTCGCGAGCGCCTGCCCGAGCAGATCAAAGACCCGACCATCCAGCGTTTCGACGTGTCGGCCTTGCCGATTGCCACCTACGCGGTCGGATCGTCAACGCTGACCTCGGACGTCATTCGCCGCACCGTCGAGGACGATCTCAAGCCGCTGCTTGGCCAAATCGACGGCGTGGCGGCGGTCGAGGTCAACGGCGGCCAGGTGCGCGAGCTCCAGGTCAACATCGATCCCCGCCGTCTCGAAGCGCTGAACCTGCCGATCGGCGAAGTCGCGACGAAACTGGCGGCCGACAACCTGGACCTGCCCGGTGGGCAGGTCCGCCGTGACGGCCGGGCCGTGTCACTGCGCACCAAGGGCCAGTTCACGACGGCCGCCGACATCGAACACGTCATTCTCCGCTCCGACGCCGGTTCCACGGTCCGGCTGCGGGATGTCGCGACGGTCGTCGACGGCTTCGAAGACCGCACCTCCACGACGCGCCTGAACGGCGAAGACGCCGTGTCGTTCTCGATACGCAAGCAGGCCGGCGCCAACACCATTGACGTGCAGAGGAAAATCGATGCGGCGCTGGCGAAGGCGCGGCCGACCTTCCCGCAGCTGCAGATCGGGCCGGTCCATCTCGACGCCGAGCCGATCCTGGAAAACGTTCGCGACGTGCGCGGTCACATCATTTTCGGCGGCATCATGGCGGTGCTGGTCGTGTTCATCTTCATGCGCGACTGGCGCTCGACCGCGATCACCGCACTGGCGCTGCCGACCTCTGTCATTGCGACGTTCTTCTTCATGTATGTGATCGGCTTCACCATCAACATGATGACGTTGATGGCGCTGTCGCTGGTCATCGGCATCCTGATTGACGATGCGGTGGTGGTGCGCGAAAGCATCTACCGCCACATGGAGCACGGCGAGGACCCCTACACGGCGGCGCGCAACGGCACCGCCGAGATCGGGCTCGCCGTCATGGCGACGACGTTCACCATCCTGGCGGTGTTCCTGCCGGTCGGTTTCATGACCGGTATCGTCGGCCAGTTCTTCAAATCGTTTGCGCTGACGATCGCATTCGCGGTGTCGATCTCGCTGCTGGTCGCGTTCACGCTGGACCCCATGCTGTCGTCTCGCTTCGTGCGCTTCATCCCGCTCGACGAGCGCACCCGCACCCGCACCGGCCGCTTCCTCGAACGGGTCGGCGCATTCTACGACCGCATCGACCAGCGGTATCACTCGCTGCTGGGGTGGGCGGTCGAACATCCCTTGAAGATCGTCGCGACCGCGACCGTGGTGTTCCTGGCCAGCATGTCGACCCTGACGATCATCGGCACCGAGTTCGTGCCGGTCGAAGACCGTGGTGAGTTCGTCGTCAATCTCGAAGCGCCTCCGGGCACCGCCTTCGAGCAGACGGTGGCGTACGTGGCCGGCGTGGAGACGATGGTTCGCGAGGAGCCTGAAGTCCGGCAGATCTTCTCGACGGTCGGCTTCGAAGGCAGCACGCTCATGGCGAGCCTGCGGGTGAAGACCACCAGGCGCAACGAGCGCGAGCGGATGCTGACGGCGATCAAGCAGGACATGCGCGCCCGACTCAAGGGCGTGCCGCTGCTCAAGCTGACGGTGGCGGATCCCGAGTTCATGCAGGGCTCGCCGACGCAGGCGCCGCTGAGCGTGTTCCTGCGTGGCGACGACATGATCGAGCTCCAGCGCATCAACGAAGAAGTGCTGGCAAAGGTCAAGTCGGTAGCTGGCGCGGTTGACGTGGACAGCACGCTGGAATCCGGACAGCCGGAAATGCTGGCGCAGATCAACCGCGAGCTCGCCGCCGACCTGGGCTACGACGTCGGCGGCGTCGCGATGCAGCTGCGGGGCATGGTCGAGGGCGTCGTGCCGACACGGCTGCGCGAGAATGAGAAGGAGTACGACATCCGCGTGCGGCTGGCCCCGGAGTTCCGCGAGGACTTCGACACCATCAGCCGGACGCCGCTCTACTCGCCGTCCGGCGCGGTGGTGCGGGTGCGCGATATCGTGACGCTCGATCCGCAGGTCGGTCCGGCGGCGATTGAGCGCGAGCAGCGCCGCCGCCAGGCCAAGATCAACATCGAGCTGTCCGATCGCTCGCTCGGCGAAGTGACCGCGGACGTGCAGCGCGTCATGGAGTCGATGGCCCTGCCGGCGAACTTCGAATGGGGCTTCGCCGGCGACGTGGAGATGATGCAGGAATCCGCCGCGGCGATGGGCCTGGCGCTGCTGCTCGCCTGCGTCTTCATCTACATCGTGCTGGCGTCGCAGTTCGAGTCGTTCCTCGAACCGTTCCTGATCATGACGTCGCTGCCACTGGCGCTGGTGGGCGCCCTGCTGGCGATCCTGCTGACCGGCAGGAACCTCGGCATGCCGGCGATGATCGGCGTGGTGATGTTGATGGGCCTGGTGACGAAGAACGCCATCCTGCTCGTCGACCTGACCAATCAGTTCGTGCGTGACGGCATGGGCGTCAAGGACGCGATTCTCAAGGCCGGGCCGATCCGCCTGCGGCCGATCCTGATGACCACGATTGCGATGATCCTCGGCATGCTGCCGTCGGCCATGGGTGATGGTGAAGGCAGCGACTTCCGCGCACCGATCTCCATCGCCACGATTGGCGGCTTGATCACCTCGACGCTGCTGACCCTCGTGGTGGTGCCGGTGTCGTACCTGCTGCTGGCGCGCAGCGTCGAGCGCGTCAAGCGGCTGCGGGAATCCGGGGCGCGCGTGCCTCAGGTCGCACGCGTCGCGGGCATCGTGCTGCTGGCCGCGGTGCTCGGCTGGCTGCTGTCGGCGACCACGGCCTTTGCCCAGACCGGCCCCATGACCCTGAACTTCAACCAGGCGCTCGAGCGCGCGCTGGCACACAACGAGGGCCTGAAGGTCGCCAAGGAACGGATGGTCGAGACACAGGCTCGCGTGCAGGAGTCGAAGACCCAGTTCCTGCCGCAAGTGAATCTCGGCTACAACTTCACGCCGGCACAACGCTTCCCGGTGATCAAGATCCCGGCAGGCATTTTCGGGCCTGAGGAGCAGACGTTCCAGGCCGGCTTCGCGCAGAAGAACGTCATGAACCTGTATGTCAACCAGCCGATTTACACCGGCGGCCGGCTGAACAATGCCTATGGCATCACCAGCTCCACGCTGGATGCCTCGAAGCTGGAACTCGAACGCACGCGCCAGGAGATCGAATACCGCGTCGTGGAGACGTTTTACGCGGCGCTGATGAACGAGCGCGGCGTGGCGGTTGCGGATGAGCAGATCCGGCTGGCTGAGAGGCAGCTGGCACTGGCGCGGGCGCGGTTCGAGTCCGGCACGGTGGCGCGTCTCGATGTACTGCAGGCCGAGGTCGAGCTCGCCAACGCCAGGGCGCGCCGCATCCAGGCCAGGGCGCAGGTCGACACCGCCATGCAGGCACTGCGTGGCGTGTTGTCGCTGCCGCAGAGCCAGGCGCTGACGCTCGATGGCTCGCTCGACGGCCCGGTCGCCGGCCAGGCCCGCGACGATCTCGACAAGCAACTGCCCTCCCGGCCGGACCTGCAGGCGTTCAGCGCCCGCCGCCATGCCGCGGAGTACGCCTCGAACCTCGCCCAGAGCGAGTGGAAGCCCATGCTGTCGTTCTCCGGCAACATGCAGTATCAGCAGGACCATGTCGGCTCGCTGCTGGCACGCGACAACCAGAGCTATGCGGTCGGCCTGCAGCTCAACGTGCCGTTGTTTGCGGGCCCCGGCGCGGCGGCCCGCCGCAACATCGCGCAGTCGCAGATGCGGCAGGCCGAGCACGGGCTCCGGTTCGCGACCGACAACGCCCGGCTCGAGCTGGAATCGGCGTGGACAGCGCTCGAGTCGTCCGCCGAAGTGGTGACGACGCAGCACAAGGCGCTCGAGCTCGCGCGCGAGAGCGTGTCGATTGCGCAGGTTTCTTACGAGAATGGCGTAATCACCTCGGCCGAGCTCAACGATGCCCAGGTGCGGCTGCTCCAGACCGAGTGGCTGTTGATGCAGGCGCAGTACGCGCGCATTACGGCGGCGGCGCGGGCCAAGGTCGCCGCCGGAGCCAACTGAGGTGGCGCAAACAACTTTGTGATATAAAGCCTGGATGCATCCGCCGCGCCTAGTCGGCGCTCTGCTCTGCGCGGGCGCGACAGGCGCCGTGCTGCTGCTGCCCGCGGTGTCGTTCGTGGGCAGCATGCTGTTGCCGTCAATGCCGGCGCCGCCTCAGGAACACGTGGCGCCGCTGCTGGGCGAGGCGATGTGGGCCCGGGCCCGCGGCGGCCGCGCCACGGAGTTGCAGCCGCTCAATCCGTTTACCATCGCGCGCTTTGCATCGTGTCAGCTCTTTGCCGAACGGCACGAGGACCGCGCCGCACGCGACCAGGAGCAGGACGCGTGCATGGCGCTGCTGCCGGCCATCCAGGCCGTGGGCCTGGTGGCCACGCGTCACCTGCAGAGCGTGGGAGTGTGGCAGGACATCCGGGTGCCGTTCGCCGCACTCGCGACGGTGCGCAAGATGTCGAACACGTGGACCCGTGCCGAGCTGCTCGATGCGCTGGGCGCCAGCGGTGAATTCGGCCCCGTCTTCATTGGCGCCGACGCCGCGGCGCGCGGCTATTTCGGACGGTCCGTCGTCGAGCTCGACCTTTCGCAGATCGCGCTGCTCGCCGCCACGCTCGGCGAACGGCACGTTCACCCATGGTGCTGGCCTGAGCACGCCGCACGCGTGAGACAGGGCATCCTGGAGCGCATGCATCAGAACGGGGTGATCGACCTAGCGGCCGCTGACGCCGCGACTCGCACCTCGCTCGGGATCACCGCGACCCCGCCGGCTGAATATCCGCCCTGTCCGGACTGAGGTATTCTGCGCGGCGGTATACAGGCCGGCCTTCACCGACTTCTTCTCCTGGGCGGACGCCGCGCACATCGACGCGGCCAGGACCAGGCCCGCGCAGGCCCCGAGCCGGAAGCCGGCGGTGTTTACTTCTTTTTCTCAACTTTGATCGCGGCCATCGGGGAGGCACCCGGCGGCAGGTCCGCGTCGCCGGTCGGATACTCGTTCAGCTGCAGGAAGTAGGCGATGATGTCGGCGTACTCCTGGGGCTTCAGGCTGGCAGGGTTGTCCTCCGGCATCGTGCCGCTGGCGACGTCCCACAGCTCCTTCAGTGCCTTGCCGTCCCACGACTCATGGAAGGCCTCACCGCTGAAACGTGACGGATCGTGGCACGTGGTGCACTTTTCCGAAAACGCCTTCTTGCCGCGCTCGGCCTGGGCGGCCGTAAATACCCCGCTGTTGGTGGTCTTGGTCGCAGCCTGCCGGGCGTCGACGGCAACCAGGGTGACCGGCAGCAACGCGGTCACGAGCAATACGCAACGAATCATGACGCCAGTATACCCGGGCCGCGCCAATCACGGCCCGGCCCCGGGGCGAGGTCGAAGGGCTATAGCGGGCCGAAGTGCTTCTCGTAGCGGCCCTTGAACTCCTCCCACGTGTAGGCATGCGATGTGCCGCCCAGGTGCTCGAGACAGTAGGTGGCCGCGACGCTGCCGAGCTTGGCGCACGTCCCATACGGCGCGCCCATGGCCAGGCCCTTCATGAAGCCGCCACGGAACGCATCACCCACGCCGGTCGGATCCGCAATGCGATCCGGCGTCACCGCCGGCACATCCTCCGTGCCGTCAGCGGTGTGAATCGTGCAGCCCTTCTCACCCTTCGTCACCACCAGCAGGGACGCGTGGGTCAGCACCTCGGCCTCGCCCAGCCCGGTCTTCTGGCGCAGGAGCTCCATCTCGTAGTCGTTGACGATGACCATGAAGGCGTTGGTGACGCCACGGGCCAGCTCCGTGCCCTCCATGCGTGCGCATTGCTGGCCGGGATCCCAGATGTACTTGACGCCCATCGCCGCGCACTCTTCGGCCCACTGCACCATGCCGTTGGGATCGTTGGCGGCGATGATGACCAGGGCGTCCTTGATGCCCGGCACCGCCCGCATGGACAGCTCGCCGGCATTGGCCATCGCCCCGGTATAGAACGAGGCAATCTGGTTGTTCGCCTCGTCGGTGCTGCAGAAGAACGACGCGCAGAACTTGCCGTCGATCATCCGCACCAGAGAGGTGTCGATGTTGACCGCCTCCATCCACGCCTTGTAGTCGGTGAAGTCCTGCCCTGCCGTCGCCATCAGGTGAGGACGCTCGCCGAGCAGGGCGATGGTGTAGGCGATGTTCGGCCCGCAGCCGCCGCGCCGCTTGTCCATCGAGTCGACCAGGAAACTGAGCGACAAGCGGTGCATGTGCTCGGGCAGGAAGTGCTCGGTGAACTTCCCGGGGAACGACATCAGGTAATCGAACGCGATGGATCCGGTGACAATCAGTTTCATATGGGGCTACGGGCTTCGGGCGACGGGCTTCCCTCTGCGGGTTACGGGCTACGGGTTATTTGACGTACTTGCCGATGAGCGGCGCCAGGTCCTTCTTCACTTCAGGGGGAATTGCATCCGCGTGGGTCAGGATCGCGGACTTCAAGGCGCTGTGCGCCGGGTCGCGGCGGCTCACGTCGAGCTTCTCCACCACCCTGGCGATCACCTCCTGCGCCATCTTCACGTTGGCGGTCAGGTAGCCGATGATCATGTCGATCGTCACCGAGTCGTGCTCCGGGTGCCAGCAGTCATAGTCGGTGACCAGCGCCATGGTGGCGTAGGCGATCTCCGCCTCGCGCGCCAGCTTGGCTTCCTGCAGGTTGGTCATGCCAATCACGTCGCCGCCCCATGACCGGTAGAGGTTCGATTCCGCCAGCGTGGAGAACTGCGGGCCCTCCATGCACACATAGGTGCCGCCGCGGTGCGCCCGCGCGCCGGCCGCGGTCGCGCAATCGGCCGCCAGTGCCGCCAGGTGAGGCGACAGGGGATGCGAGAAGCCGACGTGCGCGACGATGCCGTTGGTGAAAAAGGTACTGATGCGACCGCGGGTGCGATCGATGAACTGATCCGGAAACACCAGGTCCATCGGCGCGTATTGTTCCTGCAAGCTGCCGACGGCGCTGGCCGACATGATCCACTCGACACCCAGCAGCTTCATGCCGAAGATGTTGGCGCGGTAGTTCAGCTCGCTCGGGTTCAGGCGGTGCCCCTTGCCATGCCGCGCCAAAAACGCGACCCGCTTGCCGCGCAGCGTCGCCAGCACGTACGGCCCGGAGGGATCGCCAAACGGCGTCGTCAGCGTCCGCTCTTCACGATCGGTCAGCTCGGCCATGTCGTACAGGCCGCTGCCCCCGATGATGCCAATCTTGATGTGCATATCAGTTCGTTGTGCGCCTTCTGCGGCTCAGATCAGCCGCTCCACGAAACGCTTGCCGTCTTTCTCGCGCAGGTAGCCCGCCGCCATCGACGGGTCATGCTCGAAGAACAACAGGTACTCCCGCTCGATGGCTTCGCGCGCAAAGGCCCGCTTGAACGCCAAAGTCTCCACCGGCAGCAGGTCGTAGCCCATGACCCACGGATCCGGGACGTGCGCTGACGTCGGATACATGTCGGCGGTGAATACCGCCGTCTTTCCGCCCGACTCGATCATCAGCACCTGGTGATTCGGCGTATGGCCGCCGGAACGGCGATAGCGCACGCCAGGCATGACCTCCGCCTCGTCGTCGACCAGCGTCAGCACGCCGGCGTCCTTCAGCGGGACGAAGTTCTCCTGGAGGTAGCTGGCCCGGTTGCGCTCGTGGGGATGCGTGGCATCCTCCCACTCGCCTCGATGCGCAATGTAGTTCGCGTTCGGGAATCGAGGCACCACCGACCCGTCCTGGCGGACCGCCGTGAACCCGCCGACGTGATCGAAATGCAGGTGGCTGGCCACGACCAGGTCGATGTCCTCGGCGGCCAGGCCGGCTTCCGCCAGCGCGTGATCGAGGTGATAGCGGCGATCGAGCCTGAAGATCGCGGCGCTCTTGGCGTCCATCTTGTCGCCGCAACCGGCGTCGATGATCATCGTCGTGCGGCCGTTCCGGACGATCAACGGACGCATCCCCAGCGGGACGCGGTTGGAGTCGTCCGGCGGGAGGCGTTTCTCCCAGAGCATGCGCGGCACGATGCCGAACATCGCCCCGCCGTCGAGGCCGATGAACCCGTCAGAGAGCGTGATCAACTCGAGGTCGCCGAGCACGTGCCGGGTTGCCGTGGTGAAGAGTTCGACCTTCGCCGCGGGCTGCTTGAGCTCGACGAGCACGCCATGTGACGCCGACGGATGAATGAAGGCCACCAGCGCGCCTTCCGCCCCAGGCCGGGGCTGCTCGTCAATCAGCCGGACCCCCCGTGACCGCAGATGCGCCAGCGCGGCGCCGATGTTCTCGACGCGCAGCGCGACGTGATGCATGCCGGGGCCGCGCTGGTCGACAAACTTCGCGATTGGCGAATCCGCGGCCGTCGACTCGAGCATTTCGAGGGTGGAAAGGCCGGTGTCGAGGAACGTCGCCCGGACGCGCTGCGACGCCACCTCCTCGCTGCGCTCGACGTGCAGGCCCAGCACGTCCTTGAAGAACGCCAAAGCGGCCTGCAGATCGCTGACGGCGATTCCGACGTGATCCAGGACGGCTTTCATCAACCCTTCGTGGCCCGCTGGCCTGATGGCCCGAGCGCCCGATCAAGAATATCCGACGCGGCCGTGTACGGGTCGACTTCCCGCCTGGCAATCCTGGTGACCAGCGCCTCGAACTCCGCCGGGCCAAGCAGGTTCGCCTCGACGTGCTCCATGAAACGGTGCGTCAGCAGGTCACGAAGCCGGAACTCGTTCCTGGCCTTCAGGCGCTTGCCGCGTGCCCCCTCGGAGTGCGTGCGGAACGCCTTGATGGTCTGCCACAACTCCGCAATACCGCGGCCGGTCGTCGCCTCGGTCTTGACAATCGGCGGGCGCCACTCCCCCTCCGCAAAGTGCTGCAACGCCAGGTTGGACTCGATCGACGTCACCATGCGATCGGCGCCGTCGCGGTCGCACTTGTTGACCACGTAGATGTCGGCAATCTCCATGATGCCCGCTTTGAGCGCCTGTACATCGTCGCCCGTACCCGGCACCAGGACCACGATCGACACGTCGGCGGTGCGGACGATATCCACTTCGTCCTGGCCGACACCGACCGTCTCGATGATCACGAGGCTCTTGCCGGCCGCGTCGAGGACGAGCGCCGCGTCGCTGGTGGCGCGCGCCAGGCCGCCCATGTGGCCGCGCGTGGCCATACTGCGGATGAAGACCTCCTCGTCTTGCGCGTGCGCCTGCATGCGAAGGCGATCGCCGAGTATGGCGCCGCCCGTGAACGGACTGGTCGGGTCGACGGCGATCACGCCCAGCGTCTCGCCGGCCTGGCGGGCCTCGGCGGTCAGCCGATCGACCAGCGTGCTCTTGCCCGCGCCCGGCGGGCCGGTCACGCCAATCAGGTAGGTCTTGCCGGTCTGAGGAAAGATGTCGCGCACCAGCCCGGCCGCGGCGCCGGCTTCGTCTTCGATCAGCGAGATCGCACGAGCCATGGCCCGCACGTCGCCGGCCAGGACGCGCTCGGCCAGTGAGGACGCGCTCACGCTAGGCCGCCAGCAACTGACGCGCGATGACGAGGCGCTGCACCTCGCTGGTGCCTTCGCCAATCGTCAGCAGTTTCACGTCGCGGAAGTATTTCTCGGCCGGATAGTCCTTCACGAACCCGTAGCCGCCGTGCATCTGCACACAGTCTTCGGCGGCGCGGACCGCGATCTCGCTCGAGTAGAGCTTGGCCATGGCGGATTCGAGCGTCATGCGGCGCCCGTGATCCTTCAGCCACGCAGCGCGATAGGTCAGCAGCCGCGCGGCGTCAACCTGCGCCACATGCTGCGCGAGACGCTCCTGGATCGACGGCAACGATCCAATCGCGCGGCCGAATTGCCTGCGCTGCGCCGTATAGCCGGCAGCCGCTTCATACGCGCCCTGCGCCAGACCAACAGCCAGCGCGGCAATGCCAATGCGGCCGGCATCCAGAACCTGCAGCGTCTGGATGAAACCCTGGCCTTCTCCGCCGATCAACTGCGCCGGCGAAAGGCGGCAATTCTGCAGAATCACTTCGGCGGTCTCGCTGGCACGCATGCCGAGTTTGTCTTCCTTCTTGCCGGCCAGCAAGCCGCCCATGCCGCGCTCGAGAATGAATGCGGAAATGCCTTTGGCGCCTTTCGACTTGTCGGTGACCGCCATGATGACCAGCGTGTCGGCGGAGGTGCCGTGGGTAATGAACGCCTTCGACCCGTTCAAGACCCAGCAGCCGCCCTCTTTCACCGCGGTGGTGCGCATGGCCGCCGCGTCGCTGCCCGAGCCCGGCTCGGTCAGCCCCCAGGCCGCCAGCTTATCGCCCTTCG
>Ga0194131_10000185_pt1 | contig 99640 bp, 85 predicted proteins | sample TA2KigO120mmetaG_FD_148631 | JGI IMG/M metagenome (GOLD analysis project Ga0194131, IMG submission 148631) | Freshwater microbial communities from Lake Tanganyika, Tanzania - TA2015053 Kigoma Offshore 120m | ecosystem: Environmental > Aquatic > Freshwater > Lake | place: Tanzania: Lake... | reverse complement strand
TCTGCAATTGGCCGTTGCCATCGCTCGCACGCTCACTTATCAACAGAACGATCGATGGAAACGAACGAGCTTTCGCATGTCCGGTGCGATCTTTGCGGCGCCGATGACAGCCAGCGTGTCCTCGAAAAGGAAGGCGCCTGCTACGCCGAATGCAAGCGTTGCGGATTTATTTACGCGCACCCACGGATCAATGATCCAGAAGCCTTCAACGAAGAAATCTTTCAGGAACGATTGCAAACATACGTGCAAAAGAATTACTCGGCGAAAAAGCAACGGGATTATCGGCGCGAATTGCGTCGATTGGAACCGTTCCGGCAAAACAACCGGCTTCTCGAAATTGGCAGCAACGTGGGCGGCTTTCTCTTTCAGGCCCGTCAACTCAATTGGTCGCCAATCGGGCTTGAACCGGTCGTCGCTTGTGCGCGTTATGGATGCGAACAGCGCGGACTGAACATCATCGCAAGCACTTTGGAGGAGGCCAGCCTTCCAGACGACCACTTCGACGCGGTTTATTCGAACGCTGTCTTTGAGCACCTCGCCGCGCCCAGTGTTTGTTTTCAATCCGCGTTCCGAGTGCTAAGGCCGGGCGGTGCACTGTATGTCGACACGGTCAATTACGCTTGTTGCACGCGCGAATATTTAGGGGCGGGTTGGAAACTGCTCAAGCCGCGCGAACATTTGAGCTTATACACTCCTGCTACTTTGCGGGCGTTTTGTGAAAAGGCTGGCTTTGAAGTCCTGCGCATGCAAACGAACGGTGTCCGTTTCCGAACGAATGAAGATCGAAAACTGCGCGGCCTGGGCCGGCTTCGGGAAGAACTGGCAAAATTTCCGATCAGCCTGGCCTGCCGTTTTACTTTGAAGGGCGACAGTATCACCGTCCTCGCGCGCAAGCCTTCCGCGTCAAGCCGCTAGCCCCCAGTACGTGAATGCTTGGCGTAACGCAGACTTTCAGTCTGCCGTATCGCCGATTTGCAATCGGCAGACCGTCCGCACGTTCGGAGATGCCCGAACTAGCGGGCGATCCGCAGAATACAATTCTGCGCTACGACATGGCATCGCTAAACACGTACTTAGGAGGGTGTTAATGAAAGGCTTGGGCCGGAGCGCCGAGGAGTGCGCGAATTCTCCTTGCTGGTGTCGTGTTGCGGAGTAAAACGCCTTTGGCTCGTTCATATCGACACATAGGAAACATTATGAAAACACTCTCACGATTCGCTCCGCGATACCTCCGCGTTTCATTAACTCTTGTGACCTGCGCCGGAGTCATTGGCTGGCTGGCGCTTGCCCAGAATCCTTCTTCCAAATCGAAGCCCAATGCTGCTGGAAACATCAAGAAGGTTCACCGACTCGGTTTGGCTGCGGGAGACTTGCTTCTGGAGAGCATTCGGAACTTTATCCGCGACCAGAAAATTACCGATGGCGCGGTCCTAACGGGAATCGGTTCGCTGAGCGAGTGCCGCCTGCATTGGCCGAAAGAGCCAACCTATCCACCGGAAGATGTCTTCCATACTTTCAAAGGGGCTCTGGAAATCGCCGCGATTCAAGAATCATCGCCGATGGAGAACCTCACCTGCACATCATGCTGGCCGAGAAAGGCGACGCCCGGAGCATTGGCGGGCATTTGGAAGATGGCTCCAAGGTGCTGTACCTCGCTGAGATTACGATTGCCGAGTTTGACGGTCCGCCCATGACGCGACGGCCGAATCAGCAGAATGTAAGGATGCTTCAAGTCAAGTGATCCCCGGTTGTGCTTGCGGACATTGTCGAAGCGCGCACTGGGACCCTGAACCGTGCTGTAGCGGCGTCTCGGAAGAGCGCCGCAAACTCGGTAGTTTGGAAATGACGGCGCTCTTCCGAGACGCCGCTACAGGGAAGCCGAAGCTTAGAACGCAGCCTTTTCTGACGGGGCGACTTCGAGCCCCCGTCGCTTCAGCAGCGGGCGGATATCCGGATCGCTGCCGCGAAAATTGCGGAACAGCGTCATTGCTTCCTGGCTGCCGCCGCGCGAAAGCAAAGTGCGCCGGAAGTGATCGCCGTTGGCGCGGGTCAATCCGCCGTTTTGTTTGAACCATTCCACACTGTCCGCGTCCAGGACTTCGCTCCAGATGTAAGAATAGTATCCAGCCGAGTAGCCGCTGGAAAAAATGTGCGAGAAGTAAGTCGTGCGATAACGTGGCGGCACAGGGGCAAAAGCGACGCCTGCTCTCTTCAGCGCGGCAGCCTCGAATGCGAGCACATCAGCAGGAACTTCATCCGCCTTCAACTGGTGCCAAGCCTGGTCCAGCAACGCCGCAGCCAGGTATTCCGTTGTGGCAAACCCTTGATTGAATTTTTCTGCGGCAAGCACTTTCTCGAATAGTCTGGCGGGGATCGGTTCGCCCGTTTGGTGATGCTTCGCGTAATTCTTCAATACCTCCGGCCACGAAGCCCACATCTCGTTTACTTGAGACGGGTATTCCACGAAATCGCGCGGGACAGTTGTTCCACTAAAGCGAGGATACCGGACGTTCGAGAACATGCCGTGCAAGGCATGGCCGAATTCATGGAACATCGTGCGCACTTCATCCCAAGTGAGCAGCGTCGGTTGGCCCGCCGGCGGTTTCGGCACATTTTGATGATTGGCGACAACCGGCTTCCTGTTGAACAGTCCGGCTTGCGGCACGTAGGCATTCATCCAGGCGCCCCCACGCTTGGATGGCCGCGCGTAAAGGTCCGCGATAAACACCGCGAGCGGCTCAGCGTCCGCATCGAAGACTTCGAACACACGCACGTCTTCTTGATAAATGGGAAGGTCCTTGCGTTCCTTGAAACTCAGGCCGTAAAGCTTGCCGGCCGCATAGAAAACGCCTTCGGTCAAAACGCTGTTCATTTCAAAGTAAGGCCTCAACTCCGATTCATCGAAGGCGTACCGTTGGCGGCGAACTTTCTCGGAGTAAAATGCCCAATCCCACGGCGCGAGCTGGAATTTCCCGCCTTCCCGGTCGATCAAAGCTTGCATATCAGCAGCCTCGCGCCGCGCGTTGGCCACAGCGGGCGGAGCAAGTTCAGCCAGCAATTTATTCACGGCCGCGACTGTTTTGGCGGTTTGCTCTGCGAGTTGATAAGCGGCGTGAGTCTCGTAACCGAGCAACGCAGCGCGTTCCGCGCGCAAGCGCGCCATGCGCGCGACCAGCGAGCGATTGTCAAATTCGCCACCGCGATTGCCGCGCACGATTGAAGCTTCGAATAACTTCTGACGCGTCGCGCGATCTTCGAGCGTGGCGAGGCTCGGTTGCCCCGTCGTATTTTGCAGACGCAACAGATACTTCCCTTCCTTGCCGTCCGCTTTCGCTGCCGCCGCGGCTGTTTTGATCGCTTCTTCGGACAATCCTTTCAAGGCCGAGAGATCATCGGCGAGAATCGACGATGCATTAACTTCCTTTAGCACACTTTGAGAAAAAGTGGTTGAGAGCGTCGCCAGTTCAGCATTGAAGCCTTTGAGCTTTTCTTTGTCGGCGTCAGAAAGCTTCGCCCCTGCACGGACGAAATCGAGATAGTACCGTTCGAGCAAGCGCTTTGATTCGGCGTCCAACCCAAGTCGATCCGGCTTTTCATGCAAAGATTCAACGCGGGCGAAGAGCCGCGGATCAAGCAAAATGGCGTCGCTGTGCGCGGCAAGTTTTGGCGCCATCTCTTTCTCGACTTTCTGAATGTCGGGATTGGTGTGCGCGGCAGCCAGATTGCCGAAAAGACGATGAACGCGCGAGAGCAATTGTCCGGAACGTTCGAGGGCAACGACCGTATTCTCGAAGGTCGCAGCTTCCGAGCGATTGGCAATCTCGTTCACTTCTTTCAACGCCTCTTCCATTCCTCGTTCCAGCGCCGACGCGAAGTGCTCGTTCTTGACGCGATCGAACGGCGGGAATTGATAAGGCAACGCGCTTTCAGCCAGGAGCGGATTGTTCGCAGTGGAGAGAACCTCGGCAGCGTTGGGTGAGGTTTGAAGTCGTGCCATCATGAGAGCAACAATGAAAGCGAACAGCGCCAGCGTAAGCCGCGACCATTCAATTGAATTCCAGTGTAACATGACAGTGACAATAAACGCGAAGAACGTCATTGACGAAGAAAAAAGGTGTCTGCCGATTGCGCCGCTTGTTTCCGACACATCCCTCTTGCCGGATGCGCTCGCTTTGGAGAAAGTCCAACCCGATTTATGATAAAACCCTTTTCTATTGCCGTCCTCATCTTAGTTGAAGCTGTCTCGATCACGACCTTGGCTACAGTGAACCTGGACCACGATTGGCCGGCGTGGCGCGGACCGACAGGCAACGGCCTCGCCGCAGCTAACCAGAGTCCACCCGTCCGCTGGAGCGAAACAGAGAATGTTCTCTGGAAGACGGCGATTCCGGGCCGTGGGCACAGTTCGCCGACGATCGTAGGCGAGCGCGTTTACGTGGCGACGGCAGATTTGGAAAAGCAAACGCAATCCATGCTGGCGCTCGATCGGCGAAGCGGCAAAGAAGTCTGGCAGGCAATCGTTCACCAGGGCCAACTGAGCAGTGGCGGGCATCGCAACAGCTCCGAGGCGTCCTCGACAGCCGCGTCCGACGGCGAACGCCTTTACATTAATTTTTTGAATGCGGGCGCGATCCATACCACAGCGCTCGACATGAATGGCAAAAAGATTTGGCAACAGAAAATCTGCGACTTCGTCCGGCATCAAGGGTTCGGCTCCTCACCGTTCGTTTATGGTTCGCTGGTGCTCGTGACTGGGGACCATCGAGGCGGCGGGACAATCGCGGCTTTGGATCGCGCCACAGGACGCGTCGTTTGGACTCAATCCCGGCCGAAGATTCCCAATTACACTTCGCCTGCTGTTATCCGGGCGGACGGGCGCGAACAGATGGTTCTCGCAGGTTGCAACCTCATTTCCAGCTTCGATCCTCAGACAGGCAAGAAACTCTGGGAGATTGACGGTTCCACAGAAGAATGCGTGATCTCGATGGTCACGGACGGCGAGCGAGTCTTCGCAAGCGGCGGTTATCCAAGAAACCACACTGTGGCAGTCCTGGCCGATGGTTCTGGCAAGATCGCCTGGCAAAATGGTTCCCGCATCTACGTCCCTTCGCCAATCGTCAAGGACGGATACCTCTATGGAATAATGGACGCCGGCTTCGCGGTTTGTTGGAAAGCCGACACAGGCCAGGAGATGTGGAAGATCCGTTTGGGCGGTGACTTCTTCGCATCACCGGCGATGGCGGGCAACCGCATCTACGCCTCGAATGTGTCGGGGAAAACTTTTGTCTTTGACGCCACTCCCGAAGCCTTCAAGAGCGTCGCCGAAAATCAGCTTGGCGACGAAGCCTTCGCTTCACCAGCAATCTGCGGCGGTCGCCTTTACCTTCGTGTCGCAAAGAAAGGGGACACACGCGAGGAATTCCTCTACTGCATCGGAGATGCGACGCGTTAGAGGCCCCTCACTCATGGCGATTCGATGGCGCGCACGGACAGCATCCCAAGATCGTCGGAGAACAAAAATGTGGTGTCCGGCAAATGCCCGGATGGGAAAACGCCAATGGCGAATTTGCGGATTCACGGTTTGAACCGTTCGGTCCGCTGCCGCGCGATTGGCGCCGATGGGACGGTCATTACGTTATCGGCGATCAGGTCGCGCTCGCTTACACGGTGCTTGGGACGAAAATCTACGAGCAGCCAACAATCGAGTTCTCTTGAAGTTAGCTAAAGGCGTTCCCGCCTCTTTGTTTCGGGTCGTGATTTGGCAAGGTTCGCCAACGAATCAGATCATGTCCACGGAAGGCTTTCATGAGTGCTAAGTCTAAGAAGCCTTTTTCTCGTCGAGCATCACGATCCGGAGTCCTCCCGACGGTTGCACAGGCTGTGTGAAGTTTTCGAGAAGACTTGAATTTGCGGGTTGAGCGGCAGGAGCCGGGACAGTGGAAGGTGCGGCAGGTTCCAACGCGGAACGCAAAGCGCCTTCGACCAATTGCGAGCAGTGAATCTTCATCGGCGGCAGCGGGCCGAGGTCGCCGGAAAGTTCTTCGCCGGTCAGCGACAACGCTTCTTCGATCGTTTTGCCACGGATCATCTCGGTCGCGAGGCTGGCGACAGCGATGGCCGTTTCACAGCCGAACGACTGGAAGGTGGCGCGATCAATCACTTTCTTGCCGTTTTCTTCTTTGAATTTGACCCACATGCGAAGCATCTCGCCGCATTGCGAGTTGCCGACGGCGCCCACGGCGTCGGCGGCCTCCATTTCGCCCATGTTCTTCGGATTCCGAATGGCTTCCGAGATGCGTTGTTGGAGATCGTTGTCGTTCATCGCTCAGCTGGTGTCGTTGCCGTGCTGGCTGGTTCAAGGCGATAGCGCGGGACGTTTTGATCGACCTCTTGAGACCACGCGTCAATACCGCCGCGCAGGCACCGCACATTTGTGAAGCCGTGTCCGAGAAAGTACGCGGCTGCATCCAGCGCGTATTTCCCTTGATGATCGATAATCACAAACGCTTCATCGCGCGGCCAGCGGGCCATAATTTCTTGCATGCTCGGCTGCGACATCAGCACAGAACCTTCGATCCGCACGGCTTCGAATTCTTCGCGCGACCGCACATCGAGCAATTTCAGCCGTGGATTGCGGGTTCGAAGTTCCGCGAGCTCGCTGTGAGAAATGAGAATTTGCGCGTCCTGTTCGTGGCTGGATTGGATGTGCTTGAGGACTTCGGCAACGTTGAGGCTGTTGTTGCGGCTGCAGAGTTGTTCGAGAGTTTCGCTTGGCTGAAACGCACAGCTGCTGCAACCGCCAATATGATAACGGCGGAAAAGCGCCCGCTGGGCTCCCGGATAAGCATCGAGAACTTCGCGCATGGTGCTCTGCGATGTAATGGGTGCGTTGGTTGCAGTCATGCGATTAATGGCGGCTGGCAAAGAACTTTTGGATTTCCTTAAGCACCTCGACCAAGCGGTCCACTTCGGCTTGCGTATTGTACAAATAAAAGCTCGCCCGCGCCGTCGCCTCGACGCCGAGCTTTTTCATTAACGGTTGATTGCAATGATGGCCGCCGCGCAACGCGACGCCACATTGGTCGGCGACAGTCACGAGATCATGAGCATGCACGTCGGCCGTGAGAAAACTGACCACGCCCGCGCGTCCGATATGCGGCCCCAAAAGGCGGACGTTTTTCAGACGCGCTAATTCTTCGTACGCGTAAGCGGCCAGTTCATGGTCGTGCTGCGCGATCTGTTCGCGGCCGATGCCATCCAGATAATCCATGGCCGCGTGCAAACCGATGACGCCGCTGATGTGAGGCGTCCCTGCTTCAAACTTATGAGGCACTTTATTCCAGGTGCTTTGTTGAAAATCGACGCTGGAAATCATGTCGCCGCCGCCCTCGTACGGAGGAGTCGCTTCGAGCTTTTCGAACCGGCCGTAAAGAACCCCGATGCCAGTTGGCCCACACATTTTATGGCCTGAAAAAGCGAGGAAGTCGCAACCGATTTCCTGGACATCGATTCGGCAATGCCCGGCGCTTTGCGCGGCATCAACCAGTGTCAAGGCGCCGACCCTGCGCGCCCTCGCACACAGTTCCATCACAGGATTCACCGTGCCGAGCGTGTTAGAGATGTGCGTCATTGCGAACAGTTTCACGTCCGTGGTCAGCCATTCATCGAGATGATTCAAGTCGAGCAAACCGTTCTCGACGTTGATCGGCAGATAAATCAGCTCCGCGCCCACGCGCTGCGCCAAGAGCTGCCATGGGACGATGTTGCTGTGGTGCTCCATCTCCGTGAGCAGGATTTTGTCGCCAGCCTTGACGTATTTGTTGCCCCACGCTTGCGCGATCAGGTTAATCGCTTCGGTCGTTCCGCGGGTGAATACGATTTCCTCGGCGCGTTTGGCATTGATGAAGCGGGCCACGCGCTTGCGGCTCGCTTCATAGGCTGCGCTGGCGCGGTTGCTCAGTTCGTGAACGCCGCGATGGACGTTTGCATTGTCAGTCTCGTAATAATGACGCAATGCGTCAATTACCTGCTTTGGTTTCTGAGTAGTGGCCGCGTTGTCGAAGTAAATCAATGGCCGGCCATGCACTCTTTGATGAAGAATCGGAAAGTCTTCGCGCAGCGCAGCCCAATCGACTTTTTTGCTCTGCAGTGGCGTTATTTGAACATCTTCGTTCATAACCGCGTTCCCCGTTCGCTGATCGCAAGCATGAACCGACGACGGAGCGCGGACATTCCTGTCCGCAGCAGCTCTCGACATTCCAGACCGCCGCAGACGGGTCCAGGGTATTCCGCCAGATGGACATTGCTGCGGACAGGAATGTCCGCGCTCCGTCGCAGGTTCATAAAGAAGGCCAGAGTTTTCACGGCTTAATAAAGGCCAAGTTGAAGCTTGGCCGCGTCCGACATCATCGCTTGATTCCAAGGAGGTTCCCAGACAAGTTCGACATTGACGTCGTCAATGCCTTCGATGGAAAGCAATTTGTTCTGCACATCCTGGCGCAGGTACTCGCCCATGCCGCAACCTGGCGCGGTAAGGGTCATTTTCACGTCGACGTGGTTTCCCGGACCATCTGATTGCGGCGCGACTCGGCAATCATAGATCAGACCGAGATCGACGATGTTAACCGGAATCTCGGGGTCATAGCAGGTCCGCATCTGATTCCAAATCTCTTTCTCCAATTGTTCCGGGGTAGCCGGTTCTCCACCGAGCGCAGCGACGGGTGCAACGGCTGTTTCCTTTCCGAGCGCGTCGGCATCCTTGCCGTCGATGCGGAACATGTTTCCGTTGACGATGACAGTGTAGCTGCCGCCCAACGATTGAGTGATGTACGCGGATTCACCTTTCTGAAGCGTCACTTTCGTGCCCGCCGGAATCACGACTGCATCACAATCGCGCGTTAATGTAATGGGTTCGTCCATTTGCATCACAAACCATTCCTCGCGGCGCGGAGTTTTACTCTGTTGTATCGCCGGCTTGCAGCCGGCAGTGTGTCCTCATTATCGAGCGGCATCGATTGTGCGACGGCGCAGCAGACTCAACGTCTGCGATACGGCAGAGTGAAACTCTGCGTTACCGCTTCAGACATCGATTTCATTCTGTCGAAACGGGTTCCGTTTCGCCTTCGATCGCCGCGACGACGGCGTGCCACGGCAAGATCGCGCATTTGACGCGTGCGGGAAATTTATGGACGCCGGCGAACACGGCGAGTTTTCCGATGTCGTCACCGTTGACTTTTCCCGTGGTCACCATGTTGTGCACATCGTCGAAGAGCCGTTTCACTTGTTCCTTGTCCTTGCCTTTCAAACTGTCCGTGAGCAAAGACGCGGACGCTTTTGAAATGGCACAGCCCGAGCCTTGAAAACTGATGTCTTTGATCACATCGCCATCCATCAAGAGGTACATCACGACTTGATCGCCGCAAAGCGGGTTTTTGCCGTGCGCGACACGATTGGCGTTGCGCATTTTCAGAAAGTTCCGCGGGCTTTTACTGTGATCGAGAATCACTTGTTGATAAAGGTCGCCGAGATCGTCGAACATAAAGCAGAGCCTTTCTAGTGTTTCTCCGCGATCTGCGGATTTTGTTCGAGGCGTTGCCAGATCAATTGATCGAGTTCTTCCCTGGCCGCGCGGCATTTGACGCGGTCGATGATTTCGCCAGCGAACGCGTGAATCAACATTCGGCGCGCTGTATCGAGGCCGATACCGCGAGCTCGAAGATAAAAGATCGACTCTTCATTCAGTTGTCCGATCGTGGCGCCGTGAGTGCACTTGACGTCGTCGGCGTAAATCTCCAATTGCGGTTTCGTATCGATCGTGGCGCTGTCTGACAGCAAGAGGTTCTTATTCGTTTGTTTGGCGTCCGTTTTCTGCGCTTCCGGTTGGACCAAGATTCGCCCGTGAAAAACGCCTCGCGAGCGGCCATCGAGAATGCCGTTGAAGTACTCGTGGCTGTTACAGTGCGGCTTCGCATGTTCCACAATCATGTGGTGATCGGCTAATTGGTCCCCTTTGGTCAGATAAAGTCCGTTGAGCACGCAGTCGATCCCTTCACCAGCGAGAGAAGTCCGGATGTTATCTCGCGCCAGGCGCGCGCCAGTCACAATGGAGTGCGAAGTGAAATTAGCGTTCCGGCCAATTTGGGCATGGATCGTGGCAATATGAAAGGCTTGGGAACTTTCGTCTTGAAATTTGCAATGCTCGATCACTGCTCCTTCTCCAACAACCAACTCAGTGACCGCATTGGTCACGTAAGAATTCTCGACGGTGCTAACGTGGGTTTCGAGGACCGTCATGCTGCTCCCCTTTTCGGCGATGAACAGGTTGCGGGGATGTGAGGCCGCGCCGGGCTCGCTCGCGGTGGAAATGAAGAGCAAGTGAACAGGATCTTCCAATACGGTATTGGCGGGAAGAAAAAGAAAAGCGCCATCGAGGAAGAACGCCGTGTTCAACGCAGCGAAGGCATTGTCTTCACCGGAGGCATAGTTGGCGAGGTGCTTCTCGATCCGCGCGGAATCGCTGTTCAGTGCCCGAGCGAGGCTGGTTATTTTCGCGCCGTTGCTGATCGGCAAAATTGCCGAAAGCTCCTCAGAAAAATGGCCGTTGATGAATACCAAACGATGGGCCTTTAATCCAGCAAACGTGAATTGCTGGACGCCTTGGGCCGTGATTCCGTCGCGCGAGTATTCCGAGACCGGCTTGAAGGGCAGCTTGACGATCGGGGCGACATTGGTGAACCGCCAATCTTCATCGTGCGGGGTTGGAAAGCCAAGTTCGGCAAAGCGAGCCATGCCCGCCTTGCGAATTGGGAAAACCCACGCCGGCGCCGCCAGCCGGTTTTGCTCGAACCGTTCGAAGCTGGCCAAGTACGGATTTGCTGCCGGCGTCTCACGGGTTTGTGGGGCTTGAATCATGATGTCGAGGTTCGAATCCATCTGTGGTTTTCAGGCTGCTTCTTTGATCAGCCAATCGTAACCTTTCTCTTCCAGTTCGAGCGCAAGCTCCCGGCTGCCTGATCGCACAATCCTTCCGTCATACAAAACATGGACGTAATCCGGCACAATGTAATTGAGCAGACGTTGATAGTGGGTGATTAAAAGTTGCGCGTTGTCGGGCCGCTTCAATTTGTTCACGCCTCCCGACACGATCCTTAAGGCGTCGATGTCGAGCCCGGAATCGGTTTCATCCAGAATGGCCAGCTTCGGTTCGAGAACGGCCATTTGAAAAATTTCGTTGCGCTTTTTCTCGCCGCCGGAAAAGCCTTCGTTCACCGGACGTTTCAGCAGGTCTTCGCTAAGGTCGAGCAACTTCATCTTCTCTTTGACGAGCGTTAGAAATTCGATGGCATCGAGTTCCGGCAAACCCTTCGATTTGCGAATTTCATTCAAGGCTGCTTTTAAGAAGTAGGTGCTGTTAACGCCAGGTATCTCGACCGGATATTGGAAGGCCAAAAAGACGCCCTCGCGCGCGCGTTCTTCGGGATCCATTTCGAGCAGGTCTTTTCCATCATAGAGCACTTCGCCTGTCGAGATGCTGTAGCCATCGCGGCCAGCCAGGACTTGCGCGAGCGTGCTCTTGCCGCTGCCGTTTGGTCCCATCACGGCGTGGACCTCTCCGGCTTGAATTACAAGATTGATGCCCTTGAGAATCTGTTTGCCGTCCACTCCGGCGTGTAAATTTTTGATTTCTAACATAAATAAGAATAACAACTCTCCGTAATCTCTGCGGTGGTGAATCAATGTTAGTGCGAATGCTCAATGTTCGAGCTCGCGCGCGGTGGCGTCAACCGACACTGCCCTCCAGGCTAACCCCAAGTAATTTCTGGGCTTCGACCGCAAATTCCATAGGCAGTTGCTTGAAGACCTCTTTGCAATAGCCGTTGACAATCATGTTGACGGCGTCCTGGGTCGAAAGACCGCGCTGGTTGCAATAAAAGATTTGGTCCTCGCCAATCTTCGAGGTAGTAGCTTCGTGTTCGACCTGAGCCGATGTGTTCTTAACCTCGATGTAAGGGAAGGTATGCGCGCCGCATTTGTTCCCCAAAAGCAATGAATCGCATTGCGAAAAATTCCGGGCGTTGGTTGCGCCCTTCAATATTTTCACCAAACCGCGATAGCTGTTTTGCCCGCGTCCAGCAGAGATTCCCTTCGAAACGATTGTGCTGCGCGTGTTCTTCCCTACGTGGACCATTTTGGTTCCCGTATCAGCTTGTTGATAATTGTTGGTCAGCGCCACGGAATAGAATTCGCCGATCGAATTGTCCCCTTGAAGGATGACGCTCGGATATTTCCACGTAATGGCGGAGCCAGTTTCGACCTGAGTCCATGATATTTTTGAATTAACTCCTTTGGCCAGTCCCCTTTTGGTGACGAAATTGTAAATGCCTCCTTTACCGTGTTCGTCACCAGGATACCAATTCTGCACCGTCGAGTATTTAATCTCGGCGCGATCATTTGTAAATAGCTCAACCACAGCAGCATGCAGCTGATTCTCGTCTCGCATCGGCGCCGTGCAGCCTTCCAGATAACTGACATAACTGGCTTCTTCAGCGACGATTAAAGTGCGCTCGAACTGCCCTGTATTGGCAGCGTTAATACGAAAGTACGTCGACAGTTCCATCGGACACCGGACGCCCTTTGGAATGAAACAAAATGAGCCGTCGCTGAAGACGGCTGAATTCAATGCGGCGTAAAAATTGTCGGTGTACGGCACGACTGAACCCAGATATTTTTTGATGAGATCTGGATGTTCCTGAACCGCTTCGCTAAACGAGCAGAAGATAACTCCCTTTTCCGCGAGCTTTTCCTTGAAGGTGGTTCCAACCGAAACACTATCGAATACGGCGTCCACAGCCACGCCCGCCAATCGCTCACGCTCTCGCAATGGAATGCCCAGTTTTTCGTACGTTTCCAAAAGTTTCGGATCTACTTCATCCAAGCTCTTCGGGCCATCGCCGCGCTTTTTCGGCGCCGAGTAATAGATGATTTTCTGAAAATCTATCGGCGGATATTTAACCTGCGGCCATGTGGGTGGCGTCATGGTGAGCCAATGACGAAACGCCTTTAGGCGCCACTCGAGGAGGAATTCAGGCTCGTTCTTTTTCTTCGAAATCAGCCGAATGATATCTTCGTTCAAGCCCGGCGGAGCGGACTCGGTTTCAACGTCGGTGACAAAACCGTATTTGTATTCCTTCGAAACGAATCCCTCAATTGTCTCCGTTGCTGTGCTCATTTCTCAAAGTGTTTATTGTTTCTTGCCCGCAGCGCAGCGATTGCACACTCCGCGAACCGAGACCTCGAAATGCTCGACGGTGAATCCTTCGGGAAGCTGCACTGGGGGAGCTTCGAGGTTGCCGGCGAGGCCAATGTCATAAACTCCGCCGCAATCGCTACAATAAAAATGGCAATGTTCTTTCATGTTTGGACAAAACCGCGTGGCGCCGCGGTCCACGTTGACTTGTCGAACGAGTCCACACTTTACCAGAGCGTCGAGGCAATTATAGACCGTTGCGATGGAGATATCAGGCATCTGCGGCTTCGCACGCAAGAAAACTTCCTCAGCGGTTGGATGATCTCGTTTTGCCAGCAACACGCCGTAAACATGTTCGCGCTGAGCTGTGGACCGGAACCCGCTCGTGGCGAGCCGCTCATTTAATTCTTTGGCAATTCTAGATTCTCCGGCGAAATCCATGGCAAAAACCTAGTAACCTTTCCGCCCACTGTCAATACTTGGAATAATTCTAAATCTCATAAAGGGGTTTAGGAGCCTTGTTGCTCTGTTGCTCTTCCACTGCCGAGGTCGCCGGAGGCCCATGATGTTCTGTTCCACGTGGAACTCCATAGCGATAGCACGTTAAGATCTCTCGCTTGCTTTAGCGGGTTCCGTATTCGCTCGAGGAGCGCGCTTCATCCAAACCATTACAAGCGCAATGTCCGCCGGGGACACACCCGAGATTCGAGAAGCTTGGCCTATGGTCGTAGGACGAACATTTTCCAGCTTTTGGCGCGCTTCAACGCGCAAGCTTGGAATCTCGGCGTAGTTCAACCAGACTGGTATCCTCTTCTCTTCCATTTTCTTAAACTTTGCCACATCCATGTCCTGTCGAGCAATATAGCCTTCATATTTCACTGCGATCTCGACCTGCTGGATCTCTTCGGCAGTTAGTGAGGCATTTGGGTCCGGAAGATCGCTGTAGCTGATCTCAGGTCGCCGCAGCATCTGTAGCAGACTGACGCCAGCAGACCGTTTCTGTTGAAGTTGTCCAATCTCATGCTCAATCGCAGCCCGCTTCGCGACGAGCTTCTCAAAGTTCCGCGAAGGTAAAAGGCCGATTTCATACCCGAGCGGGGAGAGACGCAGGTCTGCATTATCTTGTCGCAGCAAGAGGCGATACTCCGCGCGCGAAGTAAACATTCGGTAGGGTTCGACGGTACCCTTTGTGATCAAATCATCGATTAGCACTCCGATGTAAGCTTGATCGCGGCGCAAGACGATTGGGTCCTGGCCTTGCGAACGCCTTGCCGCATTGATCCCGGCGATCAATCCCTGCGCACCAGCTTCTTCGTATCCCGATGTCCCATTGATTTGGCCCGCCAGGAAAAGGTTTCGGCAAACTTTTGTTTCCAGCGAGGAACAGAGCTGGGTCGGGAAGGCGAAATCATACTCGACGGCATAGGCCGGTCGCATGATTTCCGCGTTCTCGCAACCGACGATCGTCTTGATCAAATCGACCTGCACTTCGAAAGGCAAACAGGTCGAAAACCCGTTGACATAAATCTCGTCTGTGGCGATGCCCTCGGGTTCGAGAAATATCTGATGCCGCTCCTTGTCTGGGAATTTGACGATCTTATCCTCAATGGACGGACAGTACCGCGGTCCGACGCCTTCGATTACGCCGGAATACATCGGCGACTTGTGAAGATTCTGTCGAATCAGTGTCGCAGTCGATTCGGTCGTGAAAGTGATATAGCAGGGGAGCTGGCCGTTAATTTGATCCAGAATAGAACCGGGCGGGTAATGGCTGCTCGGTTGCGAATGGGTGTGCGTACCCGGCCGTTGTTCCACGTGGAACAAATCGTCCTTCCAAAAACTAAAAAACGGAACCGGCTCATCTCCCGGCTGAATCTCAGTTTTCGAGAAGTCTATCGAACGGCGGAGCAGGCGAGGCGGAGTTCCCGTCTTTAGGCGGCCTAGTTGAAGTCCGACCTCCTGTAGCGACCCTGACAATCCCATGGCGGCGGACTCGCCTGCTCTGCCGCCGGACTGCTGGGCTGCTCCGATATGCATCAGGCCACGCAAAAACGTCCCCGTCGTGACGACCACGGTTGTGCCATGATAGCGAACTCCCAAGGTCGTTTCGACGCCAGACACTTGCCCACCGTCATGGACCAACTTCGCGGCTTGGCCCTGCTTTAAATCGAGGTTTGGCTCACGTTCGCAAATCCACTTTAAACGAAACTGATACGCCTTTTTATCACACTGCGCGCGCGGCGCCCAAACTGACGGTCCTTTCTTAGTGTTGAGCATCCGGAACTGAAGCCCCGTCATGTCGGTCGCCTTTCCCATCTCCCCTCCGAGCGCATCGATCTCGCGAGTGAGATGGCCCTTGGCCAATCCGCCTATCGCAGGATTGCACGACATTTGCCCCACGGTGTCGACATTGATCGAAAGAAGCAAAGTTTGGCAACCTATGCGAGCAGCCGCCAACGCTGCTTCTACGCCCGCATGCCCAGCACCAACGACAATTACATCGTAACGTTTCGGATAATCAAACATGTCAGCCACGAAACTAAACGCACTCGTACGTCGCAGCAAATGGCGTTTGGCCTCGGTGCTTCCGAATACCCCGATCAGCATTGGCGGCGAGATGTTCGCATATCTTAAAAACCGGCTCGAACTCGGCGTGCGCTCCGATCCCACTGGCAATCTGTGCCGACGTAAGCCGATGTCCCCTTTTCTCCTTGAGATAACTCAGCACCTTGAGCTGCAGCGCAATGACAGCACCGGCCGCCTTCTTGCCAGCTTCTACCCCTGGCTGATGATACGCATTAACGTTGATCAACGATGCGTACAATCCGACCGCTCTCTCGTAAAGTGCGATCAGCACGCCAATCGCAAATGGTGTCACCGACTCGATTGTGATCGTAATTGATTCCCGGTCTTTTTCATAAAGGGCTTGCCGAGTGCCAAACAAAAAACCGCTCAAATAATCACCCGACGTTACATTCGGCTCAACCAGCAGCGATTCTGTTTCGCGGTCTTTCAGTACCTCAATAAAAGTCACAAAGAAGTTATGTAAACCTTCTCTAAGTTGTTGTAAATAAGCATGTTGATCGGTTGACCCCTTGTTGCCGTACACCGCGATGCCTTGATTGACAATCTCACGGCTCAAACTTAATTCCTTTCCAAGTGACTCCATAAGAAGTTGTTGCAAATATTTCGAAAAGAGTTCGAGGCGATCTTTGTAAGGCAAGACGACCATGTCTTTGGCGCCTTTGCCGTTCCCGACGTAGTACCACATCAAGGCTAACTGGGCGGCCGGATTCGATTCCACAGAAGCTTGCCGCGTGACCTCGTCACAGGCTTTTGCCCCAGCCAACATTCCTCCTATATCCAATCCCTGCAAAGCGGCTGGCAACAGTCCAACTGCTGAAAGTTCGCTGGTTCGCCCGCCAACCCAATCCCACATAGGAAACTGCTTTAACCAGCCGCCGTTTTTGGCGACGTTGTCCAGTTCGCTGCCGCTGCCAGTCACCGCCACAGCATGCGACTCAAACTTCAGCCCGGCCTTCTCGTAGGCAGCCTTCGCTTCCAACATCCCGTTACGCGTTTCCTTAGTCCCTCCGGATTTTGAGATCACGATGCACAACGTTTGTCCTAGCTTGCTCGAAAGTTTTGCCAGGACCTTGTCAATCCCATCCGGATCGGTGTTATCGAAAAAATGGACATCGAGCTTGTCCTTCGCCGGATGCCCCAAAGCATTAGAAACAAATTGCGGCCCCAGCGCAGAACCGCCAATTCCGATCACAAGCAGGTTTTTGAACGCCCCTTTGGCGCCTTGGACCGTTCCGGAGTGGACTGCAGAAGCGAAAGTCTTGATCGATTCAACAGTCTCCTCGATCTCACGCCGAATCGCTGCCGCAGGCGCGAGTGCCGGGTTCCGCAGCCAATAATGCCCCACCATTCTATTCTCGTCAGGATTGGCGATCGCACCCTTCTCCAGTTCAGCCATGGCCTCGAATGCCTTGCATGTTTTTGATTGCATCGAGGCGAAGTAATCGTCGGCAAAGTTCATTCGGCTGAGATCAATCGACAGCCGCAAGGTAGGAAATTCGGCATAGTACTTTTGAAAGCGCGTCCAAAGCTGTTCGTTCGTGAATTTCATAAGAGTCAAGAAACCGCTGGATTAAAACACGAAATCTTAGAATTTGGAAGGAAAGTAATTGGGGAGCGGCTCGATGATTTTGAGCTTCACCAGCAAGACGATCAGCGGCGTATAACCGACTGAGATGGGCAAATCCTTGATAAGATCTTTCGCGAGTACGATGAAGATAGGTTTGTGAGGGCCATCTTCGCTCCCTTCTGCATTAGAACGAGACCGAGAACGTTGGTCAGCCAATAACCAATAACAAAGCTGGCCGTGGATGCCGAGGCGCTGAAGAGGCTGACGATCCAGGCGAAAGCGAACGCCAATGGAACATTCACAAACAGATCGTTCCACCACGAAAGAGGCGACAGCAGAAAGCCAACTAAAGCCAGCAGGCCACCTTTCACTCTTCGGTTTGCATCCATACAACGCCGCCGCGGCTTGCTTCGATGGCAGCTCGGATCGGGCGCTGAAGGTAGTCGGGAGGAGATCGGCGCGTCAAGCGCTGTTCAAAACATCAAAACATCGAGTGGTTCGTCATCCGCCAGAGCTCTCGGTAGGCTCCGTAAATCTGTAAACCGGTGTCATTGACAATCCGTCATACTTTCGGTTAGGTGCTAGGGCATCCGGTGTATTCAGCAAAGAGAAACCGATGTCTATGACCGCTCAAGAAATCCTCGCTGAAATTAAGCCGCTCGGCAGTGAGAGCTACAAAAGGATGCTCTTCAAGAACTATGGCGTTAAGGAGCCCTGCTTCGGTGTTAAGATCGGCGCCCTGAAAAAAATCCAGAAACGCATCAAGAAGGATTATCAGCTGGCGCTCGATCTGTATGACAGGGGCAATTACGACGCGATGGGATTGATCGCCGATGACGCCCGCATGACAAAGAAAGATTTGCGGCGTTGGGCGGGCAAAGCGTACGCCGGCGCCCGGCCCGGATCGACCGTCGCTTGGGTCGCCGCTGGAAGTCCTCACGGACGCGAGCTGGCACTCGAATGGATCGAATCGCCCAAACCTCTCGTCGCGTGGGCTGGTTGGGCGACATTGAGCAGTCTCGTGGCGCTAAAGCCAGACGCTGAGCTCGACTTGGCCGAGTTGAGGCGGTGGTTGCAGCGCGCGCAAAAGACGATTCACAATCACAAGGCGCCGGACGCCGTGCGATATGGTATGAACTGGTTTATCATCGCCGTAGGAAGCTATGTGCAATCGCTCACTGAATTTGCCATCCACACGGGAGAAGCCATCGGCTCCGTGACCGCGCACATCGGCAATAACAATTGCGAGGTCTTCTTCGCCCCCGATTACATCGGCAAAGTGCAAAAGAACGGGTCGATTGGAAAGAAGCGCAAGACGGTGAAGTGTTGACCGAGCCATTTTGACAGACCGGGGCCGCCAGGATTCCAAAAGCAGCAGGTTGCGCCGACGCCCACCGCAAATATAGTGCTGTTGCTCAAAGAGAAGGCGGTCGCAGGGAGGTTTGTTTTGGGAACGTTTCAGAAAATTAAGACCGCCTTCCCAACAAACCGCATCAGTTGATTCCCAAGCGGATCTTGGCCGGCCAACGGTACACCGCAGTGTGCGAAGCCAAGCCATCGGCGGCAGGGTGCGATTAAAACCTCGGGTCCGGAGCGCTGCGTTTAGGCGCGTTTACGTTGCAGAAACGCACGCAGAGTTGAAACGTTCCGAAGACTTCCGAGCCGTTGGGCAATTTCACGTTCTGCAGCGTAAACCCGTAAACGCTGTGCTCCCGAATCGACAGATTCAATCCCACCCGCAGCAGTATTGCGGTTTTGACAGGCCGATAGCGTGCTGGCATGGTACCGCCATGACGAAGTTTCTTGGGTCCCTCTTACTCGCGGCAATTGTTGTTCCAGCTTTGGCGAGCGAACCAGTGCCAGATTTTAAGCTCGTGGACGTGAACTCAAATTCCGCTCGCGGCATGAGCGAGGTTTCTCCACGCGATTACGTTCTCCAAGTTTCCGGGTATTACTTTGGCGCGGCGGGGTGAGGTTACTGCCGTGCCCAGTTTGGGTACCTCGACGCCATCCAGTCCGAACTAAGAACCGCGAACACCGATCTGAATATCGAGATTCTCGGCGTTAACCAAATCAGCGACGCGTCGGCCAATTCGCTCGCCGTAGCCGGTCGCACCATCCCCTGGCTGCAGGACACGGTGGAGCAAACGGTCTGGGTCAATTGGGAAGTCGAATATCGCGATGTCCAAATACTCGATTCCCAGAATCGCGTTTACGCCGTGTTCAATTTGACCCGTAACGATTTGGCCATAGAAAGTAATCGCGAGATTCTGAAGCAAATGTTTTTGGCCGCAGCCAAGATTGTAGATTCGGACAAGGACCGGCTTCCGGACGACTGGGAGTTGCGCTATTTCAACAAGCTTTCGGGAAATCCGGCAGATGATCCCGACAGTGATGGCGCCGACAATTTCACAGAGTTTGCCTTTGGAACAAACCCAAACGACGCGAAATCGCGCTCATCATTTCAACCACGGCTTGTTCGGAACGGACAGCAAAGTCTCCTAACGGTTCCCTTCCGCCGTCGAGCTGGCGGAGGAATCAATTACATCGCCGAAGTCTCGGCCGATTTTAAGAATTGGACCCGCAGCTCGACCGAGATCACAGCGGCATCAATCAAGCTTCTGTTTGATGGGACAGGAACTTCGCAAGCGACTTACTCGCTCAAGAAGCCGGCCGAGGCTCAACCCTATTCGTTCGTTCGAATCAGAGCGCTGCCGGCAGTCCAGTAACACACTGTCCTATCACGTCTAGAGCGTTTCTCGAAACAGATTACCGAATAGGTAGGGCAAACCTGCTGCTTTGCCGGAAACGCGGCAGCGTTTCCCTACCTATTCGGTAATCTGTTTCGAGAAACCCTCTAATCACTTCGTTGAAGCGTCGCGGATGAACTTGGCCAGATCTGCCTTTTGCTTTTTTAGATCGGGCAAGTTGAGATACATCATGTGACCCGCCGTGTAATCATCCATAACAACATTCTTGGACAACGCAGGGTCAACATCGAGATGGTTGAAAGTGTAACGAGTGGCAAAATACGGCGTGGCCAAGTCGTAGTAGCCGTTTGATACGTGGACCTTCAAAAAGGGATTGCGTGTCAGACTTTCCGCGAGCGTCTCGGCCACATTAACGTAGCTGTTTCCGCTGCCCCAGTTCCACGGGTTCACGCTGCCGGTAAGGATTTCATAAATGAGGTCGCTCTCGAATTTCAGTTCTGTTCGGATGTAATGATTAAACGTCGAGGTGTAAGCGCTGAAAATCGCTTCGCCGCTCGGATCATATTCCATGTTATTTGCGAGGCGATCGCGCACGTATCCCTTGTAACGGCTGTCAAACCTTCCCACCACTCGGCCTTCTTCGCGCAGAAGTTCTTCGGCAAAACGCCCGATGCTGATGCGAAGGTCGGAACGATCCACGAACGTCTCCGAGAGCCCGGTGAAACGCGCCACTTGCTTGGCAATTTCCTGATGCTTATCGCGCGGCAGCGAGGTTCCTTGCAAAAGCGCGCTGTTGTAATCGGTGACAGTGAAGGCTTCCGCTTTGCCCAATACCTCGGACAGTGACAACCGCTGTAATTCCGGTGGAAGCTTCTTGTGGTACCAAGCCGTCGCCGTATAGGTCGGCAAATAGAGCAGATAAGGCAAATCATTGCCCGCTGCGAAGCGGATGGTTTGGAAATTCAGGACCGTGGAGACCAGCATGATCCCGTTCACGTTCATACGATGGCGTTCGCGCAGTTCACCAGATAGCCCGGCCGCTCGAGTTGTCCCGTAACTTTCGCCGATGATGAATTTTGGCGAAAGCCAGCGCGTGTTGCGCGTGGTGTACAGGCGAATGAACTCCGCCACCGAACGCAAATCCTCCTCGACACCGTGAAACTTTCTCGCGTCATCCGGCTTCGCAGCGCGGCTATAACCCGTGCTGACCGGATCGATGAAGACAAGATCGGTTTCGTCAAGCAGAGAGAATTCGTTATCGACGAGCTGATACGGCGGCGGAAGCGGACTGCCGTCGTCCTCCAATCGAACGCGCCGCGGTCCGAGCAACCCCAAATGCATCCAAACCGAGGAAGATCCGGGACCACCGTTAAATGAAAACGTGACCGGACGTTTGGACAATTCACCGGCGTTATCCTTGCTGTAGGCAATGTAAAAAATGTCGGCCGTTGTTTTATTGTCGCGGTCGCGGAGTTGAATGGTGCCAGCTCTTGCGGTGTAGTCGATTTTTTGTCCGCCAATAACCAAACTATGTTTGGTCTCGACCTTTTTCTCGTCGGAATCGCCTTCTTTCTTTTTAGGTGGGTCGCTCGGTTTGTCAGCCGGTTTGGCCGCCTCATCAGCCGCCGCAAATACGAGGAGACCACCCAGTGCAGGGAACAAAACCGTCAGCAATATTCTCTTGCGCATGGCGAGCAAGGCTGCCCGCAGAATGCTTCGTTGGCAAATCGAAAGCTAGGCATCGCAAGGGGACCGGGATGGTTCATGCCCGTGGTTGAACAGCCGCTTTGCTCGGACACCTCCCAGCACGCGTTATGTCCGCGCCACAAACATCTGACCCAGGAAGTAGCCGCACCAAACAGCCGCCAGGCAAAGCGTAACCGAGAGACAAATGTTTGCGGCTGCGAATATCCATTCGCCACGCTGCGCCAAATGCAGCGTCTGTACGCTGAACGCGGCAAACGTTGTGTATCCGCCGAGGATTCCGATCATTAAAAAATCTCGGACGGCTGGGATTATCCGAGGCGGGACCAGATCCGGGCTCAACGCCGCAATCAAGCCAATCAGAAACGACCCTGAAACGTTAACGATCAGCGTTCCAAAAGGAAATGCGTCGCCCAGCCGATGCGTCATTGCCTGGGAAAGCCAAAAGCGTCCCATCCCACCTATCGCGCTGCCCAGACCAATCCAAAAGTAAGTGGCCATTTGCATTCTTCGTAGTTTCGCTGTGAAGCTGCGGTAAACCAATCCGCTGTTGTTGATGTTCGCTCGGCTGCCGGCCTGCCTTATAAGCATCGCTGCGGTGCAGCAGTTCAGATCTGAAAATCAGACCGGCCAATGTCGCGGTCACGCTTGCTCAAGACCTTCACATTGACTTCCTCGTAAAGGACGAGGGAATGCGGCGGCACGCTGTGCATGAGAAACACGTTCGCACCAATGGTGCTCCCGGCTCCAATGACCGTTTCGCCGCCGACAATTGTCGCTCCAGCGTAGATTGTCACATTGTCCTCGACCGTCGGATGCCGCTTCTGTCCCCGCAATTGCTGGCCGCCCGACAATGAGCGCGCGACTAAGCCGACGCCTTGGTACATCTTGACGTGGTTGCCGATAGCGCATGTTTCGCCAATCGTCGTACCGGTGCAATGATCGACGAAAAAATGCGAACCAATGCGCGCTCCGGGATGCAAATCCATTCCGGTCCGTCCATGAGCCCACTCGGTCATGATGCGCGGGATAAGCGCGATTTCTTGAAGATATAGCTCGTGTGCCATGCGCTGCACGGCGATTCCTTCAACGAACGGATAAGCAACAATGACCTCCTCCTTGCTGAGCGCGGCCGGATCGCCATTGTAGGCCGCTTCGGCATCGGTTTGCAGCAACTCGCGAATCTTTGGCAATTTGCCGAGGAAGTTGCATGTCAGCTCGTGCGCCACGCTCCTGAGTTCACTTTTGCTCAGCTTTCCAGCCGGCTTATATTCCAAACTTTTGTAAATCTCGTCTTCCAGGCGTCCCATCACTGAGTCCATGAGATTAGCTGTCTCCATCTTGATTTCAGACGAATGGATTGGCTTGTCGTCAAAGAAACCCGGGAACAGAAGCCGCAGCAGATCGACTGTAATCAAGCCAATCGCGCTCTTGGAAGGCAGATTGACGCCGTCGAGGTGATTGATGCCTCCAACCCGGGCGTACGAAGCCACCAACTGGCTCGTGAGCTCGGTTACCGTCGTCTTCATTCGAACACTATTACGAAAGGGAATTGTGAAAGGCAAGGAATGTGAAGATCGTCATGAACCTGGCGCATAAAGCCCCTCCCCATGAACCTGAACTTGGTAGGGCGGCGTTGCTGCGCCGCCGCGATTGCTGTTCGCAGGCTGCGGAGCACCGCAGCCCTACCTTCAGGTTCATGAGGAGGGGCTGCTTTTTGCCTGCGCCAGCCACAGTTCACAAGCAGGTTCATGGAAAGCACGAGATGCGTTTAGGATTAAGGCATGCTTGTTCTTTGACTTACCAGTCTCAGCCGCTATCGTTCGGTAAGATGTCATTTCGCCAGAGGAATTTCTCAGAATATGACGAATAGAAATGGACCAAGTCATCTGAACCTTGCGTTTGCGGAGGCTTTGTACGCCGACTTCTTGCGCGATCCATCTTCCGTTCCTGAAGATTGGCGGGGCTATTTTGAAGCGATGGAAAACGGCGAACGCCAGCCGCCGCAAATGGCGCCTTCATTCCGCCCACGCAGTTTGTTTGATCCCGCTAACGGCAAAGCCGAGGTGTCTGGCACAACTGAAGTGACAGGTTTTGGTCTGCAAGACCGCGTGGATCAGCTCATTCGCGCCTACCGCACACGCGGCCATATGATCGCATCGATCGATCCTTTAACGATGGTGCGTCCTTGCCCTCCGGAACTGGACCCAGCCTTCTACGGTTTTACCGAAGCCGACCTGGACCGCCGATTCTCGTGCGAGACGGTGCACAGCGGCGGTCCATTGTCGTTGCGCGAGATTTTGCAACGCTTGCGCAATACCTATTGCCGCTCGATCGGCGTCGAATACATGCATATCGACGATTTATCCGTGCGCCGATGGATGCAGCGGCGGATGGAGTTCACCGAGAATCACACGCAGTTATCACGCAAAGAACAGATTCGCATTTTAACCCGCCTGACCGACGCGGTTACGTTCGAGGAATTCATCCGCAAGAAGTTCATCGGCGCAAAAAGTTTTTCTCTCGAAGGTTCGGAAAGTTTGATTCCGCTTCTCGACTTAGCGATCGAGAAAGCAGGCGAACAGGGCATTCGTCAAATCGTCATGGGGATGGCGCATCGCGGGCGGCTGAATGTGCTCGCGAATATCCTCGGCAAAAGCCCGCGGCAAATCTTCCGCGAATTTGCCGATGCCGATCCCCACCTCTATACGGGGCGAGGCGATGTCAAATATCATTTAGGCCACCATTCGGAATGGAGAACATCGTCGGGCGGCAAGATTTATCTGTTCATGTGCTTTAATCCAAGCCACCTCGAATTCGTGAACCCGGTGGCTCTCGGACGAATGCGCGCCAAGATGGATCGCGAGGGTGACGCCGAACGCGAACGCGGCATGGTCATCCTGATTCACGGTGATGCCGCATTTCCTGGTCAAGGAGTAGTGCAGGAGACACTCAATTTAAGCCAGCTGCGTGGTTATTCCGTGGGCGGCACGCTGCATGTGATCGTCAACAATCAAATTGGCTTTACCACTTCCTCATCCGAAGCACGGTCGAGCACATATGCCACCGACGTTGCCAAGCTGCTCCCAGTTCCGATTTTTCACGTGAACGGTGAAGACCCCGAAGCGGTGGCCCAAGTCGTCCGATTGGCGCTCGATTTTCGCAAGCAATTCAAGAGCGACGTTGTTATCGATATGTACGGCTATCGCCAGCTTGGCCACAATGAAGGGGATGAACCTTCCTTCACCCAACCGGTTTTGTATCGCGCAATCGAGAAGCGAAAGCCAGTGCGTGAAGGTTACCTGGATCATCTGCTCCGTCTCGGCGGTGTCACGCGCGAGGAAGCGGATGAAATCGCCGAACGCCGACGCGCCAATTTGGAAAACGAATTGTCCGAATCACGGCGCGAGACATACAAGTTTCCCCCCAAAGAGCTGGAAGGCATTTGGAAGGGATACTGCGGCGGTCCGGAATCCGAGGTGGAAGATAGACCAACGGGTGTCGAGAAAGCGAGACTGGCACAGTTACTCCAGAAGCAGACTGAATTTCCGGAAAAGTTTCATCCTCACCCCAAACTCACTAAGTTTCTGGAAGCGCGCCGCACCATGGCCAAAGGTGAACAATCGCTGGATTGGTCAGCGGCCGAAGCTCTCGCGTTCGCCAGTTTGGTGGCCGAAGGCTATCGCGTTCGTTTGAGCGGCCAAGACTGCGGACGCGGCACATTCAGCCAGCGGCACGCAGTTCTCCATGACTTTGAAGACGGTCATACGTTTGTCCCGCTGCAACACGTCTCTTCAGACCAAGCTCCCGTAGAGATTACTAACAGTCCTCTTTCCGAAGTCGGCGTCCTCGGTTTTGAATACGGCTTTAGCCTCGATTGGCCCGAAGGTCTGATCCTGTGGGAAGCGCAATTTGGCGACTTCTGGAATGTTGCGCAAGTGATCGTCGATCAATTCATCGTCAGCGCCGAAGACAAATGGCATCGACTGAGCGGCATTGTGTTGTTGCTTCCGCATGGTTTCGAGGGTCAGGGGCCCGAGCATTCAAGCGCGAGGCTGGAACGGTTTCTAATGTTGGGCGCCGAAGATAATATTCAGGTCGTTTATCCGAGCACTCCCGCGCAATACTTCCACTGTCTGCGACGACAAGTCATCCGTCGGTGGCGAAAACCGCTCGTGATCATGACGCCCAAAAGTCTGCTGCGACACCCGAAGGTCGTCTCCAGTTTGGAACAATGCGCGCAAGGAAAATTCCAACGCGTCATTTCGGATTCCTCGGAACGAGACCCAAGACCGATTCGCCAGATCATTCTTTGCACCGGAAAAATCTATTACGAATTGGAAGCGCAACGTGATGAACTGAAACGCGATGACGTTGCTGTGTTGCGTTTAGAACAGCTCTATCCATTGCCGAAGGATGAATTGAACGCCGCATTGCAACGTTATGCCGATGGGACTCCTGTTGTCTGGGTTCAGGAAGAGCCGGAAAATATGGGTGCGTGGCGCTTCTTGCGGGTTAAGTTGGGAACAAGATTGTTCGATCGATTCCCCTTCTCCAGTGTTTCGCGTCCCGCGTCGGCCAGTCCCGCAACAGGCTCGTTCAACAGCCACAAACATGAGCAAGCCAGATTGCTGGCGGAAGCATTTCAGAAGCGGTAACGCAGACTTAAGAATCTGCGTTACCAATAGGAACGGAATCGTATGGCCATCGAATTGAAAGTTCCCTCAGTGGGTGAATCGATTAACGAAGTCGAAATCGGCGAGTGGCGGAAAGCCAAAGGCGACTCGGTTCAAAAAGACGAGACCGTCGCCGTGCTCGAATCCGAAAAGGCAACCGTCGAGTTACCGTCCCCATTCACCGGCACGGTTGGCGATATTCTCAAACGCAAGGGAGAAACGGCTACCATCGGCGAAGTCATCGGCTACATTGAGCAAGCTGGCAAGCAAGCGGAAGCCAAGTCGGCCGAGCAAATCCAACAAGGCGGCATTCCGACCGGAGTTCAACCTCGTGTTATGCCCGCCGCTCAACGCGCGTTGGCCGAGCACGGCATCCAAGCTGAAGCCGTCAAGCCAACGGGCCCAGGCGAACGGCTTCTGAAGGAGGATGTGATGCGCCATGTTGAAGCCAAGTCTGCAGCTGCTGAGCCCAAACGCGCCGACGTCATTCAAAAGCCTGGCGAACCGCTTCCTGCGCGTCCCAAAACCACACACTCAACCCCGTCTTCCGCGGCTAAGGCCACGACTTCCACGGACCGCGAAGAAGAGGTGGTGCCAATGAGCCGGCTGCGCCGGACCTTGGCGGAGCGACTTGTCGAAGCCCAACACAATGCAGCGCTCCTCACAACTTTCAATGAGATCGACATGTCGGAAGGGATGGCTCTGCGCAGGCATTACGGCGAAGCGTTCCAGGCCAAGTACGGCCTCAAACTCGGGTTCATGTCATTCTTTGTAAAGGCGGCCATCGACGCGCTCAAAGCGGTGCCGCAGGTCAACGCCGAGATTCGCGGCACTGACATCGTCTATCACAATTACTACGACATCGGCGTCGCGATTGGCGGCGGCAAAGGCTTGGTCGTGCCGGTGCTTCGCAATGCGGAACGAATGAGCTTCGCCGAAATTGAAATTGCTATCAGCGATTTCGCCAGGCGCGCGAAAGAAAACAAACTGAAGCTGGAAGAACTTCAGGGCGGCACATTCACGATTAGCAACGGCGGTGTTTATGGATCGCTGCTTTCAACGCCGATCATCAATCCTCCGCAGAGCGGCATTTTGGGAATGCACACAATTCAAGAGCGGCCCGTGGCGCGCGACGGCGCGGTTGTCATCCGTCCAATGATGTACGTCGCGCTGACCTACGATCACCGTATTGTGGATGGGCGCGAGGGCGTGACGTTCTTGAAGCGGATCAAAGAAGTAATCGAGAATCCAGCCAGGATGTTGATCGAGGTTTGAACTTCGGCAATCGGAGCGCGGACCGCAGAGTCCGCGAGCGGAACAATCACAAGCCAATAACGCGCGGACTCGGCGGCCCGCGCTCCGATAAGCTAGCGGCAATTCTTTGGGTTTAATTGTATGGCACAGAATGAACATGATCTCGTTATCATTGGCGCGGGTCCGGGCGGCTATGTCGCGGCGATCCGCGGAGCGCAACTCGGATTCAATGCAGCGTGCGTCGAGAAAGAACCTCTCCTCGGTGGAACTTGCCTTCGCGTCGGTTGCATTCCCAGTAAAGCGCTTCTCGAATCGACCGAACTTTACGTCGAAGCAAAAGGAAAACTCGGCGAGCATGGCATCCGCGTTGGCAGCGTCGAAGTTGACTTGCAGAGCTTGCTGCGCAGGAAAGAGAAAGTTGTCAGCACGCTAACCAAAGGGATCGACGGTCTATTCAAGAAGCACAAGATCACGCGTTACGTCGGCCATGGAAGAATTGACGGGCCGGGCAAGGTAATGGTGGAGCAAACGGATGCGGCGATTGAGCTTCGCGCAAAACATATTCTCATTGCAACCGGCAGCAAGTCCAGCAACCTGCCCGGCGTGGCCATCGATGGAAATCGGATTGGAACCAGCACGGAAGCGCTGGCTTATCCGGCGGTTCCTGAACATTTAGTGGTCATTGGCGCAGGGTACATCGGTCTCGAACTCGGTTCGGTCTGGCGGCGTCTCGGATCGAAAGTCACCGTGCTGGAATACCTCAACCGGATTTTGCCAGGCATGGACAGTGAAATCGCCACAGAAGCCCAAAAGATTTTTGAGAAGCAAGGTTTTCGATTTCGACTGGGCGCAAAAGTGACGGCGGCACGCGTCGAAGGCGATCAATGCATCGTCGAATGCGAAGGATCAGAACGCGTCGCGTGCGATCGTGTCTTGGTCGCGGTCGGACGAGCTCCTAACACAGATCGTCTGGGACTCGAATCCGTCAACATTCAACTCGATTCCAAAGGGCGCATTCCAGTTGACGAATATTTTGCCACTCCAGTGCCCGGCATCTATGCGATTGGCGACGTCATCCGCGGCCCGATGCTCGCGCACAAAGCTGAGGAGGAAGGAATCGCTTGTGTGGAATATTTGGCGACCGGTTTTGGGCACGTGGACTACAATTCGATCCCGGGCGTCGTTTATACCGAGCCAGAGATCGCGTCGGTGGGTAGGACCGAAGAGCAATTGAAAGAGGAAAAGGTCGAGTTTAAGAAAGGTGTCTTTCCTTTTCTAGCCAACGGACGCGCGCGTGCGCTGCACAAAACAGAAGGACGGGTGAAAGTTCTTGCGGACGCCAAGACCGATCGCGTCCTCGGAGTTCACATTCTTGGGCCTCGCGCGGGTGATCTCATCGCCGAAGCCGCGGTGGCGATGGCCTTTGGGGCAAGCAGTGAAGACTTAGCTCGCGCGTCACACGCGCACCCGACACTCGCTGAAGCAATTAAAGAAGCGGCCTTGGGCGTAGCCGGACAAGCGATTCATTTCTGAGGACAGGCCGGCAGGTTTTGGAGCGCGGCAGTCCTCTGCCGCTTTGGAGTAAAGCGCACCCCTGAAAAGCGGCAGAGGACTGCTGCACTCCAAGACGCTGTCGCGCCGGATGAAGACCACCATTTCATCTCACCGCGGCGTAAACCAAGAACTGGACAGGCGGGACGCCTGTCCTACCAGCCGTGATTCTCCCGCACCTGGATCATCGCGGCCAAAATGTCGTTCCACGTTTGCTGCTTCATCATGACATCGTTCGGGAACATACAGCCGTCCCAGCAAATATGTTTGAACTTCTTCGTGACCTTGCCGCTGTCGTCACGCAACCAGTAACCAGCATCGCGCGCGATGTTCAGTTTGCCGTTCGGATCCGTGGCCAAGCAGTGGCGTCCGGTCTTGTCGTGCGAGCCCGAGCCTTTGACCGTCGCGTCGTTCTGGGCAACGTGAAAATCAATCGTCCATGGACGCAGTGCCTTAGTAAGCTTCTTCATGGCGGCGTGGAACTTCTCGGGTTCCCAATGATATTTATCAGGCACGATGCGATGTTCCGGCGCGTTGTAGCCCAGCGTGTAAAGAAGCGTGTGCGCCATGTCCGCCTGGAATCCGACGTGCTTGGGCTGACCGACCTCTTCGAGCAACTGAACCATGTGCTTCCAACTGTGCATGCCGCCCCAGCAAATCTCGCCTTCCGCCGCAAGGCGTTCGCCATGGTCCTTGGCCACTTTCGCTGCTTCCTTGAACGTCTTCGCGATTTTCTTGGTGTTGCCTTTCGGGTCTTTGTCCCAATCGGTGACACCGCAGGCCGAATCAATTCTAACCACGCCGTAAGAACGGACCTTTAGGTCGCGCAACTTCTTCGCGATGCGGCACGCCTTTTGAACTTGCGTCACAAATTTCTTGCGATCCTCTTCGCCGCCCATCGCGGAACCGCCACCGGTCGGCGGCCAGACGGGTGCGACGACCGAGCCGACGACGAAACCTTTGCTGCGAATTTTGTCGGCCATTTTCGCGAGATCATCATCGCTCATGTCGATGCTGATGTGCGGATCGAAGAGGAAAATATCGATGCCATCGAATCTCGTGCCGTTGACCTCGGCCTTCGCGGTGAGGTCCAACATGGTATCGAGATCAATGCAAGGTTCGGCTCCGGGGCTGCCTTTGCCGACAAGGCCCGGCCACATGGCGTTGTGCAATTTGGGGAATTGGTTTTTGCTCATAGGCGATGTAGTTAGACCGAGATGACTGGGCCAAGCAATGCCAAACTGCGCAGTTCGGCGCAACTTAACTTAGCGCAACTTGTTCGCAGATTGCACCCATGAACCATTTCGCTGGCAGGGCGGCGTGGCTGCGCCGCTGGCATCGCGCGTTTGATAAGGCGTCGCAGCAACGTCGCAGCAACGCCGCCCTGCCATGAGATCATGGGGAAGCTTTACCTCGCGAAGTAATCCGGCCTCCGGATGGCCATCGGCGGGGTGCGATCGGCGACACGATCGCTTCGAGCCATCTCGAAAGCGAAACGAATTGGCGCCGGGCCGAGATCGTTGGAACGGCCATTGGAAGAACGCCTCGAATTGTTCAAGGGCGATTTCGGAAGCGGCTATCGTGTTCGACGCCGAGTTCGCAGGCAACGTCAAGGGCGGCAAGTTTCAGCCAGCAATTCTCGTTATCAGAGCGCGGACCGCTGAGTCCCCGCTGTTTTCGCTTTTTGCGTTTGTTTGACTCGCGGACTCGGCGGTCCGCGCTCCCGTCATGAGAGTTGCATCCTTTCTTCCGGCTTGCATGGTCGCGCGGAATTCGATTTTCTATGGCGCACGCACAAAATCTCAAATTATGAAACCACTTCGCATTGGATTGATTGGCTACGGTTTTATGGGCCGGGCGCACTCGAATGGCTTCCGCAAGGTCAACAATTTTTTCGACCTCGAATATCAACCGGTTCTCAAGGCCATCTGCGCCCGCAGTGAAGACAAGGCCAAATCCTTCGCCGCGAAATGGGGTTATGAATCCATTGAGACCGACTGGCGAAAGTTGGTCGAGCGCGAAGACATCGACTTGATCGACATTTGCACGCCGAACAATACCCATGCCGAAATCGCGCTCGCCGCGGCCAAGGCTGGCAAGATGATCCTCTGCGAAAAGCCGCTCTCGATGAACGGTCCCGAAGGCGAAAAGATGGTCAAGGCCATCGAAAAATCCGGTGTGCCGAACATGGTTTGGTACAATTACCGGCGCGTCCCCGCGGTCACTTTGGCCAAACAATTGATCGATGAAGGCAAACTTGGCCGCATCTTCCATTATCGCGCAAAGTTTCTTCAAGATTGGACGATCAGTCCGGAATTGCCGCAAGGCGGCACTGCCCTCTGGCGGCTCGATGTTAAAGCAGCCGGCAGTGGCGTGACCGGTGATTTGCTCGCGCATTGCATCGATACAGCCATCTGGTTGAACGGGAGTTTTGACAAAGTCAACGCCATGACCGAAACCTTCATCAAGGAACGCAAGCACAACATCACTGGCAAAGTGGAGAAGGTCGGCATTGATGATGCCTGCGCGTTTCTGGCCCGTTTCAGCAATGGTTCGCTGGCGACATTTGAATCGACCCGTTACGCACGGGGGCACAAGGCGCTTTACACCTTCGAGATCAATGGCGAGCACGCCTCGATCTTCTGGGATTTGCACGACCTTCATCGGCTGCAATATTTCGATCACCGCGACCAGGGTATTGTGCGCGGCTGGCGGTCGATCCATGTGACGGATGGTGACCACCCTTATATGGGAAACTGGTGGGTGCCGGGTTTGCAAATCGGCTACGAACACACGTTCGTTCATCAAGTCGCGGATTTCTTGCGCGGCCTGGGCAACGAGAAACCGGCCAGCCCAACGTTCCGTGACGCTCTCGAGACCCAGTACGTTTGCGACGCGGTTTTGAAATCCGCCAAGAGCGGGCGTTGGGAAAAGGTGAAGAAACTAAAATGAATTTTTTTGACGCGTGGTGCGTCTTGAAAAAGATTAATACGATACCTATGTCAAAACGCATTGTGATCGCCGGCATCAGTTCTTTGATGATTTCGCTCAACGCTTTTGCCGCCGACCCCGATATCAGCAAGTTGCCGCCGGCTGCCAAACAGACCGGAATGACCTACGATAAGGACATCAAACCCCTTTTCGAAAAGTCCTGCCTCAAATGTCATGGCCCAGAAAAGCCCAAGAGCAAATATCGCGTCGATAGCCGCGAAGCCGCAATTAAAGGCGGGAGCAGCGACGAGGCGGCCGTCATTCCAGGAAAGAGCGAGAAAAGCCCGCTCGTCCTCTACGTGGCAGACCTTGTCGAAGAAATGGAAATGCCTCCCAAAGACAAGCGCGACCAATATCCTCCATTGAAGCCCGAACAGATTGGGCTCATTCGCGCTTGGATCGATCAAGGCGCAAAATAACAAGCCGCCCTTTTGTGGGTGCCACCGGCCGGGACAAACGCAAGTCCGCGTCTGCCTTCGTCATTCCATCGAGTTGATTTTCCGGTTGGTTAACTTCCAGACCGAGACGCCAGGAATAGGGGACAGCAAATTCACGAACTCGGGAACGATAATCATGTTCCTGAGTTTGTGAGTGCTGCTGTGTGTTTTGTTTTAAGTCTGCTTTCTGGGCCGAGCCTCTGTCTTAGCCTGTCCGCTTTTCGGACACGGCTCTTTCCCTCTGTGACGGTGGGAAAGATCGTCTTCTAGTTGGCGCCGCTATTCTTAATCAGCGTTGCGCCATGGGTCTTGAGATAGTTTTCGACCGTCTGAATTCGCTCCAGCTTAACCGGAACACCCTTTTGCTTTAGATGGGCCAGCCGCCGGTAATGGGTCAAGCTTTTCCCCATGGCAACTATCTCGATATGAGAGTCTTCCAGTTTCCAGACCTGCCCTTTTTCGAGCTGGATCGCAGCGAGTCGATTCTTTAATTTCATATTCAAACAGACCAAAAGGTCGTCAAAAGGTTCAAAGAAGTCAATTCCCGCGCTTCAATGGCCACTGGGAAGCCACTAAACCCTTGTACCCGCCGATGAGCGAATAAACGTTGCGATAGCCCATTCTTTGAGCGGCGTCTGCAGTCAGAACGGACCGATAACCCCCACCGCAATACATAATAATCTCTGTGTTTGGATCGGGAAAACGAGCTTCCAAATCACGCTCCAAGATTCCCTTGCCCAGATGGATAGCTTCCGTGGCATGTCCGCTTTGCCATTCATGATCTTCGCGCACATCCAACAGAATAGCCTTGGGGTTCGCCGCCAGCCGTGCCCGCGCCTGCTCGATAGAAATCTCGTTCACATGAGGGCGCGCTTCATTGACCAGTTTCAGAAAGCCAGGCGAATGATCCATAGCCAACAACTTAGTGCGGTTCGACGGACGGTCAACGAAATTTCCCGTTGCCAGAGCAAACCTATCGGTTGCAGCATAACCGCAGAATGGATGTAAAAAATCTGAGCGATGTGCCGGCTTTCATTACGAAAGACGGCTCCGAAATTCGGGAACTGCTGGCTCACCGCAACTCGATTATCCGTCATCAAAGCCTCGCCGAAGCCCGAATTCCTCCCGGCCGCAGCACTCAAGAACATTATCATCCAAAGGCCGAAGAGATATATTACATTGTGGCCGGAACCGGTCGCATGCGGATTGAGGACGAATGCCAAGATGTGAAACCTGGCGATGCCATCGCGATTCCGCCGAGGAAAAGGCATAAGATTTGGAATACGGGCCGCGACACATTGAAGTTCCTCTGTTGTTGCGCGCCAGCCTACGAGCACGAGGACACGATTATTACCGAGAATGAAACCGAAGAATGTTCGACTGTTCATTAAGCCCTACTGCGGCTGGTGCCACGAAGCGATCGATTGGCTTGACGATCGAGGCATTCAATACGAGACCTTGGATGTCATTTCCGATCCCGTCGCGCGGCGCGAGATGCTGGAACTTTCGGGCCAAACTTTGGCGCCGGTGATCGATGTCGATGGCGAGATTCTGGCCGACTTTGACACCGATCAGTTGGAAGTCTTTTGGAACAAGCTCAGCCAGGCGCCGGGTTGATTTATGACATATCTCGAAACAGATTTTCGGAAAGGTGGAGCAAACCTGCGGGTTTGCTGGAAACGCGGCAGCGTTTCCCTACCTTTCCAGAAATCTATTTCGAGAAACAATCTATGACCAAGATTGAAGAAAACGCCGCTGGCCGTCCGCGCTTGCCAGATTGGTTGCGACTCAAGCTGCCGAGCAGCGATACGTTCTTTCAAACGCGAAGCCTTCTCATCGACTTAAGGCTGCACACCGTTTGTGAAAGTGCTAAGTGTCCCAATCACTGGGAATGCTGGAGCAAAGGGACGGCGACTTTCATGATTGCTGGAGACCGCTGTACGCGGGCTTGTGGGTTTTGCGCGGTTACGACGGCCAAGCCTTTCGCGTTGGAGATGGACGAACCAAGCCGTGTTGCCGAAGCGACCCGGCGCATGAAGCTGAAACATGTCGTGATTACGGCCGTAGCGCGGGACGATCTAGCAGACGGCGGGGCGGACCACTTTCGCCGGACCATCGAGGCCGTCCGCGAGGCCAATCCTGGAATTGTTATCGAGGTTTTGGTCCCCGATTTTCTCGAGAAAGAAAGTGCCATCGATTGTGTGTTGTCGGCCAATCCGGAGATTTTCAACCACAACCTCGAGACGGTCCGCCGGCTGACACCGACGGTCCGTTCGCGTGCGACTTATGATCGCTCGCTCAATGTGCTGGCCAAGGTTAAAGCGAAGCGCGGTGATAAAACCTACACGAAGTCCGGTCTAATGCTCGGCCTTGGCGAGACGGAGGAAGAATTATTCGAGAGCATGCAAGATTTGCGAGCGGTAGGTTGCGATATCTTGACGCTCGGCCAATACCTTCAACCAACTCTGAAACACTTGCCGGTGGTCGAATTCATTCATCCCGCAGCCTTTGCCAACTACAAAGAGGTCGCGGAGAAGATGGGATTTTCGCATGTCGCCAGCGGACCAATGGTGCGCAGTTCCTATCACGCGGAAGAATTTCAGCTGCGGCGAAGTAACGCAGCTGCCTGAACCGCGTTTCATTTCATTCCGTCTTTCGCTTCAATCCTTCACTGACTTAACGGAAACCGCAACAACGCTGCTGCTTGCCGCATACGCGCATCAGTCGTGCATAATGGCCAATCCGCTGAGGTTGGGCGAACATGAATCCTAGACCTGCAGCCGATACCCGACTCCATGGACGGTCTTGATCCACTCTGGAGTTTGGACATTTGCTCAGGCAATCCCAACGGGATTGCAATCATTTCAGCCCGTTGGGATGACAGTGCCGCCTGCCCAACCCTAGCTGCTTTTCTCGTGAAGCGACTCGACATTTGCTGGCGAGGGGTTTGAGATTCGTCGGGCTATGAATGATTTCATCGCACATAACCGGCAGGCGTGGGATGAGCGCGTTCGCCGCCGCGATCGGTACATTGACACGGCGACGGAAGCCGACTTCAGGAATCCTCTGGGCGTTGTCGATCCATGCGGCTGGTTGGGCGGAGAGGTAGCAGGCAAGCGTTTGCTTTGTCTCGCTGCAGGAGGAGGACGGCACAGCGTGTTGTTTGCGACCGCCGGCGCCAAAGTCACGGTGGTTGATCTTAGTCCGAAGATGTTGGAACTGGATCGAAGAGTGGCTGCTGAACGGAAGCTGAGCATTCAAGTAGTCGAGACTTCAATGGATAACTTGTCAGCATTCGCGGAAGCGAGCTTTGACATTGTGATCCAGCCCGTCAGCACGTGTTATGTCGGGGACATTGGTGCGGTATATCGTGAGGTGGCGCGCGTGATTGCTCCCGGCGGCATTTACATCAGTCAACACAAGCAACCCGTCAATCTGCAGGCGGACGTTGTTCCATCGTCGCGAGGATACTTGCTTAACGAGCCCTATTACCGCACCGGCCTGTTGCCTCCAGCAGTCGAAGGAAGTTGGCACAGGGAATCAGGAACCGTGGAATTCTTGCATCGCTGGGACCAGCTTCTTGGCGGCCTGTGCCGGAGCGGATTTGTCATTGAAGATGTGGCTGAACCGCGCCATGCGAATCCGCAAGCGGAGCCCGGCAGCTTCGCGCATCGGAGTTGTTACGTGCCGCCTTACATCAAACTAAAAGCGAGGCGACAGAGTGAGCGCGTCCAGCCCGTCGAAAAGAAGATTTGGAAGCCTGGTTGAGTGGCGGCTCAATGGAGCCTGCCAGCGGATGCCCGCATGAACATTTGGTAGGACAGCGCGTCCCGCCTGTCCTGCTGCGACGCAAGGTTCGTGGGGAGAAGTAAAGGCGCATGTTTATCGGGTTGGCTCCTCCCCCCAGCCCTCTCCTCGCTCGCGAAGAGAGGGAGAAGGCTCGTTGCATCCCGCCGACTTAATTTCTGTTCTTTCATTCACAAGTTAACGTTCCGCCCGTGGCGGTGACTTTAAATTCATCCTCGGGCGGAAGCGCGGCCGCGGATTTGATGATGGCCCGTTCTTCGAAGGCTCAGGTGAAAACCACTACGAAACGGCACGAAGCTCTTCGTCAGCATGTCCAGTCATTGCTGGCCTGCCGGCGATGTCCGCGCATGCTAAAGCCGGTCGTTTCGGGTGGAGCTGTGCTGAGCAAAGTCATGTTGATCGGTCAAGCGCCGGGTGCGAAGGAGCCGGTGCTGGGCAAGCCGTTTGCCTGGACGGCCGGACGAACGCTGTTCCGGTGGTTCCACGAAGCGGCTTCCATTACGATTTGATTCCACTGCCCCATCCGTCGGGCGCGTCGACATGGCCTCAGGTCGAGCCTGGCAAAACGTTGTTAAAGCGCGCGCTCCAATTAATTGCCATGCATCCAGCGATCACGGCGACGGTGCCGATTCAACCGGTTGAACCGTGCTTGCATAACGACGCAGGTACTTGAGCGCGACCACCAGGTCCTTCGGGCGTGGAGCGGCTATGGTCACGAGGCGTCCCGTCGCTGGACGATTAATGGAGAGCTGTTCAGCATGAAGCGCGACCCGATTGATCAAGGGCCTTTCCACTGCTTTGGGCTTGAGCCGGTATTCGGACTTCAAACTCGAGAGCAAAAGCGGCTTGCCGCCATACAGCGAATCGCCAACCACTGGGACCCCGGAATGTTGCAGATGGACGCGGATCTGGTGGGTTCGGCCGGTTGCAGGCCGGCATTGTATCAAGGTAAAACCGGAGAAGCGTTCCAAGACTTCAAAGTGAGTGAGCGTTTTCTTGCCGCGCTTCGAATCAATACGCATCAAACCGATCTTCACTGGGTGCGGCGCCAACTTCGCTTCCACCGAAAAGGAAAGTTCCTTGGGCGTTCGATGCACAAGCGCAACATAGACCTTCTCCGGTTTGTCTGTGCCAAATTGGTTCGCGAGCGAGATCAATGTGGGCTTATCTTTCGCCAAGAGAATCACACCAGTGGTTTCGAAGTCTAGCCGGTGTGCATTCGCCAAGTAGCTTACGCCGCGGTCCCGCGCCCAAGGCGCTCCCCGAGCGATGTCGCGGTGGAGGAGCTTCATCAAGTTTGGCCGTTCCGCATCGTAACGGTCCGGCGAAGTGAGAAGGCGGCTCGGCTTGTTCAAGGCGAGCAGATGATCATCTTCGAACAGGACTGGAATCTCCCAGAATTCGCGCGTCGAAGGCGACGAGAGTTTGATGATCGCAGTCATCGATTGCTCCTAGCGGGTCCCGCCTGTCCCATGCACCACAAGACCATTAGGACAGTCGGGACGCCTGTCCTGCGAAACGCCTAATTGGCAGCTTTGTTCTCGGTCTTGTCGGTTGGCAAAATGATTTGAGCCAATTCGCGCTCTTTGCGGAGCCATTCACTAAACGCCTCGTACTGCCGCGATCTTCGCAAATCAGCCAGGAAATCCGGCAATTCCTCTTTCACGCGGGCGTCGGAGACGGGCACCTTGGCCTGCAAACGAACAATGAACCCACCATCACTGGCCTGGGTGAAGCTGCTCAATTTCCCGGGCGAGAGGGCAAACGCGGAATTCTTTAGAGAGGGCAAACTATTGCGATATGGTAATTCGGGCAGGACAGTTGTTTTCTGCGAGAATGGCGGCAGATCAATGGAGGTAAAGTTCGCTTCGGCGACCGCAGCCGAGAAAGCTTTGCCCTGGGCCAAAGCATTCGTGATCGAGTTGTACAATTCGTTGCCGGCGTTGCTCACTAATTCGCGGACCTTATTTCTGCGGAAATCTTCCTCGACTTTGGCGCGAATGCTGTCCAACGGTGGCAACGAACTAGGAATTCTTTTGTTCCACCCAATAAGATAAACGCTCTCTTCACCCACGATCGGCTGTTCGTAAACAGGCTCCTGAGGACTGAGACTAAAAGCGGCTTGTGAAAAAGTCAGCGGCACTTTTAGGTTCGGCGGCTCCTCATTTTGGCCAAATGGTTCAGTGATTTGCGAGAGGAGGCCCTCGGCCGCGGCCAAATTCGCCAGATTGTTCGTCTGCGGCGGCAAGGCTATTAACTTGTTCGCAAAGTCGATGGCTTTCTTGTGCGCTTCGGTTAACCCAAGAGTCTGGCGAATCTCGTCCCGAATCTTTTGTTTCGCTGCGTCGGGTGTCATCGGCTGATTGTTGGCATCGACGAACGAGTTCGTCCCGCGCTGCTGATAGGTTGCTTCGACGATTTGGTGGATGTTCGTCATTTGACTCAGCTTTTGGTCCGCTTCGGCCAAATGATTTGTGGCATCGAATTTGACGTAACTCACTTGAATGCGTTCCGGGTCCCGGTAAGACGCGGCATTATTTGTATAAAACGTCGCCAACGCGGTTGGGTCCATCGTGACGGCTGAGAGATAATTTGAGGAGGAAAGAAAGACGGCTTCCGTGTCCACTTGCTCGTGTTCGCGACGATAAATGGCTTCGGCTTCTTGAGGGGTGACCAGTTTGCCGCTCAGACCGGCGACGTTGATTAGATGTTGGATGCCAACCTCGTGACGAACGAAGCGTTCGAAATCCTTTTGGGAGAGCCTGCCTTCCGGCAACGTATTCTTGATGAAATTCTCGTAAGCATCTTTGCGAAACGTCTTCCGCTCGCGATCCTGGAACGCCTCGACGATCCAATCCGCGGCAGCCTTTTCGCTGACCCTCACATCGAGCTCTTTCAGCTTCTCGGTGAGCAAGAGACGATTGCGTGTTTCCTGCTCCATGATCCCAAGCTGGCGGGTTGCTTCGTCATTTTCCGGCCAGCGTCCGTAACTGAAGAGATAACGCAGGTGCGCCTCCCGATAGACATCGAGATACTCGTCGCGTGTGATGGGGCGACCGTTGATCGACCCGACGGGTTCGGTGCCGGAAGTCTTGCGCGCGAATGGATTCTGTTGATTCGGGCTAAAGAAAGCGACGAAACTAATGATCGTGACCGCACTGATAAATATCCAAAGCCACTTCTGATGACGGCGAATACTCGCAAACATACTGGTTGTCCAAAAATAATTAAGCCCCGCACCCTACTCGCTCTCACTGAGCATGGTCAAACGGAAAAACAAATCCAACTTTACAACGCGCCAGGGCTTATGTAACGCTGCACCTGCGTATGATCATCCTCAAATGGACCGCCTGTTTGCTCGCGATGTTGGTCTTATCCGGCTGTTCCACGACCATAACAACAAACCTCACGCCATCCAAACATGTTCGGAATGCCAACGGCCTTTACCTCTTTGAAGTCGCGTTAGACAGCAACCAACAGACTTTGCGCAAAGAGACGATCAAACCGTACGTCGTGATCGGTTTCGACAAGTACCCGATGGTTCCTGCGCCCGTTTTGAAGAATCGCTGGGAGACGCTGGTCGGGCCGATACCGGCCGATCGGACTCACGTGAATTACCGTTACAAGTTCGATTACGAGTACAACCGGTTTCCTCAACGCGGATCCAGCAGCAAGCTCTCGCCGCCTTACCAATTGGAAATCATCGATAAGCAATAACGCAGAGGCGCAGAGAGGCAAAGGCGCCAAGCTTTGAACCAAAGCGGTTGAGAAAGACTCGTTTGTTGCCGCTCACCGATTGGGTGAGTTTCGATTCCTGTTCGGTTCAATTCTTTGAGTCTTTGTGTCCCTTTGTGTCCTTGCGCCTTTGCGTTAAGTTAAGTCTAAATCTAAATGCCGGATTTAAGCTGAAGCAAGAGATGCACTGGAGCGCGCTGCCGCCAGCTCCTCCTCAAAATCGACAATTTCTTTAATCTGCATCAGGAACCAGCGGTCAATTTTGCTGAGCGCAAAGATTTCTTCGAGATTGAACCCGGCGCGGAAGGCATGGCGGATAAAGAAGATTCGCTCGGCGTTTGGCACGCTCAATTTTCGGGTAATCACATCGCGCGGAAGGATTGCGCGATCCTCATAAACTTCGTTGCCAATGCGCCAAGGTTTGCCATCGCCGCCCAAACCGCTGCGGCCTATCTCGAGCGAGCGCAAACATTTCTGCAGAGACTCCTTGAAGGTCCGCCCGATGGCCATCGCTTCGCCGACCGATTTCATTTGTGTGTTTAAGGTCGGATCAGCTTGAGGAAACTTTTCAAAGGCAAACCGCGGAATCTTGGTAACTACATAGTCGATAGTTGGCTCAAAGCTGGCGGGTGTTTCGCGTGTGATGTCGTTCTTGATTTCGTCGAGCATGTAACCGACAGCCAACTTCGCGGCAATCTTGGCAATCGGAAACCCAGTCGCCTTGGAAGCGAGGGCCGAGGAACGCGAAACTCGCGGGTTCATCTCGATGATGACCATCCGCCCGTTATCCGGATTAACGGCAAATTGAATATTGGAACCGCCGGTCTCGACGCCAATCTCGCGAATGACCGCAAACGAGGCGTCGCGCATGATCTGATATTCCTTGTCCGTCAACGTCTGGATCGGCGCGACGGTTATGGAATCGCCCGTGTGAACCCCCATCGGATCAAAGTTCTCAATCGAACAAATGATCACGCAGTTGTCCGCCTTGTCTCGCATGACCTCCATTTCGTATTCCTTCCAGCCCAGCAACGATTCTTCGACCAGAATTTCTGAGACCGGCGAAAGTTCGAGGCCGCGCTTGGCCAATTCGTCAAACTCTTCGCGATTGTAAGCAATACCGCCTCCGGTGCCGCCCAGAGTAAAGGCGGGCCGAATGATCAGTGGAAACCGGCCAATCTTTTCCGCAACGTCGCGCGCTTCGTTAAGATTGTGCGCTGTGCCGCTGATCGGCACATCCAAACCGATCTTGATCATCCGTTCCTTGAAGATTTGCCGGTCTTCACCTCGCTCAATTGCTTGGGCGTTGGCGCCGATCATTTCGATTTGGTATTTCTCCAGCGCACCAGACCGGAAGAGCGCCATCGCGGTATTCAAAGCCGTTTGCCCGCCCAAAGTTGGCAGAAGAACGAGCTTGCCTTGCGCACCGAGACGCTTCAGTTCTGCAACTTCGCGCGCAATGATTTTTTCGACGCATTCCGGAGTAATCGGTTCGATATATGTGCGATCGGCGAATTCCGGGTCCGTCATGATTGTGGCCGGATTGGAATTGACCAGAACGACCCGGTAATTCTCCTCTTTTAGCGCCTTGCACGCTTGCGTCCCGGAATAATCAAACTCGCAGGCCTGGCCAATAATGATCGGTCCGGCGCCTATGATTAGAACTGAATGAATGTCCGTGCGTCTCGGCATAAAATGCAGGGAGACTTTAGGCATTCCCGCATTCTTGTCATTTGTTTTCTTCGGCGGCAAACGCGTTCCCTTCGCGTTCCCTAGCTGGCGAAGCCAATCTGCAATGCAATCCAGTTGGTGACCCCCTTTGCAGTCCAATCGCGACACTAAACAGTTCGGACTTCGCTCGCGCCGCGACGGCGCAGCGCCATTCCTCCACCTCGCTAATGTTGCGCGAGAAGTCTCACCAAGCGAATTCCTATCAGCACGGCCATGACTAAGAACGACGCCCCAGAAAAGTGTGACATGCGCACGAGCGTCTTTGTCGAAAACTTCCCGTGTCCGAGCGAGACAACAAAACTCAGAAAGATAAACCAGGCAAAGGCGCCGGCGGACATTCCAATCACGCACGCACCCTTGCTCGGCCAGGTGTCCTCAATCCATTCGTGTGAAATAAAACTGGCTGACAACGTGATCCAAAAGAGCAGAACCGTCGGATTCCCCAGCACACGCACAAATCCGATCATGAAGGCTGTGTGCGGATGCAGCCGATGTTCAACGCGCTCCAGGCTTTTGCCCGTGACAGGCAGTTCTTTGATCAAAAGATACTTGATGCCTAGATAAACCATCACCAGGAAGCTCAGCAGCTCAATGGCGGCGCGGATCAAACGCGAGGTGAACAACCCGGAAAAACCAGCGAAGGCGACGCTGCAATAGATGAAGTCCATCGCGATGGCGCCCAACCCTATCAGAGCGGCCCATCGAAAGCCGCGCGTCGCGCCTTCGTTCAGGATGGTGATGTTGATCGGCCCTACCGGAATCGAGATAAGAAAGCCAGCCACCAACCCGATGATGCTGGCCATCAACAGTTCAGAAACTTCGGCCATGCCCTTTATCGTTCCATTTCAGCCGAATCGTCCTCGTCCTCGTCCTCGATTTCATGGCGCATCCGACGCGAGATGCGTGGTCGAACAAACCCGTAAATCAGGTAAGCCGTAAAAAGCGCCGGCAGCACAAAAGGCAGAATCTTATCGCGGAGCACGAGCAAGAAACCAATGAACAAAATGGCAATGACCATCTTGGTGAAGGGCCTGGTTGCACGAAGGTCGAGATTTTTGAAGGAAGGATACTTTCGTTCGCTGACCATCATGAACGAGACGAAAAGCAGGATGCACGGCAAAATGTAGCGCCAAGTTCCCTTGGCGAAATCGCGATCCTCCCACCACATAATGAACCATGTTAGTGACGCCACGAGGCCAGCCGCCGCCGGAATCGGGAAGCCCAGAAACTCCTTGCCTCCTCCTGTTCCAGCCATCGCTGCCAGGCAGTTGAACCGGGCCAGCCGCAGCGCACCGCAGATTAAGTAAATCGACGCAATGAACCAGCCGATTTCGGGATGATTCACAAAGACATCCTTCAAAACAATGCGATGCACCAAAAAGGCCGGCGCCGCGCCGAACGAGATTAAGTCGGCCAAAGAATCGAACTCGCGCCCGAATGGGCTTTCCGATCCCCCCATCCGCGCCGCGCGTCCATCCAATAAATCGAAGATGCAAGCCAGGAAAATGAAAAAGAGCGCATTCTTAATCGCCGGAAAAAAAATCGCCGGATCGCTGATGTCTGCTTCGACGATCTTAGTTAAGGCCACAAATCCGCAGAACAAATTCCCTGCCGTCATCAGGTTCGGCAGAAAATAGATTCTCAGTTTGGACGAATCGGTTCCCGGAATCGACTGGATTGTCATAGCCTCGTCAGTTGCGTGTCGCCATCACGGTTTCGCCGCCGGTCACTTTATCTCCTAACTTCACCGCGATCCGTGTGGTAAGCGGCAGGTAAAGGTCCACGCGCGAACCGAAGCGAATCAGGCTGATCCGTTCACCGCGCTCCACAACGTCGCCGGCACTCGCCCATGGAACAATTCTGCGCGCCAAAAGGCCGGCAATGAGACGAACGGCGATCTTCTCGCTAGGTTGTTCGCTGGACTCAAACCCAATCAGGACGTTTTCATTTTGAGAACTGCATTCGGGCTTCATCGCATTGATAAATTTTCCGGGGCAATGTCTCAGGTAAGCGATCTGCCCAGCCACGGGCGCGTTCTGCACGTGAACGTCAAACACGGAGAGAAAAATGGAAATGCGCCGGCAGGGACCTCCAATAAACTCATTTTCGGACGTCTCATCGATGATGTCCACTTTGCCGTGGGCCGGAGAAACGATTGCTTGAGTATTCTTCGGAACCTTCGGATCGGGGTCGCGGAAAAAGTTCAGCGAGAACAGCGCAAAGAGAACCCACAACACGATCAACGTTGTCGCTATCGCCGCGACAATCGATCCAATAATAGTCGCCAGCACTCCGCCCGCGATTGACACTATCAAAAGGATTAGAGTCCAGAGGATGAGTCGCATCCCCGCTTGTCTGGCTTTTCCTTTGTGCTTCATACCCTATTGTAACTCAATCTGCTCTCTGAAACATCCCGCTGCTTTGAATTAGGTGTTTGCTCCGCTAGAACTGCCCATCGATCATGCCCGCATCGTCCATATAACCGTTCATAGCGGAAGTATTGTGCCGCTCGCTTTGAAGTCAACGCTCGGCTGGGAAAGTCTCCAAGTCAATCTTAACGCAGACCGACGATCGCGCATTAAGGTCGAGTGGAATCCGACAGCTCCGCCAGCCTGCGGCCTAGATCGCGCGAGCCATGGATTAAGCGCCAAGCTTGCAGGTTTTTTGCAGAAGCCAATCGCGTGTCCCGGGCTTTTCATTTTCGCGACGGAGCAAGTCTGGGGATTCCTTGCGCGTGGACACCGTTGAGCACCCGGATAAGGCCGCTCGAGGCATCTCGTAGCGGCAGGCATCCTGCCCGGCGGACCACGCGTGCGAGCTAGAATGCCGCATCCGCGCTTCAAGCGTTGTTCCGGGCGGCAAGATGCGCGCCCCCTACGGCAGGCAGGATGCCCGCCGCTACGGACAGCTTCCAGATGCACTGGACAAAATGGGAGCCGAAATGAGAACCGTGAGATCCGGATCCGTCCTTGTCCGGACGCCTCCGAACCGCTACCCTCCGTTCTCGGGTGAAAAGGCTGAAAAAGCATTGAAAAAGCATGAAAGCTTGGGCCTCTCTATTCCTTTTCCTTTGCGTTGTCTTCAAAGCCGCGGCAGCCGCGGATTCACAGCGCCCAAACATCCTTTTTTGTTTTGCGGACGATTGGGGCCGTTACGCGAGCATTTATGCAACGGTCGAGTCGCGTCCATCACCGAACCAAGTCGTTCGGACGCCAACCATCGATCAGATCGCCCGGCGCGGTGTGTTATTCAAAAACACGTTCGTCGGTTCGCCCTCTTGCACGCCCTGCCGCAGCGCGTTGTTGTCGGGGCGGTACTTCTTTAACACTGGCCGCGGGGCGATCCTCAGTGGTGCGGTGTGGGATTCGAATATTCCGAGCTGGCCGCTGCTGCTCAAACACGCGGGCTACCACATCGGCAAAGCATTCAAAGTCTGGAGTCCAGGCACACCAGCCGACGCACCGTATGGCGGGCAAACGCACGCCTATCAAAAGGCCGGAAATCTCTTCAATAATTTCTCCGAGAACGCGACAAAAATGGTGCGCGAAGGAATGACGTTCGAGGCCGCCAAACAACGGATGCTCGATCAAGTGCGCGACAACTTCGCCGCCTTCCTCACGGAACGAAAGCCAGGACAACCATTCTGCTTCTGGTTTGGTCCGACGCTCACGCATCGCACTTGGCAGAAAGGTTCAGGCAAAGCGCTTTGGAACATCGAACCCGATTCGCTCAAGGGCAAGCTGCCGAAATTTCTGCCCGATGTCGCCGAAGTGCGCCAAGATGTAGCCGATTATCTCGGTGAGGTACAGGCGTTGGACGCAGGCATCGCCGTCCTTATTAAAGAGCTCGAGATAGCCGGAGAACTCGACCGCACGATCGTTGTGCTGAGCGGCGATCATGGCATGCCCGGTGTGCCCGGCGGAAAATGTAACCTTTCTGATTTCGGCGCCGGCGTATCTCTCGTCGCCGCTGGACCGGGCATTAAGCCTGGCCGCGTTGTGGACGATTTCGTTTGGTTGCCTGACCTTGCGCCGACATTCCTCGAACTCAGTGGCGCGAAACTTCCAGCCGGGATGAACGCCCGCAGTCTTTTGTCTGTGCTGCATTCCGAAAAGTCCGGCCAAGTGGACCCGACTCGCACATCGGTTGTCACAGGACGCGAACGCCATGTCGGGGCGGCCCGCGAAGGGAACCTGCCCTATCCGCAGCGGGCTTTGCGGACACACGATTTCCTTTACATCCGTAACTTCAAGGAAGACCGCTGGCCTATGGGCAGTCCCAAGACTGTGACCCCCACAACGGCGCCGACGACCAGCGAACTCGAAAATGAGACCTATGCGGCATTCGCAGACATGGACGCCAGCCCGACGAAGGCGTGGCTCATCGCGCATCGCAATGACCCCGAGTGGAAATGGCACTATGACTTCGCCTTTGGAAAACGTCCCGCCGAAGAACTTTACGATCTCCGCAACGATCCCGATCAAGTGAAGAATCTCGCGGCTGATCCCGCCTTCAGTGTGAAAAAAAAGGAACTCGCGGCACAGTTGATCAAGATTCTTGTTGATGCTGGTGACCCGCGTGTTACCGGCGATGGCTCAACCTTTGACAAGCCTCCATTCGTCGAAGCGCCAAATCAGCCCACGGCCATCGTTTTTCCAGGCGCAGCTTGGGAAGAAACTAGTCCGCAATCGCAGGCGATTAATCCAGAGAAACTGCAACGCGCTATCGCCCATCTCGAGGATTCGGTCACTGGATGCTGAACGAGGGCAGATGGAATGGCCGGCCGCTAATCTCTGCGGAATGGATGCCCGCAGCAAATCCCGCGACCACTGACGCTGCTAACGCAGAGGCAACTCGAGAACTGAAGGCAAGGAGCTCCGGTTGCGCTGTTCGGTTCCACAAGATGCCTTGGCTCAAGGCGGGCTCTCCATTTATGGCGCCGAATGCGGCCGTTATCCGGCATCGCCGGCAGTCATTGTCGAATGGTAATCGCTGGTTTGCTTGGTCTCAGCAGTAGAAAAGCTCGTGACAACGCACTGATTTTGCCGACGCTTATCGGCTATGAAGAATCAATCTGTCCAATCGACCACCGCGATGTTCCTGGCCGCGATTACCGTCAGCGTTTTTGTCGGCTGCGCTAGCCCGCACGGTCAGTCCAAGACTCTTTCTGGCGAGGAGATGCGTGCTCTCTATCCTCGCGAGTATCTGGATTCATTGGATCCATGGGAACGCCAAGGCGTGGAACGCAGAATGATTGAGGACGACCTTAAACAGAGAGAGCGCGAGAGACGCCGATAACATTAGTGCCAAACCAGCCGATGGCCTCTGAATGACAAGGAGCGCGAGCACGTAGCGGTTTCAATCGAGCGTTCTTGGCGCTCCTCGTCATCGGTCAGCTTGGTCGTTCGTGGCCCGTCAACCAATCAAAACACTTGCGGCGTTGCGCTGGTTTGCACTTAACTTCGAATCAATCAGCACGGAACTGGAAAGTTCCGTGACCGGCGGACAAAGAATGTCTGCTTTACGATTACGTGGGAAGTCATCATGGACATTATCGAAAACCTAAGAAGAACGGTTCTGCGCGACCTTGTCTTCATTGCCGCCGTCAGCCTAACCGGTCTGGCACTTACCACCTCCGCTCAAGTGACAACGGCCCCAACGCGAGAACCAATCGTCGCACCGCAACACATCGCACCGGCTGGTCTTGATCCTGGCGAACTGTTGATAAGCGAATTGAATTGCGTGGCCTGTCATCAAGCTCAGTCGGCCATCAAAGCGCGCCTGGCCTCTCGAACTTCTCCGCTTCTCGGCGAATCTGGGTTGAGGATAACCCCCCAATATCTGCGAGCGTTCCTCCAGGATCCACATCGAGAAAAACCTGGCACGACCATGCCCGATGTCTTGCATGGAATGAACGAATCTCAGAAGGCGGAAACTGTCGAGAATCTCGTCCACTTTCTTGTATCACTGGACAAAAGGCCGGCCGCTGATCCCATAGGCGCCGATCACTTCAAAATCCAGCAAGGCCGGACACTCTATCATCAAGTCGGTTGCGTCGCATGCCATGCGCCGGACGAACCGGCCGAGGCTTTGCGGCCAAAACCATCAGCGCTCGATGAAGAAGCGCCCGTCAAGACGAGTTCGGCAGACTTGGAGAATCTGAAAAGCACTTCGGCGCCCCTCGGCAATCTCGCGAAAAAAACAACCGTCGAACAATTGACTCAGTTCCTTCTCGACCCGCTGAAAACGCGACCGTCCGGACGAATGCCTTCATTGAATCTCGACCAAGGCGAGGCCACAGCCATCGCGATGTATCTGCTCCGCGATCAGGCCAACTCAACTAACACGGGCAGTCGGGCGCAACGCATAAAAGGCGTCAGTTACCAGTACTTTCAGGCGCAGTTCAACGATTCGCCTAATTTCGACCGGCTGCGCGTTAACGCGACGGGCTTCGCCGATCACTTCACGCTGGCTGTGCGCAAGCGCAATTCCAACTTTGGACTCCGTTTCAGCGGCTTCCTGAATGTGCCGACCGAAGGAATCTACACGTTTTATACCGAGTCGGATGACGGCTCCCGGCTTTACATTGGCGATAAGTTGGTCGTGCAGAACGATGGCATGCACGCGCCGCAAGAGCGATCCGGAAAAATCGGGCTCAAAGCGGGCGAGCATCCCATCCTCGTCACCTATTTCAATGGCGGCGGTGGCGCGGAACTGAAAGTTTCGTACGAAGCACCCGGTTTGTCTAAGCGCGAGATTCCCGCATCGGCACTTTCGCATATTGGCCAGCCGATGTATCCGGTCGGTGAAGAAAAGCTTGCCGTCGATGCCGTGAAAGCCAGCCGTGGCAAAGAACTTTTCAGCTCGCTCGGTTGCGCCGCTTGCCATCAAGTTGGTGGAGTCATGATCGCGTCCTCTCCGGTGACGAAGGCATTGAACTCTCTTGATGCCGAAAAGCCAGACGGTTGCCTCGGAGCTCGGCCCGGACAAGGCCTTCCTCGTTTTTCGTTCAGCGATTCTCAGCGCGCAGTCCTTCGGAACACGCTTCAGCGCGTTGAAACACTGACACAGTCTGTCGACGCGAAAGCACAAATCAACCGGACCATGGCAGCGTTGAATTGTTTTGCCTGCCACTCGCGCGACGGCATCGGCGGCCCGGAACGAACGCGCTCCGAATATTTCGGCGTCATTGGCGAAGCCGATCTCGGTGACGAAGGCCGAATCCCGCCGCATCTCACGAAAGTCGGCGACAAGCTCAAGCCCGAATGGCTGCGCGAAGTGCTATTAAGAAGCGGAAAGGTTCGGCCGTACATGGCCACACGCATGCCGCGGTTCGGCGACGCGAATGTCGGGCACTTGCTGACCGCATTTGAGCAGGCGGATAATTCGAAAGAACTCAAAGTCCTAGCTGAAGCATCTGCGCGAGATGCAAAGTTCGGCCGGAAACTCGTTGGACGCGAAGGTCTGACCTGCATTTCCTGCCACACATTTGGCAAATACAAATCTTTGGGAGTTCCCGCGATGGACCTGACACAAATGGCCAAACGTTTGCAGAAGGATTGGTTTCAGCGTTACTTGCTCGATCCGGTTTCGTTGCGTCCCGGCACACGCATGCCGACATTTTGGCCGGAAGGAAAAGCTGCGAATAAGGAAATCTTCGATGGCGATACCGACCGCCAAATCAACGCGATCTGGGCTTACCTCTCGCGAGGCGCGGAAGCGGAAGTTCCCGATGGCTTAATTCAGGCGAAGCTGGAATTGGTCGTCGAAAAGGAAGCAACGATCTATCGGAATTTCATCGAGGGCGCCGGCTCGCGGGCGATTGGTGTTGGCTACCCGGAGAAAGCGAATCTGGCCTTCGACGCCAATAATGTGAGGCTTGCTCTTGTTTGGCAGGGGGCCTTCATTGATGCATCGCGGCATCGGAGTGATCGCGGTGTCGGATTCGAGCCGCCGCTCGGCAATCAAGTAACGCAAATGCCGCCCGGGCCATCGTTCGCGATTTTGGCAGACGCCAACGCTCCCTGGCCCGAAGTTGCAGGCAAAAAGGGCGGTTACCGTATGCAAGGCTATCGGTTGGATGAGAAACGACGGCCGACGTTCCTCTATTCGTTCGGAGAGGTGCAGATCGAAGATTATCCCGTTGGTCGCGCCGGCGAAGTCGATCCTGAATTGGTTCGCACGCTGACGCTTCATTCGGACAAGCCGATCGAGAATCTGTATTTCCGCGCCGCGGTAGGTTCCAAGATGGAAGAAAAGGATGGCGGCTACGCTGTTGATGGACGAATGACAATTAAGTTGACTAACTCCGGCGCTAAACCGGTCGTGCGGCAAAGCAATGGACGCTCCGAATTATTGGTTCCAGTCGTGTTCAACCTGAAGAACGCACAAATCGTGGAAGAGTTTCTTTGGTGAACCAACTCATCCATCGTAACGCAGAGTTTCACTCTGCTGTATCGCCGACTTGCAGTCGGCGGCATTTCGATCCGGCCAACGCTTCCGCAACCACTGCGAAATCGATTATGATTATGATTATGATTAGGATTAGGATTAGGATTAAGATTGCGACGTACGCCTGGACGATCATTTGCGCCATCGCAGCGTTCAGCGTCACAACCCATGTAACTTCGTTCGCCGCGTCTGACATCGCTGCCGCAGAAAGCCGATATTATCAAATCGTGACAGTTCCGGTTCCTCAAGGAATTCTTCTCGAAGCGGGCGCTCTCCAAGTGATGCCGAACGGTCAGTTGGCTGCGTCGACACGGATTGGGGACATCTACATGATCGACGGCGCTTTCGACAATCCGCCGGTCAACGCGAAGTTTCGCCAGTTCGCGAGTGGTTTGCATGAGGTGCTCGGACTGGCGTTGCGCGATGGCTGGCTTTATGCCACGCAACGTGGCGAGTTTACCCGCATGAAGGACCTCGATGGCGACGGTCGCGCCGATTTGTTTGAAACCGTCTGCGATGGTTGGGGCATCACGGGCGATTATCACGAATACGCGTTCGGCTCGAAGTTCGACAAAGACGGCAACATTTGGGTTGTCCTTTGTCTGACTGGTTCGTTCACCAGCGAAATAGAATTTCGCGGGTGGTGCTTGAGAATTACACCTGAAGGCAAAGCGATTCCGACTTGCAGCGGACTTCGTTCTCCCGGCGGCATTGGGGCGAATTCGGTTGGAGACATGTTTTACACGGATAATCAAGGGCCATGGAACGGCGCTTGTGCTTTGAAACATCTTGAACCCGGTGGGTTTGTCGGCAACCCCTCGGGCAACATGTGGTACAAATTGGCGGACGTGATGGGCAAACGGCCACGCGATCCGAAGAGCGGCAGCCGAATGCATATCGAGGCGAAGCAAATCCCCGAGTTGGTTCCTCCTGCCATCTTGTTTCCTTACCCGGCGGCTGGCCAATCTAAGATGGGCCAGTCCGCCAGCGGGATCGTTTACGATTCGACAGCTGGAAAGTTTGGACCTTTCCAAAACCAACTCTTTGTCGGCGATCAAACCCACAGCACGGTGATGCGCGTTTATCTCGAGAAAGTCAACGGACGTTACCAAGGCGCTTGCTTTCCTTTCCGGCAGGGATTCGCGTCCGGGAATCTGGCGCTGGAATTCGGACCCGATGCTTCGCTGGTCGTGTATGGAACTGATCGCGGCTGGGGCGCGCGCGGCGGCAAACCCTTCGCGCTGCAGCGATTAGTTTGGAGCGGGCAGACTCCGTTTGAAATCCACGAAATGCGAGCCAAGCCAGACGGTTTCGAACTTACTTTTACACAACCGGTGGATCCTGCGACGATTGCGGCACCGAGTTCGTATCGCTTGGAAACCTACACTTACATCTATCAAAGCAACTACGGCAGCCCGGAAGTGGATAAAACCACGCCGGCCATCAAGAACATTGTAGCGGGCAAAGATGGCCGGAGTGCGCGGCTTTTCATTGAAGGCTTGCAAGAAGGACACGTGCATGAACTGCACTTGCCTGGCGTGCGCTCGATCAGCGGAGAACCGCTGTTGCATCCCGCGGCGTACTACACAATGAATTACATGCCACCGCAGCCGTAGCCACGCTGCTTATCTGTCTAGAGGGTTTCTCGAAACAGATTTCCGGTTAGCCAGGGCTGGTTTCCCTGCCTACCTATCCGGAAATCTGTTTCGAGAAACCCTCGATTTACGGAATTGATTGCTCCAGCGGTCCATAAATATGGATGGCAAAGGGATCGAATTCGTCCTTTACCCAGTTCTTTTCGGCCGCCACAAACCTGTCTTCGCCCAGAACAAAAACCGCGCCTTTCAATGGTTGCGGCGATTGAAAACTGTAAGTGTGTTTCTTGGGAGTATTGTTAATAGCGACCACGTAATCTCCGCTGGGAACTTGCTTGTTCCCATGCTTCACCCTTAACAGCACAGAGGTAATACTGCTTTCAAGGGCCGCATTAAAACGAATGGCCGGGTCCTCGAAGCGATGGACCAGCGGCCACCAGAGGTGTTCGGCCTGGAAGAGCGGCAGGTAATCGTTCAGCTCGCTGACAACCCGCTTCAGCGCTTCCCATGTCTCGGGGTGCTCGGACATTCTCCAGGCGTTCGCATCATTGAACGCGTAATAGAAAATCCCGTTGGCCCGCATCGCGAGCGCGCAATAGGTCATGCAGCGCAATTCTTCATAAGTCGGCGGACGAAAGTTTTTCTCTTCGGCAACCAACTCTTTGTAATAGGTCCAATCGAAGGCCTGGATCACGGCAATCAACGGTTTCTTCTTGCCAAGCGCCAGGCGAGTCATTCGCACATGTTGCTGGAAATTGGCCAGCGGCAACCACGGAATTGGATAGCGATCGACCATCATGATGTCGGTGATGTTCGCGTACTGAAGCGAGGCGTAGCCGTTATACACCACCAGGGCCGTTGGCTTGCGGCCGGGCAGGTTCTTGATGAAACGATTGGCAGCAATTACATCCTCGGGTGAAATGCCGTTAAGGTCCGGCTCGTCCACGACGTACCACGCCCACAATGCCGGGTGCGCATCGGAGGCAGCAACCGTGCGCCGGGCAATCGCCGCGTTGAACCCGCTCCCAGCCGAAGTGTTCGGTGAGGCTAAAACCTTGAGACCAAGTTCGTCTGCCGCATCGAGGTAATCCTTGTCCGCAGAACCGGCAACCGTGTTAAATCTGGCGTCGCGAACGACGCGCAAATCATTTGTCGTCGCGACGGAATAGATGCCGATGGGATAGAATGGAATCGCGCTCCGGCAACCTGTCCCGAGCGCAAGAGTGATACTCAGGCACAGAATCAAAAGGATTGGAGCATTCGTAATGGCGATGCAACGGGCTCCGGCAATCGCTTTCCTGCAGCGGCGTCTCGGAAGAGCGCCGCCATTTCTAAGCCACCCGAGTTTGCGGCGCTCTTCCGAGACGCCGCTACAGTGCGGTTCGTGTGCGCAATGCGAAGGCCAGTGCGTAGTTTGACGATTGTTCTGTTTCAACGTTGCCATTTGTTTGGTCGAGATTACGCCAAGGTGGCAGTGTCCGAGTCAAACAAAAGTTCTGGTTTGGGATTTGAATTGAACGCTTGAACACCAAGACCGCGAAGTCCGCAAAGTGAGGCAACCGCTTCCGGCGGCAACGAGTTGACAAATCAATTCAATTCACGAGCCGATACCAATTATCCCTCTGGCGAGCTTCGTATCCGAGATCCTCGATCAGCCGTTGCATGTCGGCGATTCCCATGCGAAACGTCGTTCCGGCCTGCGATACGACGTTCTCCTCGATCATAATGCTCCCAAGATCATTGGCCCCAAACTTGAGCGCGATTTGGCCTATCTCTTGTCCTTGCGTGACCCACGAACTCTGAATGTTCGGGATATTGTCGAGATAAATCCGGCTTAGCGCTTGCATCCGCAGATACTCGTGGGCGCCGACGGTTGGCGCTCGCAACTTCGTGTTCTCAGCTTGAAACGTCCAAGCGATGAATGCGGTGAAACCACCGGTCTTGTCCTGCTGCGCGCGCACGCGTTCGAGATGTTCGATGCGTTCCTCGACCGTTTCGACGTGGCCGAACATCATCGTGGCCGTCGAGTTCAGACCAAGACGATGCGCCACATCCATCACTTCGAGCCAGTCATCGCTCAGGGCTTTCAACGGCGAAATGCGTTTCCGTACTCGGTCCACGAGGATTTCCCCGCCTCCTCCAGGAATCGAACCAAGCCCAGCTTTGACAAATTGAGAGATGATTTCGTCGAGCGACAATTGGAAGACTTCCCGGAAATGGATGAATTCGCTCGGGCTGAACCCGTGAATGTTTATTTGCGGGAACTTGCCTTTAATGTGCGACAGCAAATCGACATACCACTGCAAGGTCAGTTTAGGATGATGCCCGCCCTGCATCAGAATCTGTGTCCCGCCGAGCGCCACCGTCTCTTCGATTTTGCGATCGATTTCGTCATGCGAAATCACATAAGCGTCGTCGTCGCCTTCGACACGATAGAACGCGCAGAACTTGCAATAAACATTGCAAACGTTCGTGTAGTTGACATTGCGGTCAACGATGTAGGTCACGATGTCGTTGCCGCGACCTTCATAAGCTTGAGCTTTTGCCAGAGAACGACGCCGATCCGCGAGCGCCCCCAATTCCTCCAAAGGAAGTTGATACAACCGGCGAGCCTCAGTCTGATCGATCCGTCCGCCATCCCAAACCTTGCCCAATAAACTTGCCAGCGACGCGTCGTAAATCATGGGGAGCCGCCATTCGCTATGCGCACGGCATGTAGTCCCGGCTTCAGCCGGCGCGATGGCAATCCGCAAATCCGCTTCGCGGCCAGCAAATGCTGCCCCGAAGTCTGCCAGGCGCCGCTCAAGGATCGATTCGCGCCGCTTGACTGGCCGTCACGGTCCAGGTTCCCGCCAGCGAATTGTCGTTATTCCAACGGCGATGCCACCTTTCATTCTTGGGATCGATGACATCGTTGCGATTAGCGGCTTCGGCGTGTCCGTCACAGAACATCAAAACGGTCTTTCGGTTGTGGCGATTGGAGGGCCATTCGGACGGCGTGGTCGGGTCAATGTTTCCATCATACGCCCCTCGCGTGGGTTTAGGGCCGCTGCCGTCACCGGGTTTGCTATCGCCAAGCATGATCATTTCGGTCGGCACTTTTACCGCCGCCTCTTTAACTTCCCATTGCAGGCTGTCCACATCTCCGCCCAAGCCCTTATCCGAGAAAGCCGGGAAAGCACCCCAGTCATTATAACCCGTCGAGAAAAGAGCAGTTTCGCTGATGCCCCAAGGGTCCCGTCCGCCGCCGTAAAGATTCGGCGCGCCTAGAGTCTTATTGACGTTCGTGTCCCAGCGGCTGTCGGGCCGGGCGGAGGGACACGAGAAGACCTGCCGGTTCGTTCCCATTTGACTGAACAAACGCGCGGGCCAAACGTAACGGACGCCTCCTTGCGCGAAGAGCGTTCCTGGATACTTCTGATTATCGTGCACGTACATCACCGTCGCGATTCCCAACTGCCGCATGTTGTTCAAGCACGCGGTCTGGTGAGCCTTCGACTTGGCCTTGGCTAACGCTGGAAGCAACATGCCAGCAAGGATGGCGATGATGGCGATGACAACCAGCAACTCGATCAGCGTAAAGGCGCCAGAGCTCAACAGTTGAGTCGGCTTGGCGCCGGACGCGAATGGGGTTGGAGGATTTTGTGAAGAATCGATTCTATTCATTGAGCGGCCTTTCTCACGAACATCGGTTTAAGCAGTTGACGGAGATTACGAGGTGCTCGCGACTTTGACCATACTTTTCAGTTACTTTTCATGTGTGTGCGAATTGCGCCAAAAGTTTTGTTACCCGGGAGGGGTTGAAATGAGTGGGGAAAAGATACGTTGCGCCATCAGCTACCCATTCGTGGCAGTGTGTGGGAACAAGGAGTTCCCGGATGGCTGGAAGTCGATACGGTGGCGTTGTGCGGGGGAAGCACGGCCGGTGTTCATGACCCGAAGCCGGCCCAACAAAAAGGACGATAACGCGCATGTGGAGGAGAAAAACTGGACCCATTTCCGGCATGCATAGGACAGATAGGAGTCAGGTCTCAATAATCAGTTGGGGTCACATCTCTGCATTTGCATTTGACACTTCCGGCAACTCGCCCATCTGTTTTCGCACGCAATCGTCCGGCTCGACCGCGCGGCAAGACGACAAAGGCGCGTCCCAATCTCGCACGCAATCTGCAAAATGCATAGATGTGACTCTATCGAGGACCGGGAGTTCTTTGCGATCTTCGCGGGCTTGGTGTTCAGTTAGGAATAATCAGGCTGTCGACTGTCGTTTCGAAAGCCCATAAGGCAACTAAAGATTACAGAAAGACCTTCACCGCACATTCAGCACCACCGCGTTCGGGTGCGCAGGGTTCGGCACGAGCCGGCCATTCACGCAATCCACGAATAGATCGGTGCTTTCAAGCGCAGTTTGGCCGATCAATACTTCGTCGCCCAAGACAAGGCAATCTTCGTAAGTCAGTCGCCCTTCCAGATCGATCCGCACCGGTTCGGTGACATCAACCTCTTCAGAACGTCCGTCGGCGTACTTTGCATGCCGATGATAGGCAGTACTGAGGCCAAGCTGTTGCCTGACCTTGTCGGGCAACACACACCGGACAGCGCCAGTGTCAACCATTGCTTCAACTTCTAACGAACGCACTTGGTCGAGTCTGATCAATCCGCGCCGTTGCATCGACTCGTCCGCAGCATTCGTGAGCCGCACCTTTACTCGCACTTCACCCATATCTTCCTCCTTTAATGGAATTCCAGCCCAAACGTGAATTAGCCGGCGGCTCATTTTCATAAGATCGGCACAATGTAGTCTCAATGCTGGCAGAATTGAACTCTTCTTTTTCGGTTTTCTGAAATTCGTGTTTTTCGCGTATTTCGTGGTTCTTAATCGCGGTTTCTTCGAATCCAAACTGCCGAACTTCAACCGCAGCGAGGGACGACGCATCTCCGCTGTCTGAAATGCATCGGGCCGCCGACAGGCGGGACGCGCTGTCCTACGAGACAAACATCGAATTCATACTTCATTCAAGTGCCGCGACTGCCGCTTAAGTCTAGCGATTTCGAGCGGTCGCTGGACAACTTCAGGCGCGTTTGTCAGATGCTCTCGTAAAAAACTCGGTTTGTCCGAGTGCCCGCCTCGTTGGTAGTCTCTCCATAGAATCTGCGCCGTCTCGAATTTATCCTGGCTGAGCTGTTCGGTCAGAAAATCAAACACGAGCTCGGTCAATCGGATCAGCGCGATGCCATCCCGACGCCCAACTTGCGAATGAAGCCAGTCGCTGAAGCGCAGGAAAGCTTGGAATGGTGAGTTGGAATCCTTCCAAAGCAACGGCGCGGTTTCCACGAAGTTGCCGCTGTTCGCCACCAGGTCCCAATAACGCGCGAACCGTCGCATGCGTTGCATCTCAGCGAAGCTGATCGATTTGTTCTGCAGAATTTCATAGGGCGGCGTGTCGCTATAAACCATGCCCCATTCAGCATCGTGGCGTACAATCGGCGTGCCCCGCAGCCGCTTGAGAATCCCAACTTGAATTTCCTGCGGACGCAACGCCACCAGTTGATCAAAGCCGCGCCCGAAACTTTCGACCGTTTCACCCGGCAAACCGACGATTAAGTCAGCATGAATGTGAACGCCTGTTTGCTCGCGCAGGAAGCGGAAGTTTTCCGCGAGTTTGTGATAGTTCTGCCGGCGCTTGATTCGATGGGAAACTTCGTCGTTGAATGTCTGAATTCCGATTTCGAATTGCAGTGCGCCCGCCGGGAACTTCGCAATCGGCTCGCGCAATGCCTCGGGCAACCGATCCGGAATCATTTCAAAATGCAGAAACAGCCCAGGACGATAGCGTTCGTAGAAAAAATCGAGGATTGCCCGGCTTGTGTTCAAATTCAAATTGAAGGTTCGATCGACAAACTTGAAGTGGGTCACGCCGCGATCGAGCAATCTTTCCAGCTTCGCTAAGAAATTCGCTATCGGGAATTGCCGCACTGGCACATCCAGCGACGACAGACAGAATTCGCAAGTGAACGGACAACCGCGCGAAGCTTCGATGTAAATGACGCGATGAGCGATATCCTTATCATCGTAAAAATCGTAAGGGAGAATGAGGCGGTTTAGGTCGGGCAATTCGGCCGGAATTATTTTCGACGGCGGTCTCGCTCCTTCCAGCAACCCCTGGCAAAGCTCTGCAAACTTGAAATCAGCTTCCCCCGCGATCACATAGTCAGCCAAACGAACAATCGATTGGTCCTGAAACTCATAACTGACCTCGGGTCCGCCAACCACAACCATGATCTCGGGCTGAACTCGTTTCAGCATTGTTACCACTTCGGTGCTTAGCGTGGCGTTCCAGATATAGACGCCCAGCCCAATGATTTTGGGTTTGTGCGCAACAAGAACTTCAACGACGTCGGCGGGACGTTGTTTGATGTCGAATTCGACGATGGAAGCTTGATTCTGCAGAGGGCCAAGATTCGCCATGAGATACCGCAAGCCGAAGGCCGCGTGGATGTACTTGGCATTAAACGTGGTTAAGACGATATTGGCCATGATGATAGTTAAGCCGACATGGATAGTATTTCAAAACAGGGCAGAAACCAAGCTTGGCTCTGCCGCAGAACCTGTTCAGAAACACAAGTCGCTATCCGTCCATCCTATAGGTTGTGTTCAGCGATTCCACAAAACGCAATAGGTTGTGGTTTTTCGACTTTACTTGGTCGGCCGGTTCCTTTTTCCTCTAGCTAGACAATGTATTTAAAGAATTTGACAGTTTTAGGATTTAAGTCTTTCGCGGATAAGACCTCTCTCAACTTTTTGCCGGGAGTCTCCGCTATTGTTGGGCCCAATGGATGTGGCAAATCCAATGTTTCCGACGCCATCCGCTGGGTCCTGGGTGAGCAATCCGCTAAGGCATTACGTGGCGGCGAAATGGCCGATGTCATATTCAATGGAACAGACGGGCGCAAGCCGTTGGGGATGGCCGAAGTTTCGTTGACAATTGGCGACGTCGATGCAGCGCATCTTACGGCTGCGGGTGTCGAGATGGCATTTAATGAGGTGACGCTGACGCGCCGGATTTTTCGCGACGGTGGGAGTGAATACTTCATCAATAAGACACCCTGCCGGTTGAAGGATATTCAGCAGCTGTTTATGGGGACGGGCGTTGGGCGAACCAGCTACAGCATCATGGCGCAGGGAAACATTACGCAGATCATCTCGAGCAAGCCCGAAGATCGTCGGATGGTTTTTGAAGAGGCCGCGGGCATTACGAAATACAAAGCGCAAAAGAAAGAAGCGTTGCGCAAACTCGAATACACCGATCAGAACTTGCTGCGCGTCTCCGATTTGATCCGCGAGGTAAAACGGCAAATTGGCTCGCTGCAACGACAGGCCGGCAAGGCGCGACGTTACAAGCAATTGATGCTGGAATTGCAACACCTCGACACCCAACTCGCCCGGCATCAGTTCGACGTGCTGCAATCATCGATTCGCGAGCGGCAATCCGCTCTCGAAAAGGTGCGGGTTGAAATTGAAGTTTGTTCGGAAAGCGTTCTCCGAGGCGAAGAGGAAGTCACGCAACTCCGGTCCTTGCTCTCGGAACTGGAACAACATATCCATCGCACCGAGCAACAGGGTCACGAATTGAAAGGCCAGATCGACCGGCACGAGGGCCGAATTCACTTTAACGAAGAACGGCTGCGGGAGCTTGATCTGCAAAATGCCAAAGCCCACAGCGACATCACCCAGGGAGAAGAGCGGCGTCTCGCGGCGGAGGACGAATTCAAAACCGTCACGGAACGTCTGAACCGATCGAACGAAGCTCTCGAACAAAATCGGCAGCGTTTGACGGTCAAGAGAGCAGCGCTTCAATCCATCGAAAGAGATCTGGCGGCGAATCAAGAAGCCGTGCGAAAAACCCAGGCCGATGCTTTCGCCTCGGCGCAACAGTTAACGCGCGTCCGCAACGAAATCAACGCGCTCGATTTGCAGAAGCAAGGCAACGTCGTCCGTCTCGAAAAACTTTCGGCTGAGAAAATCCAATTGGAAGAAGAACGCAGCCGGCTAGAGACAAAGTTGCAAGAGTTCGCCGCCACGGTTGAAGCTGAAAAACTGAACGCCCAAACAAGTCGCAGTTCTGTCGAAGAACGACAGCAACGGCTTCGCGAAATCCAGCACGAGTTAAACGGTGCGACACAAGAATTGGATGGCCTCTTGCGTTCTCAAGCGGAACGCCGTTCTCGCCTGAACGTTCTCGAACAGCTGCAATCGGAATACGAAGGGTTCAGCGCCGGTTCGCTGGCCGCGCTCAAAGGCGCGCGCAATGTTCTCGGTTCGCTGACCGATCGAATTCGCGTGCCCGACGCTTACATCGCAGCTATTGAGGCGGCGCTGGGGCATCATTTGCAATTGGTCTTGACCGAGCAGCCGGAGTCCGCACAGGAGATTTTGGCGAATTTGCAGGCCAATAAAAAAGGGCGCGCCAGCATCGCGGCATTGACGCTTCTGAAACCCGGTGATGCGCCTTCGAGCCAGCTTGCCGAGAGCGCCGATACGAGCGGCAGTCAGCCCGCGCAGGGAATTGCCGCGTTGAGCGTTGTCGAGGCAGACGAGTCGATCCTGCCATTGGTCAGAAGTCTGCTCGAGCGGACGCGCATTGCTGCTGACTTGCGTGCCGCGACTGATCTGTGGCAAGCCGCGCAAGGTCAATTTGATTTCGTTACGTTGGCTGGCGAGGTGTTGACACGACACGGCATTTACACCGGCGGCTCCGGCAGTGGAACCGGCACAACGCCCGCCTCAGTCCTCGGACGCAAAAATCAAATTGCCGAATTAAGTGCGGCCATCGCGCAACTGCAGGAGCAAATTCAGGAGGCCAGCCGGCGCAAAGGCGCGTTGCAAAGCGAGCAAACGGTTTTGCAGGCCTCCTTGCAGCAGGCGCAAAGTGAATTGCGCAGCCAGGAAGTCGCCATCGCCACTCGGCAGGGTGAGTTTAACGCATTGCAAAACTCGCTGCGCTCTCTGCACCAGAAAATTGACACAGTCGTTTACGAAATCCAAAGCCTCGCGGCTCAGGAATCCGAAGGTTCGCAGAAGCGCGATGGCTTGGCCGCGCAAGTTGGGGCGTTGGAAAGCCGCGAATTGGCTCTGCAGGATCAATTGGCGGAATTGAATTCAGCGCTCGAGGGGCTGCGGCAACAGCGCGAAGCGGCCAATTCAGAACTGACTGAAACGAAAATCGCGCTCGCGGCCGAAGAGCAGCTCTGCGCGTCATTCCGGCAGCAAGTCCAATCCCTGCGCGAGCGTCTTCAAGAACTGCAACGCATGCTCGATCAACGCCGGGCCGAGACGGCTTCGTTTGTCAACCGTCGCGCCCAGCTGGAAATGGAGATGGAAGATTCGCGCCGGAAGATTGCTTCGCTGCAACACGAACGGGAGCAGGTCAACGCGCAGCTCGCCGAACTCGGAGCTCAAAAAGACAGTCAAGAAAGCGAGATTGTCTCTCGCGAGGAAAGCTTGCGAGCCCAACGCCATCGCCTCGCCGAGCTTCAGCAGCAACGCGGCGGATTCGAAGTGGAACTCGCGCAGAAAAACATGAGTGTGCAAAACTTGCGGCAGCGCATTCACGAAAAATATCAAGTCAGCCTCGACGATGTCCGCAGCGAATGCATTACCATCACTATCGCCGATGAAGGCCCCCCGAAAGTGCAAACGCTCTCGCCAGAAGAAATGGCGGCGAGTGGCGCGGCCACGGATTGGAACGCGGTAGCGGAGCAGGTAGCAGCCTTGCAAAAGCGCTTGGATGAAATGGGGCCGGTCAATCTCGTCGCCATCGAGGAGTACGAGGAGACTGAGCAACGATACCAGTTCCTCACCAAGCAGCACGATGACTTGCAGAACGCCAAACAACAATTGCTGGACGTTATCAATCGCATCAACGCGCAAACCAAAGAAATGTTTTCGGAAACGTTCCAGAAGATTCGCGAGAACTTCCGCAACTTGTTTACCGAAGTCTTCGGCGGTGGAAAGGCGGATTTGCTGTTGGTCGATGAAGGTGATGTCCTGGAAAGCGGCATCGATATCATGGCTCGCCCGCCTGGAAAGCAGTTGCAGAGCATTTCACTTCTCTCAGGCGGTGAACAGACCATGACCGCCGTTGCGCTGCTGTTTTCGATTTACCAGGTCAAGCCGAGTCCGTTTTGCGTCTTGGACGAGCTCGATGCGCCGCTCGACGAGTCAAACATCAACCGATTTATCCGCGTCTTGCAGCGATTCCTGGCGCACTCGCAGTTCATCATCATCACGCATAACAAACGAACCATCGGCATGGCTGACGTGCTATATGGCGTAACGATGCAAGAGCAAGGCGTCAGCAAGATTGTCAGCGTAAAATTCCACAAGGCCGAGGAAGTGGTGACCGATCACACACCGGCCCCGCTTGTTCCGCCTCCGTCGGTCCCGCTTGTCGAGGTCGAGGAAGACAAATTGCAGAGTCGCGAAGATACCCTTGAAGTCGTGATGGCCAAATAGCGAGGGCGGGATTAATACCGCGCGCCGTCGCCCTTTTGAGTTTCGAGACCCCCGGCAGTCTCACCTTCTGCCGCGTGAACGCTGCGGTCCACTGACCGACAGTTTTAATCGCACCCGTGGGCACCCGTGGGCAGCGTTGCCATTGCGTCCGTTTGAAAAAAGTCCGACATTGCTCATAAAGATCGGCGCTGCCAAAAGGGCGGCCAAAGTTTTGATTTCAACACCGATGAGTGCCCATTGAAATTGTTGATTGTCCATTATCATCTTCGGCCCGGCGGGATTCGGCGGATTATCGAATCAGCGACGCCACATCTGGTGACTCAACATAAGCCCGCCATCGAAGAAGTGATTCTCGCGACCGGCGAAGCTAAGGATCGAGAGTGGGTTTCGGATTTTGCAAAATGCTTGGCCCCCTTGTCCCTGCGGCTCCTCCCATGTCACGCGTTCAATTACATTTCCGAACAGCGCGGCAGCGCGCCAAAGATTCGAGGCCAAATTCGCAGAGCGATAAGCAACCTTCTGGACTCTCATGAATCCTGGCTGGTCTGGTTTCACAACCCTGGCGTGGGACGGAACTTGATTCTGGTTCGCGAACTCGCCCGCGCTTGCGACGGCCGGCGCTGTTCCGTTGTCTTCCACCATCACGACTGGTGGTTCGATAATCGCTGGCAGCGTTGGCCGGAGATGCGACGCTCCCAATTTAGAACTCTGGGCCAGGTCGCAAGCGCGATTTTTCCCGCGGGCCGCAATTTCAAGCATGCTACCATCAATAGAGCCGATGCGACTTCGTTGCGAAGCGGTCTAAGCGCGCGAACGCATTGGCTCCCCAATCTCACCGAACGCGGCCGTCCCGTGTCAAAGCAGGCCGCTCAAAGCGCTCGCCGATGGTTGCAGGAGATATTTGGGATTAAAGAAGGGCCAATTTGGATTCTGCCTGGCCGCCTCTTGCGCCGAAAGAACGTTGCGGAAGCCATCTTGCTGACACGCTGGTTGCGGCCGGAAGCGTGGCTCATTACAACGGGCGGCATCAGTTCGGCTCAAGAGCAAGCCTATGGCGAAAGGTTGAAATCGTTAATTGAAAAATTCAACTGGCCGGTCCGTTTGGGCATCCTCGAAGGAAATCAAAAGGGCAAGCCGTCCGTCGCTTCACTTATCGCCTTGAGTGAGTCTGTTCTTTTGACCTCGGTCCAGGAGGGTTTTGGTTTGCCGTATCTCGAAGCAATCGCCGCTGATCGTCCGTTGATTGCGAGGAGGATTCCGAACGTGATGCCAGATTTGTTGGATATAGGCTTCGTCTTTCCGTACACGTACCAGGAAATCCGTATTCCGCCGCACTTATTTGATCTCCGTGCCGAGCGGAGGCGGCAGGACGTTCTATTTCGGACGTGGCGCAGCCACCTGCCGAGGTCCTGCCGGCAAAATGTCCAGAAACCTGATTGGTTGGAGAGTGACAATCTTCCTTTTGCGCGGCTCACGCTAACGGCGCAGATCGAAGTGCTGAAGCAACCGTTGGAACATTCCTGGCAAGGCTGTCGAGGCCTGAATCCATTTCTGATCGAATGGGCCGAGTGCATCCAGCGCGGAACGCTCCGCTCAATGGCGTGGCCAAGCCGGGCCAACGGCTTTCTCAGCGGCCCAGCTTACGGCAAACGATTGGCGGCTGTGTTTGCGCCGAAATCCGGTGATCAGAAACAGGGCCGAGCCGCGCAAGCGACGCAACGGAAATTCATTCGCGAGAAACTTAAGAAGACCCATTTGTTTCCATTGCTTTGGGCTGAGGTGACATGATCATTCGAGCTGTCATCTTCGACGTTTACAACACGCTGCTGGAAGTTGGGCCGCGGCCAGCCAATGCTGAAGAACAATGGCAGCATCTCTGCAATGAGTTTCTCGGCGGCGCCGGGCGATTGTCGCTGGCCGAATTCGCCAAAAGAACCGAGTGCTTGATCGGCCTGGAACATACAATGGCCAAAGCTCAAGGCATCGCACACCCTGAAATTAATTGGCCCGAATTGGCAACACGGGCCCTACCCGAACTTTCCCAACTGCCGTACGAACGGCGTGACGAATTCTTGTTCCGGCACGCTCAGTTAACGCGTTCGGTCCTGCTCTCGACGGATGCGACAGAAGTGCTCCGCTTTCTCGCGCGCGAAAATGTGCTCTTGGGCATCGCCTCGAATGCTCAGGCCTACACTTTGCGTGAACTCGAAAGGGCTCTGGACGGACGGGGTTTGTCGATGCCTATGTTCTCGCCCGAACTATCCTTTTGGTCCTTTCGTTTCGGGTTCAGCAAACCCGATCCGCACGTGTTCCGCATGCTGACGGCGCGCCTGAAGCTAATGAACGTGACAGCGGCCGAAACACTCATGGTCGGAGATCGCCTGGACAACGACATTCTTCCGGCCCAAGGCCAAGGCTGGCAAATCTGGCAACTAAGGAGCGCCCACGGGAGTGCGGCCATTCCGGGAGGAGACTGGCGTTCTCTCGGAAGTTTTGTTAATCGCCCACTTCGCTAATCGACCAGTAATGCGTAATCGCGCGGACCATATCGATGAACTGGTGATAATTCATCGGCTTGATCACATATCCGGCCACGCCAAGTTGAAAGCTTTCGATCCGTTCGCTTTCCTGCCGCGAGGTCGTCAGCACTACGACCGGGATATGCTTGAGCGCGTCGTCGTGCTTGACGATTTCCAGAAACTCAATGCCGCCCATCTTCGGCATGTTCAAGTCCAGCAGGATAAATCCGGGCCTTGGATTCCGTTCATCACGCAGGAACGAAAGCGCATCTTCTCCGTTGCCAACAACAAAGAGTTGGTTGCTGGCATGGCATTCCTTCAACGCGCGTTTCACGGTCATGACATCCGCCTTGTCATCTTCGATGAGGAGGATTGGCTTCGGATTCTTCATAGGCGAAACTTACTCGCCGCTATTTGCGAAGCGAGGAAAAGAACGCGCTAAAGTGTTTCTCGAAATAGGTTTCCTGAAAGGTGGGGAAGCGCTGCCGCGTGTTTCCGGCAAACCAGCAGGTTTGCCCTGCCTGTTCGGAAATCTGTTTCGAGAAGCGCTGTAGCAATCATGGCGTCCTCGGAGTCACCAACCGATAATAGCCCGCGATTGAACCGGTCTCTCTTGCGCCAGCCAATTCGATCGTCAACGTGTTCCCTTGCGCAAATAGGTCGCGAAACTTCAACCAGCTCCCGGCCGTCAGTGAGTCGCGATATTGCACCGTATAAGACTTTCCCGGGACGGCGGCAAAGCGAAGCACGACTTGCCCGTTCGGCCCACGGTCGATGGCCACCGCCAGTGAACTGGCCGCGTTGCGCGGATCGGTGCCAGCGACGAATTCCTGCTCGTTCGCCAATCCATCGAGGTCTGCATCGAGCTTCGCATCGGCCGGATCATTCGTATTGAGGCCATGCTCGGTTTCCCAAGCGTCCGGGAGGCCATCGCCATCTCGATCAGCCGTGGCGTCGTTCGGTTGACCCGGGGTAGGCGCCGGCAGTTGCACAAGAGTCGCCGAACCGTCGGGAAGGCGTCCATACGAAACGCCTTCGGATTGAGCTCGGTAACTGACATGATCGATCACCGCGGCCGCTTCGTCGTACAATTCGATCCAACCACCGGCTGCAGGCAGTTTGAAATCGAGGTGATTTGGCCCCGGTTGTTCGTCAGCCCACAAACGAACAAAACCTCCCGGCGGCACGAACGAAAGTGCCTTGAGCTGGAAGGTGGCGTTGGCCGTGGCCAAGTAGAGGTCTCGCAAGCCAGCGGGCAACGTTGTGTGACCGTTGAACAGCTCTAACCAGTCCGAGCTGCTGGCAGTCGCATTGGCGTGCCATTCGTTAATGACCAGATTCCTTGCAGCAGCGAGCGGCGCCAGTTGGTTCGCGGTTCCAGGAGTGGGCAAGGTCAGCGACCATCCCCAAGCCGCGGTGTTGACTCTTCCGATGGAACGATTCGCCACTTGCGGTCCAAAAGTAACGGCATCCAGCCGATTGGTCTGGCGGTCGTACAGAACGAGACTGTCACCATCGCGATCCAGCGCGAACCCCGCGTGAAGGCCCGGAGCATTGGTTTGATTATCGCACCAAATCGTCAGGAAGCCGCCGGTTGGAATGCGTGCGCCCGCGGGAAAAACGAATTGGCGCGGACGCCCGGCATCATCCGTGAGGCTGTATCCGGAGACGTTCAGTTCCGCCGCCGTGTCGTTCATTAACTCGATCCAATCGGGAAATGTCCCGGCATTGGCGACGGCGCCAGCGTTTTCAGCCATGACCTCGTTCAACCATAAACCTGGAGAACGCTGAACTGCCGAATAGGTCCCAGGAGAACCCAGCGCAGTTGCGCTGGCATGCCAATTGGAGGGATCGCTGGCGTCCGCAGCCATATCGAGACTCTCAAGCGAATGACCGAGGCCGTCCGCCGCACGCGGCCAACCTTGCCTGTCGTTGTATTCGATCGAGGTTACAGTTTGCCCATTGCGCTTCCGCAAAGCCAATCGTTCGCCTCCATTGGACAGATTGCCGCCAAACGCGCCCGCGACTCGCCGGCCGGGATAGCGCGCTGCGAAAGCCGCCGGATCAGCGGCCGAACTCACGACCAGCACTTCGCCCGGCGGCAAAACAGTTCCAAACGGGAAGGCAAAATCGACACCGTCAAATTCCATCCCGTGGAGATCAACCGGCACGCGTCCGATGTTCGCCAGTTCAACAAATTCGTAAGCGTCGCCGCCCGGGGGATTGTACATGATCTCACTGAACCGAAGCGGCGTGCCTAATTCTCCGACCTGAAATGTTGCTTCATTGAGCGCGCTCCATTCGCCGGCGACCAGCGCGCGCGCTTTGACAACCACGGAGTTGGCCAAGGTCACCTCGCTGGAGTAACGCACGGCTGTCGAGGACAACTGCCCTGTTCCGTACTCGCGCGGATCGGCCCCATCGGTCGTGTAGCAGATCGTTCCCTGGGGCGCTGTCATCGCGAGCTTGAAGCCGCGCGGCGTGCGGCCTCCGTGCTGATTGTAAGTTGGCGCTGTCACCGCTGGGTAAAGACCGGCTCCACGAAATTGGCTGAGGACAATCGACGAGCGGCGAGGAAAATAATTCGCCGTGTTGCCTGCCGAGGTGGCCCAGCCGAGGAGATTATTCAACTCCGCCAGCCATTCGGCATCGCGCGTGTATGGATTATTGGCGCGCGACGAGGCCACATCGCCCCAGCGCGCCGATTCGCACACGATGGCAGGATCAATTTCGTTGATGCGTTTCATGTAGAGAGACGCGGGCACGTTCCGTTCGGGATGCGCTGAATCCCAAATCGGATTATGGGCATCGACGTAAAAGGCGCCTCCGTTGAAAAAGTGGCGATGCACATGATCCGCAAAACGGAGACGGAACTCGGCATTATTCCGCAAGAGAGTGCACAGTTCGGTCGGACTGCCGGGATTGTTCAGGTTGATCCGGTTTTCATTGGCGCTCTTGAGAACATGTTCGGCGTCCCAGCTAATGAAACGAAAGCCCGCTCCGGGCACGCGGCGTCGCGCAGCGTACCAATTGTGGTGTGCCCAATCGGTATTGCCGGCCCAAAGGTTGATGATCATGTAGTCGATGAACCATGGGACATCGAGGTATTGCTGCAGCGCTTCATAACGACTGTTGTCCACGAGCCCCGCGCGCGCGCGAGCGACCATCGTGTTCCAGGCCGAGAGATTGCCGTCCACCAGCGTGGTTCCTGTGTGCTTTAAGACATCGTATTCGTCTTTCCGGCCCCCGAAGTGTTCGGCGCAAAAAGAAGCATCAGGCCGCTCGTGCAGATCGTAGAGGCCCCAATAGAGGCCGTTGAGGTAGAGATGAACGAAGCGGCCGCGCGGACCGATGCCGCCAACGTGCGATTGGAGATCGCTCATGAATTGATCGCGAACGTACTGACCGCGATGACGCTGATCGGCGTCGGTCATGTGGTTCCAAACCATGTTGAGCCCGGCGTCCAGAATCAACGTATCGAAGCGGCGCGCTATAGAATTATCGAACAACGGATATTCAAGTTTGTCGGCGCCAAAGTCGCCTCGGAACAACAGCCGCATCGAAAGCTTCTTCGATTTCCAATCGCCGCCGGAATTGCTCGTGCTGCTGCCGCCTTGAATTTCAAGGCCGCAATTGATTTGAAAACCTGCGCGATCATCCGGCCAGATCAACTCGGCGGACGCCGGTTGCTGGTTCATGTCATTGCGCCGCGTGTAAACGCCACGCGCGGCGCCGAATAAGTCTTGGACGTTCATCACAATCGAAACAGATGGAAGATTGGTCAGGGCCTGCCGGGCGAGGGTTGCGTAACGCGGATTGTTCAGCACTTGCGGGTCCATTTCATAGTCGCCCGGCGTCGTGATGCTCGAAACCCAATTTGCCGGGAAACCAGGCGGAGTTATAGGTTGAGTGAGGACGTGCTCAGGAAAAATGTACGAGTACGTGGCAACCGAAGACGGCAGATAATTCGGGCGATGCGCCGCGGCGCGCAAGGTTACGACGGCGCGGCCGGGCATCCCCGCAATGCGTAACGGTGTGGAATAAGTCTGCGCGTTCGAGGGCGTTGGTTCACTGCCATCGAGCGTGAAGTAAATGACAGCGCCGGGCGTGGCTGTGGTGAGCGTGAGATCGAATGGTTGCGCGAAAAGACCGCTGCCGGCACTCGCCTTTGGTGTGACGACAACGCCCTCGTACGATTGTATCGATGGATTAGCGGCGCCGGGCGTTGGCGCAGGGAAATAGCTCCATTGACCATTACTGGCGAGACCATAGGCAATGTCAGTGCGTTGCACTGGGAATTGCGGCGCAAATTCCGCCTCGGGCCATCGCGGCGACTCAGCATTGAACAGACCAAGATATTCGCCGGCAGCGCTGAGTTTGAAATTAGTGTGGAGGCGCTTTCCACTGCTCGGATCGCGGCGATCTTTGCCCGACGCGAAGATGACAAGAAATTGGCCGGGCGCGAGGGACACCGGTGGCAAAGTCCACTTGCCAGGCGAGTCGCGTCCGTCCGTAAGAGACCAACCGGCCAGATTAATGGTCTTGTCACCGCGATTCAGCAGTTCGATCCAATCTTGCGGCTCGTTATCTTCATCGCGAAGACCGTTTTGATTGGCGGCAAGCAATTCATTGATGACGATCGCGGAAGGACTCTCATCGATTGTGTAGTGCCAGCCACCGCCGCTGAACGCGTTCGCCGGATTCGCCAGATCGGCGATACCATGTGGGCTTCTCCATGCCATTTGCAATGTGCCTGTGATGTGCCCGGCAAATTCAAAGACGTACGGGCCAGCGCCCTCGCCAGCAACGCGGAGGGATGGGCGTTCATTCATCAGCAAGTCGCCGGCATCGATTCCCGTTACCGGTTCGGTGAATTGGACTTCCACGCGTCGCAACTGTCGAATGGTGGCGCCTGGTGCAGGAACAAGACTGGCGATTACGGGGGACTCGCGATCGAGCAATTCGTAACGCCAACTCGCGTTGGGTTGAGTGGCATCAAATCGATTGGATGGTGTATCACGGTCTGTGATGCCGTGGCTTGCGTCCCACTGAATCTCGACGGGCCCCGCCGCGGGTGGTGTGAAAACGAATGTGAACGACGTGTCGAGGCCCGTGACCTTGATCGCGGGCTGCCCATTGACGAGCAAATCATCCGCATCCAAATCGGTCACGGGCCTGCTAAAATTGATGGTCAGTTGCGTAAGGCTGGTGACTGTTCCTGGCGGGGGTGAAACTGAGGCGATTGTCGGCGAATCACTCGGCGTCTCCGCGAGGAGAAGATACGTGTTTGCAAAACCGCCTATCGTTAGGCCAAGCAGCCAGAGCGCGCGCTTCGGAAATGAAAGGCTCATGCGTTCAGAACATTCGCGAGAATTAAGCACATTGCGGGTCTATCCGCCAGGAATTGTGGGCGCCGACGGCGCCGAAGCTGCCGCACGACCGCCGCATGGGCGCATCTCAGTTTTCTGACACAAATTCACGGCGGCATTGCCGTTGGGATTCATCACGCCATGGATTGCAAGAAACTGAGATGCACCCTTTATGAGCCCTTATGGGTGAGAGGGGTTGCTTTGGTCGATGTGACCGGATATACCAATTGCCATGAACCCTCACCGTTTGCTTTCCATCCCTTCGTTTATGTGCACCTTGGCCGCTTTGACGCCTGCCGTCGCCGCGGCGCCGAAACTGCCCGGCGTCGGCGCTGCGATGGAAGAGATGATCGCGAAGAACGAAATCGCCGGTGCTGTCACAGCCGTCGTTGCCAAGAATAAAGTCCTTCATCTGGAAAGCACCGGCTTCGCTGACGTAGCGTCAAAACGTCCGATGACGCCTGACACGCTGTTCTGGATCGCGTCGATGACGAAGCCGATTACGGGTGTGGCCATTCTGATGCTTCAAGACGAAGGCAAGTTAAAAGTTTCGGATCCCGTCGCAAAGTATCTGCCTGAGTTCGCCAATCTCAAGACACCCTCAGGCAAGCCGGCCAATCTCACGATCACTCAGATTCTCACGCACACGTCTGGACTGGGCGAAGCTAGCGGGCCGGCAGCGCAGCAAGCCAGGACGCTGGCCGATTTGGTCCCGCTTTGGCTCTCCGCGCCGATGAAAAACGAGCCCGGCGAAAAGTGGCAATACACCCAGAGTGGAATAAATGCCGCCGGCCGCATTGTGGAAGTTGTGAGTGGCATGACGTTTGACCTGTTCTTGCAGAAGCGGCTGTTCGATCCGCTTGGGATGAAGCACACAACTTTTTATCTGGATGCCGGCCCGCGCGCGCAATTGGTCACCGCCTACAGCAAGAACAAAGATACCGGAGCGCTCGAACCGGTCCAGCCACGCGCCGAGTTCGGCCCGCGCGACCGCCCGCCTCAAGGCAACGGCGGGCTTTATTCAACCGCGCCTGATTACGCGCGGCTTTGCCAGATGCTGCTTAACGGCGGAAAACTGGGAGGCCGCCGTTACCTGAGCGCTGCGGCGATTAAACTGCTCTCGACCCCGCAAACGGGCGAGTTGCCGACCGGCTTCTTTCAGAATGATGCCTATGGCAAGCACGGGATGAAGTACGGTTGGGGGATTGGCACGTGCGTTTTGCGCACGCCCCATGAGGGCGTCGCTTCGATGCTTTCACCGGGAACCTATGGTCACGGCGGAGCTTGGGGGACGCAAGCCTGGATTGATCCTGTAAAAGGCGTTGCTTATATCCTAATGGTGCAACGCTCGAACTTCCCGAACAGCGATGCCGGCGAGGTCCGCCGCGAGTTCCAACAAGCCGTTGCCAAGGCCCGCGAGAAAAAGTAGCATGCAATCCCACGCTTGAGTCCGCCCTAATTTTTATGAACACACATTCCATCTCGCGCCGCACATTTCTCAAATCCACAGCGCTCTCGACGGCCGCCGCTTCGGTCGGTCATCTGATCCCCGCGCGCGCGCTCGGCTCGAATGACCGCATCCATTTCGCCGTCATTGGCTGCGGCGGCATGGGTACTGGCCACTTGAGCAGCCTCGTGAAACGCAGCGAGGCGGACAACATCAAGGTGCTCGCCGTCTCTGACGTTTATAAGCGCCGCCTCACCCGGGCTAAAGGGATTTGCGGCGGAGAAGGCTATCTCGACTACAGAAAGCTGCTCGAACGAAAAGACATCGATGCTGTGCTGATCGCGACACCGGATCATTGGCACGCGAAAATCTCCATCGACGCGATGGAAGCGGGCAAACATGTCTATGTGGAGAAACCAATGACGCACACGGTTGAACAGGCGGTTCAACTTCGCGATGCTGTGAAACGGTGCGACAAAGTCCTTCAAGTCGGCCCGAATGGCGCCGGCAACGATTCTTATTGGGTCGCGCGCGAAGCCATTGCATCGGGTCGCATTGGCAAAGTTACGTGGGCGCACGCCAGCTACAATCGCAACGCCCGCATCTGCCTCTTTAACGACCATCAGAAAATTGATCCCGCGGCCGGTCCGGACAAATCGGGCGACGACTATGTTGATTGGGATATGTGGCTCGGACATCAATGGGGCCTGGCGCCGAAGATCGCCTGGACGCCGGAACATTTCTTCCGTTTCCGCAAGTATTGGCCGTACAACGGCGGCGTTGCAACGGACTTGCTTTACCACAAACTCGCGCCGCTCTTGATCGCGATCGCGGGTCCGAACGGCGAATACCCGCGCCGCGTCAATGCGAATGGCGGCCTCTACATTGAAAAGGACGGGCGTGATATTCCGGACATGTTCATGATGACTGCGGATTATCCGAGTGATTGGTCGCTCTTCCTCGTGAGCACGTTGACGAATGACGCCGGTTTGCCCGACCGCGTTTACGGCAAGCACGGGACCATGGAACTTGGCGGCGAACCGTCGCTGCGCTGGAATGGCGCGTTCAAGGAGGAATTCCAAGCCAAGAACGACGGCAAAGACGAAGTGCGTTTGCCAATCAAACAACGTCGCGATCTCGAAGGCAATTTCATCGATGTGCTCCGCGGCAAAGACAAGCTGGCGTGCAACGCCGATCTCGGGTGCGCCACGATGGTGGCGATCAAGATGGCAGTCGAATCGTTTCGGCAGAGCAAGACGATGTTGTGGGATGCGAAGGCTGAGAAAACGGTTGCTGCGTGAGTTGCGCGGCGGAGTCGTGGCATACTACATTCTGTTGTGATGTATTCCAAGGGGCTAATCTCATTGAGGATCCGGTTGCCGAACTGCTGTTCAGCGGACGCGCCGCTACTGCGTCTGAAGCGGAGCGCCTTTATCTCGAAGAGCACTTGGACGAGGTTGTGCCGTTGGTTAACGGTCTTCTTTCGGATGCAGATTTTCGCGAACATCCTCTCATCGCCATCCTCCTTAGCTGTGGAAGCCGGGGCTGGGAAGATTCCATTTTGTGACGTCCACGGAAAGGCTTGTGAAGATCGCGGATGCGCTTGATGAAACCGGGGTAACTTTTCTCGTCATGGGAGGACATGCCGTGCGTTATTAGTTCGACATCGAATATTATGAACACTCAAACAGCTCAAACAGCGCTCACGCATTGTCTCGCGCTTGTTACCGCGGGAGCCGCCCTCTTAACCGCACGCGCGGATTCGATTTCGGGACGACGGCTTCGTCCACATCTGCCATTATCTCAAGAACGAACTCTCGATAACGAGCTGACCAGCCAAGAGAAGAAAGAGGGATGGATTCTGCTGTTCGACGGAAAGACGCTCAACGGTTGGATGACGAGTTCGGGTCAGCCGAGCAAAACGCCGATTGAGAATGCTCCGAATACCTCGCGCAAGGTCGGAGGCATCGAGGTCAAGTCAGTTGAGAGCGGTAGCGTCAACCCGCACAAGAGCGGCCATTACATGATGGTGCATACGCAGCAGTGGTCCAATTTCGTTCTCTCACTCGACTTCAAGATTACTCCCAAGTGTAACAGCGGAATCTTCTTTCGAACTTACTCGCTGACGCCTCGGCCCGGAAAGGACGTCGGCTTTAACGGACTGGAGATTGCGATCGACGACACGACAGGCGCTGGCTACCACGACACGGGCGCGATTTACGATTTGGTCAAGCCGACGAAGAACGCGATGAAACTGGCCGGCGAATGGAACCATCTCGAACTCACTTGCGATAAGAACCTCGTTGAAGTTGTCCTAAACGGCGAGAAAGTCACCTCGATGAATCTGGACCAATTCTCCGAACCGCATAAACGTCCCGATGGCAGCACACACAAGTTTGATATTGCATACAAGAATCATCCGCGGGCCGGATACATCGGCTTGCAGGATCACGGCAGCCCCTGTTGGTTCAAGAACATCAAGCTGCGCCCGCTGAATAAGTAGGACAGCGCGTCCCGCCTGTCCAAGGTCGAGTCGAAACGACTGTGCAAACACTTCTCTGCCTCGTGGTCCGCGCGCCGCCCAATTAAAACGATGATTGCTTTAGCCGGGACAGGCGGGACGCCCTGTCCTACCGAACGAATATTTCGATTCTGTTTTCAATAGAATAGCCCTATTGTGCAGTGCAAATGGTTGCTTCGTTTCAAAGCTGGGTCTCTAATCCTCGTCGCTTGCGAATGACCTTGCATTTGACCTTCATCTTTCTTGTTGAGTTGTTGGCGCTTTTCTGGATCGCTGGTTCAGCTCAGGCAACGCCTGCGAATCGGACGGCTTTGGAGAAGCATTACGACCGGTTTCTGGCTCAGAGCTTGCGAAGCTGCGCCACCTGTCACCTTCCGAGCGCCAACAAAGCGCCAGAAACATTGGACGAATTTCCACACAATCCGTTCGGCCATCGTCTGCGACTGCTCGGCCAAGAGTTTGTTGCAGCAGGCAAGAAGAAGGACCTTCCTTCTCGCTTGATCGCGGTGGCCAATGAAGATTCCGACGCGGATGGCGTGCCAAATGAAACCGAACTGTTACTCGGACACCCGCCCGGCGACGCTTCCGATAAACCGTCACCGGATGCGATCAAGCAAAACGCGGAGCGCCTTTCGGACTTTGCCGCGTTCTCGAAATCGTATCGCTGGCAACCCTTCGAGCCGGTGAAAAGACCGTTGGTTCCGAAGAGTCAAAGTCCTGCTCCCGCACGCAATTCAGTCGATCACTTCATCGCTGCCGAACGCGAGGCGCGCAAGTTGACCTCCCGCCCGGAGGCATCGAAACACATTTTGTTGCGTCGCCTTTATATCGACTTGATCGGCTTATCGCCCACGCCCTCGGAAATTGAGGCTTTCGAGAATGATTCCTCGCCCTTCGCTTATGAGAAGGTTGTGGATCAACTCCTGGCCGATCCACGTTATGGCGAGCGCTGGGGGCGGCACTGGATGGATGTTTGGCGTTACAGCGATTGGGCCGGTTGGACGGATGGCGGCCAAGTGCGCGACAGTCAGCCGCACATTTGGCGGTGGCGCGATTGGATTATTGAGTCACTCAACGACGACAAACCTTACGATGAAATGGTGGTCGAAATGCTGGCTGCCGACGAACTTAAGCCCGAAGATACGAAAGCCCTCCGCGCCACGGGCTATCTGGTTCGGAATTACAAGATGCTGAGCCGCGAGCAATGGCTTGAAGACACGGTCAATCACAGCTCGAAGGCCTTCCTTGGCTTAACCATGCACTGCGCGAAATGCCACAACCACATGTACGACCCGATTTCCCAGCGAGAGTATTACGAATTGCGAGCGATCTTCGAACCTCACAACGTCCGTACGGACCGCCTGCCGGGCCAATTCGATACCAAGAAAGACGGGCTGGTCCGCGTGTATGATGCCGAAACGAACGCGCCAACGTGGCTATTTGTGCGGGGCGATGAACGAAACCCCAACACCAATGAAGTTATCGCGCCCAATGTGCCGAAACTGCTCGGCGGTTCGTTGGAACCCGAACTGAAAGCGTTGCCCTTCTTCGCGCATCAACCAGACAAACGCGATTTCGTCATGCGCGATGCGATCGCTGCGAGCGAACTGGCGGTCGAGGAAGCGCGAAAAGCTTTTGAGAAACTCAAAGCCAGCACCAATGCCGCACCGGAGAAGATTCTCGAAGCGGAGTCCAGCGCTGCGGTGGCCGAAGCGCGCCATCAAGCTTTAGTCGCGGCGACCCACGCCGAAAAACTGGAGGACAGCCGGAAAAAAGAAACCGAAGAATGGAAACGTTCCGCTCGCGAAGCAGTCAGAGCTCAACGCCGCCTTGCGCAGCTCGAATCCAAACACAATCTTTTGCTCGCTCAACACGCGGTGCGGTCCGCCGCGAGCAAACTGCACGACGCGAAAAAGGAAGTCGCTACGGCCGAGCAGGAGACGCCTGCGAATGCGGAGAAAATCGCGGCAAAGAAATCAGCGGCCGAGAAACGCACGAAAGAATTGGAATCGGCCAAAGGCAAAGTTAGCGACACTGAGAAAGCCTTGGCCAAGGCTGACGAAGAATCAAAATCCGAGCCAACGACAGCCTATAAACCGCGTCCGGCCACGGCATACCCCAACAGCACCACGGGCCGGAGACTGGCCTTCGCAGGATGGGTAACGAGTCGAAAAAATCCGCTGACGGCGCGCGTCGCGATCAACCATATCTGGTCGCATTATTTCGGCCGAGGCATTGTTCCAAGCATGGCCGATTTCGGCGGCAATGGACGAACGCCATCGCATCCGCAGTTGCTTGATTGGCTTGCTGCCGAATTGATGGATCAGAACTGGCGGATGAAAGCTATCCATCGTCTCATTGTGACGAGCAGCGCGTATCGCATGGCTTCGACGTCCGATGCATCCTGCTCGAACATCGATCCGGACAACATGTTCCTATGGAGGATGCCATCACGGCGCCTCGAAGCCGAGATTGTGCGCGACAATGTCCTTTACGTTTCCGGCCAGCTCGATTTGACCATGGGCGGGCCGGAGATCGATCACAAGTTGGGGCTCACTTCGAAACGTCGCAGCGTTTATCTGCGAATTGCGGCCGAAAAAGAGGTGGAATTTCTGAAAATCTTCGACGGCCCGAGCGTGACGGAATGTTACGAGCGCAAACCGAGCGTCATGCCTCAGCAAGCCTTGGCCCTTGCGAACAGTGAGTTGGCGATCACTCAGGCGCGTCGGTTGGCGAAAGTGTTGTCGAGCGAAACCCGGAATCATCGCGAGTTTGTCTCAAAGGCTTTCGAGCGCGTGCTCGCGCGTCCACCCACAGATGTCGAGGCTAGGCTTTGCGACGATTTTCTCCTGGCGGGGAAGAATCAAATTGAAACGGCCACCAAAGAAGGAGCGTTAATCCAAGTGGCATCGAGTGCGAAAAGTTCGCCCGAAACCCTAGAACGGCGGCGTGAGAACCTGATATTGGTTTTGTTGAACCATAACGACTTTTTGACGATCCGCTAATGCGAGCTGCACGGTTCTCAGCCCCATGCACATTGGCCATGCACGCCCCTGTCAGCCCATCCCGGCGTACTCTTCGTCCGTTGTGAGGTCCAAGCCCATCAGCACATAATCGTGCGAAATGGCTTGCATGTCCTTCACGTATTCAGGCAAGCGAGCGAGATTACTAAACCCGAGCATGGCGAACATCTTGATGGCTGCTTCCTGTTCGCCAATAAACTCCGCTTCGACTTTCTCGAGTCCAATGTGTCGTGCGAGATGGACAATTTGTGTTACGAGCGCTTTGGCCAACCCACGGCCTCGGAACTTGGGATGGACAAGGACGCTGATCCTTCCGATGTGCCTTTTCCAGCCGCCAAGTTGTTGGTGCAAGGTGGCGTCCGCTATGATCTGACCGTCCGCCAGCGCAAGCAGTGGGAGGTTGCGGCCTAAATCGATATTCTGACACCAATCGTGAATGACGGCGGGTTCGGTCACTCTGTGTTTGATAAACATTCGCTCTCTGTCAGGAACCGCCAAAAAGAATTCGTGGAAGCTTTTTTCATCCCTCGATTGGAGCGGACGCACCTTGCACTTTAGACCGTCCTTCAACACGATCTCGTTCGGAAACTCGTCGAGCAAGTAAGCTTGGAGCATATAACTGGTCGATTTAGGTGGCTGATTTTTTCCAAAGTTGACCCGGCAAGACAAGGCTCAAATCCGCAGTGTTATTTGTTTCGGTGCATCGACAAGTTGTCGGTTAGGAGCGCGGATGCCTTTCTCGTAACGCAGATTTTCAGTCTGCTGTATCGCAGCCAGTCAGCCGCTCTTCGTCTTCGGCGGCGGAAGAATACAGTAGCTGACAGCTGCAGCGCCCCTCTCCCAAACCCTCTCCCCATCCGATGGGGAGAGGGAAAAGAGCTGGGCGCTGGGCACGTTTGTCCAGCAGGCAGCGCCCACTGCTCGGGCGAACGGAGATCATGGGCAATGTTGTAACAGAATTCTTCCAAAGATTTGACGCTCTCAGCCAATTGCGAAGCGCGCAACCCGTTGCTCGAGAAACACCATTGACGATTTTGAGGCGCTCGAAACCAGTCACGCGCCAATTTGCCTCACAAAAGCGCCATTTCAAGTTTCAGAGGCCTCTCGTTGTTTGAAAATCTCCTAAAGTTTTCCGCCCTACAGCCGATTCTACGGGTCAGTAGCGGTATTGACTAAGTCGCTGCCAGGCCAAGGAAAACGCCTGATGTAAGATTTTCCGCCGACATGGATGTCGGTCATTCCGTGGACAAAAGGATTTGTCTTTATGAGCAGCCATCTAAGTGCGGCCGAAGTAACCAGCGAATTGGCGGAGCCACTAAAAATCTTGGAATATCCCAAGGAGTTAACGCTCATGACCGAGTACATGAACGACGTTCAAGCCAAACGATTTAAGGAGAAAAACTCCATCCAATGTTTCCTGACCAAGGGCTTGAACCTAACCGTGCTCCATCACGAACCCGATATTCTCGAATCGCCCTCCAATATCATTGATTCCGGTATTCGGCGGGTTTCGTCGCTCATGGTGCCCGACGCGGCATAGTTTAGGCTGGGCTAGGTTGTAGTTGTAGCGTTTCCCAAACAGATTTCCGGATAGGTCGGGCAAACGTGCTGTCTTGCCCGACGCGCAACGCCCATCCCTTCATTTGGCGAAGCTGGGATGAAGTGTGTCGCCTAAGGCGCCACGCTCGCCCAAACGTCAGTCGGCCCGTAACGCAGAGTTTCACTCTGCCGTATTGCAGATTTTCAATCTGCAGCGCTCCCGTACGATCCCACGCGTTGGATAAATGCGAATACGCTGCCGACTGCAAGTCGGCGATACAGCGCGATACAGCAGAGTGAAACTCTGCGTTGCCATGAAGGCATCGGACGCGCTCCGCCCGCTTAAGAAAGGTAGGGGATCGTCAAAGGCCCTTGCGGCAGCACCGCCACACGCGCCGTGGGACCGAGTTGTTGCAAACGCTCTTGCACAGCCGCGCTGATGTCATGACAAGGCGTGAGATGAGCGGCGCGCACAATTTCGTCGGGCAGCGAGCTATAGACCAGGACTTGCGCCTTGCGTTGGATGAGCGCTTGAATTTGCGCTTGCCATTGTTCGGGACGGACAAAACCCGGCGTCGAGAGCATCGCCAAAATTTCTTCCGGACTCGACGCGCTGCGCAACAGCTGGTCGAGGGGGCTATTCGCGGGAACCCCTTCCCGGCACTCGCAGGCGAGAATTAACGTCCCGCCCTCTTGGATGATCCGCGCTCCGGCGCTCATTCCTTTGACGCCTTGATACAAGTTCAGGTCGAGCGGGTAGCCGCTGTTGGTTGTCACCACGATTTCGAAAGGCGCCTTGACGCGTTGCATCGCGGAACGCCGAACGAATTCTATGCCGACCTTGTGCGCTTCAATAAGATCGCCCGCAAAGACGCCGGTGATTTGACGCTGTTCGTTCAGCGTGACGTTGAGCAAGAAACTCGGCCCGACGCGCAAGGCTATATCGCGCATTTCTTCCCAGATTGGATTGCCGATGGTAATGCCGAAGGCCGACTTGGGATCGCCGATGTTTTTCGCCCCATGATTGCTCATCACGGTCTGAAGCCCCGCTAACCCCGGCATAATTCCTTTGGGACCGCCGCTGAAACCGGCAAAGAAATGCGGCTCGATGAATCCCGTAATGATTCGGACATCCGCTTCGGCCAAATGGCGGTTAATCAAGGCAGGTGTCCCGTCGCGTGTAACGCCGAACTGGACAAGCTCCGCGGGGTTTTCGGGTTCGTGGTTAATCACTCGATAATCCCGAACAACCTGAGGCGTGAGCAGCTTCTCCAATTCCGCTCTTGTGTTGGGACGGTGTGTCCCCAAGGAATTCAACAACGTGATTTGTTCTCGCGGAACATCGGAGAGATGTTCGAGCAGCCAGGGAATAATACGATCGTTGGGCGTCGCGCGAGTAATGTCGGTAAAACCGATACAGACGCGATCGTTCGGTTTAATCCACGTGCGCAAAGGCGCCGCACCCGTCGGTTGGGCAAGGGCTCGGAGGACACTTGTACGTTCATCCGCTAAGCCGGGTGTATGAGACGGCTCGATGATCGTTGTCTGTTCGTCGGGCAAATCGACCGACAAGTGCCCTTGGCCATAAGCGAGTTTGACTTTCATAACATCCAGATTCCCATACCGGACATGTAATGCGATGATGCGGTTTTAGGAAAGAAGGAACCACTAGCATCACCTGTTCGCCTGTTCGCAACGTTGATTCATAGGTTCTCATCCCTCGGCGTGATCCACAACCTTTTGTCTTATATGGGACAAAAGATTGTAAGCGACCCAGTTGCGATCGTGGAATCGTGGAAATGCTGAGTCCGTATCCGGGTTGTCGGTGAAGGGTGACTGTGATTAAATAAGTTCATGAAATATCTCTCGGGCCGGTTTTTGATGGTTTGGGTCGTTTCCTCCCTGATATTTATCGGTTTGGGTTTCGGCGGCTGCGCGACAGTTCCGATCACAGGTCGCAAGCAATTGAACCTGATCTCCGCCGACCAGGAAATGCAACTGGGGTTGACCAGCTTCGAGCAATTGAAAAAGGAGACGCCCATTAGCCGCGACGCCGCTGCAAATGCGCTGGTGCAGAAGGTTGGTCACCGTATCGCCGCAGTCGCGAGTCCTCACTTGCCGAACGCGAAATGGGAATTTGTCGTGTTCGAGAGCAAAGAACCGAACGCTTTCTGTTTGCCTGGCGGGAAGGTCGGCATTTACACGGGCATTCTCCCGATTACGAAAGACGAGGCGGGGCTGGCAACCGTCATTGGGCACGAGGTCGCGCACGCGGCCGCGCATCATGGCGCCGAACGAATGAGCAATGAACTGGTCCGCCAGACCGGCGGGCAAGTCTTGGGCGCCGCGTTGTCGAGCGCTGATCCAAGAGCCCAAGCCGTCGCGGCCATCGCATATGGGCTGGGGTCCCAGGTCGGCTACGTTTTACCGCACAGCCGCAAACAGGAGTCCGAGGCCGATGCCATGGGTCTGATGTACATGGCGGACGCAGGTTACAATCCGCAAGCGGCTCTGGATTTTTGGGTGCGCTTCGCGGAAGCAACCAAAGGCAGTGGCGGAGGCCCAGCCTTCTTGCGAACACATCCCGTAACTGAAACGCGAATCAAAGATATTCAAGCGCTGCTTCCCAAGGCAATGGCGCAGTATCAAAGAATCAGCCGCTGAGATCCGACCGAACCTGCCGGTGAGCCGACGGAAGGACTTTGCGATTACATTACTGATTGTTGGCTCGCCGGCAGGTTCGCCTTGCCAACCGCGGATCTGCAGAAGACAAGCCTTTCAACCGCTGATTTCGCCGATGTACACGGATGGCGACTCTGTCTATATTCTTGATCCGTGTGATCAGTGCAATTTGCGGTCAATTGATTGCACTATCTCCAGGGCTTTAACCAAGGTCAGCGCCGTTCCAGTATCCGCCGCGCTTGCTCGATCGTGTATCGTTTCGTCATGAGCGGGTAATCGAGCATATCACCATTGGCCTTAAAACCGCGGCCGTCCACATCGACGTAAATTGGGTTATTGAACGCACACGGTTTGAGTTTCGCTTGGTCGCTTGAACCGTATCCAAAGCTGAGATCGCCGTTCTCACCATACGCGACGACGATGATATGCGCGTCTTCGGTTAGCGGAACGTGAATCTCGCGCTCGAATTTCACGACGCCGCGCTCAAACGCATCGGGATGAGTTCGCCTGGTGAAGTTCAATTTCGGTTCCGGCCGACCATTCACCAGCACTTGCACGCGGTCGATGTCAATCCAGTCCGTGCACTGAACCCGGACCTTCAGCGTAATCCCGCCACTGGAACGAACCTCGCTGCCTGGTCCATGTCCATCGGGCGCGGTGACTTCGAGGAACGGGCCCGTGGTCAGTATCGAACGCCCGGCCTTGGCGTGCCGGCTGTTCTCGCGCCAATCAATTTGGTTCGGCACGTCCGACACGCTCGGCATGTACATGCGCCAGCCGCCGACTCCATTGCCATGCACGGAATGTGCATCCGACACCGCCATTCCCACCAGCCGATGGCCTCGGTTCAAAAGCTGGAGCCAGATAAACTCGCGGTTGTACAGGAGAACGTCTTTCTTCGTAGTCCGATCCTGGACGATTTCGAACGGGAATGGCGCCAGAATATTTGAGGGGCGAAAGTTTTGCACTTCGACGCCGTCGATCAACGCGCCAATTTCAATGTATCCGCTGTCGGCCAACCCATCGCCATTCCGGTCGGTGAAGTTTTCAATGAGATCGGGATGATTGATTTGTATCCAACGATCCGGTTCTGGGCCTTGCCAGTCGCGCAACGTGACAGCCGTGATGCGCGGATCGCGATTCCAAACCGGCGCGCCATTATCCTGCGTCCGATGTTCCGGTTTGAACGGAAACGAATTGAAGTGCGGTCCGCTGCCGGTGAGTTCGATGCCGCTGACGGTTTGAATTTCGTTGGTTAAGCCAAGGCGTTCGATGTGCGGACGCCAATCATAAAGCCGATTGTGCTCGGTGGCTGGAGCGAACTCGATATGCTCGGCAACCAAATTGATGATTCGATCGTCCGTCCCGCAAGTGTTATCGCCACTCGGCGTCGAATGATTATGGTAATCGGCGCTCACCCATCCTCGTGTATTGACAAGACGTTTCAGCGAACCTTTGAAAGCGATCGTTTCGCCCGCCCCGACGCTGAACGATTTCTCCAAATGGCTGAATTCAATGCCGCGAGTAACAATCACGCGATAACTTCCAGCAGGCACTTGGACGCGAAACCGTCCGTTCTCGGAATGATATTGATCGCGGCAACCATGGGCGCGATTGGGTGGGCCGAGGTCCGGCGAGGCGGCGCCGTCAGTCCCAATGAACTGGGCCTTGCACGGCATCGGTTTTCCCGATTCATCCGTAATCTCGAACGCAATGGCGGAAGCTGCGCCTAAGGCTGTCTGCCACTCAGCCCGTTGCCCCGAGACGACCTTCATCCGGTTCGTCGCAGAGGCCCGTCCTAAATCGGCGATCTCGACGCCGTACTCTCCGGCGCCAAGTTGGACGCCAACGCGCCCGTTTGCGTTGGGGTAGGCCGGGACAGTCTGATCTCCTTTACGGAAGAGAACCGTGGCTGTGGAAATGCCTTGTCCCGCCGGATCAATAACTTCACCACTAAAATCACCAACTTGCCCGCGAAAGGCCATGACTCGCCCCACCGCTTCGGCTGGCGAGCGTCCGACCGCCACAAAGCGGGCGAACGTGAATTCTTCGCCGGGGGCAACTTTCAATTCCACGGGCGGCGTTTTGTGCCCGTTCCACTCCACCCAACCGTACGCGTAGCCCGCCTTGTCGGCAGGATCGACGGCGTCGGCCCAAGTGATGTCATCGATTTGACCGGTCCGCGTGAACGTAGTCCAGCGGTCGCTCGTCGTGAAGCGCAGGAGCTCGCGGCGTTCATTTCGAATCGTGGTGGCGATAAGCAGGCCGCGCCAGCCATCTTTTAGACGGTACTCGTGCCGGCGATAAACACCTTGATTGTTGGGCGCGGTGATAACCGTTTCCACAATCGCCTCGCCATCGGCGCCGTTCTTGGCAATGCGAACAAAAGACACCTGGCCTTGATGGCTGCATGGACTGAAGATCGTCAATTGATCGTTGTTCGGTCCGCGCAACGCGAGGTCATATAGGCATCCCGGCGTCATCCCATTTGTGCCGTAGAAGGTGCTCATGTTCGCTCGCCGCAGCGGAAGGTTGCCGGAAATGACAGCTTCGATCTGATCATTGCGCAAAAGGAAATCGCCGATGATGCCGTCCGCTTCTTTGCCGCCGGGCAACAAAGCGACGGTATCGGGTCCAATCTCAATTGCCTCGGGCAGTGCCAAGGTTATCACCGCAGAAAACAGAATCGTGCAGCCGAGGGCCAACCAATAGGTCATAAGCACAGGGGATTTGGCAGGACAGGCGTCTCGCCTGTCCTGCTTTTGGTGTACGCAAATGCTAGGACAGGCGAGAGGCCTGTCTTACGAACTAGTTCATGGAAAGTGTTCATTGCTCCACGCCTACTCGATCGTAGCCACGGCGGGTTTCGCGTAATCATTCCAAAGACGGTCCAATTCCGCTTTGTCCGGGGGACCATCCTGGACGATGAACCGGTAGCGCGAGATGTAAGGCTTTCCCGGACTAATCTCCCATGAGCCAAGTTGAGAAGGTGCGAAACAAAAAAACGGTTCGCTCGGGTGGAGGCGCATCGGTTGCGGCGCCCGAAAATTGTCCGGATGACACAAGATCGCGATGCCGGTCAATTGGCCATCGACGGTCCCGCCAATATGACACCAGCGTCCACGCGTTTCGTTTCCTTTGACGCGGTCCGTCTCGCCTTCCGAAGTCAGAAATGTCGTTTTATCTTTGCCGTTCCATTGCCAATTGCCGCGGAAGCCGAGACCGCCATAATGATACTGAGGCAAAATGAGCGGGCTGGAGCTGGCGCATTCTTGTGTCGAGACGAGGTCAAACATGCAAAGCGCTTTTTCACCGACACCGGTCTTGTAGACGCGGACTTCCCACGTCTCATTGAGTGCGGCTTTGGGTTCAGCAGCCATGAGATCGATGAACCGATGTGTCGTGGTGAATCCCCCATGGACAGGGCCGCTCCAAGTCTGGCCTAGTGCGACGAAGTCAACCTTGCCTTTGCCTTCGCCCATGTTCCAAAAATCCGGTTGGCGCCCTTCGAACTCGGTCTTGGTCCAAGGAAACCAGATGCCGTGATGATGGATGTGATTCCGAGGAAAATCATCGGTGACGACAATGCCCGAAGGACTTCTCACCGGATGGATGTAACCGCCGCGCCGAAAGACCGGTTTAATATCCGGACGCGGTAATTCCCCCGGCTCCGCCTGATAATCCAATACTGGTTTTCCAGAATTTGTAATTTTGAGTTTCGCTCCGGCGCCCGTCACTTCAACGAGTCCTAACGAAGTCTCGGATTTGCCGACGAGGCGATACGATTTCATCACCCCTTTCGGCAAGTTCTTCAGAATGAATGTCGCCTGCCTGTTCGCATCGATTTGCACCGGGACCAATCTGCCTTCGCTGTCTTGCAACGCTTTGATTGGTCCGGCGCCGGCCGGAAGATTGAACGAGACCACGCTCTCGCGCCGGTCAGATTCTCGGGCGGAAACAACAACTCGATATGTCTTTTCAGCAGCGCAAGCAGAGAAGGCGAACAGGCAAAGCACAAGAAAGCAGGAGAGCCAAGGGAGAATCTGCATGGACCTCTGTTAGCTTCCGAGGATCAATTCCGTCAAGCGCCGTTTTAGGAAGGCAGGGGCACGCGCAGTCAGCCATTGATGCCAGTGAACGATTCTCGCTCTTGAGTCAGTATCTTGGCGCCCGCTCAGGCAAAGAAGCTTTGAAGATGGGTAAGCCTCATAATTGTACCAGCCTTGCTCTGCTCATGCCAACGAGGGAAAGCTATTCGCCTGGCGCCGAATCCGCCTCCTGAAAATGAAATAGTTGATCTGCCGGATGAAGCCGTACAGGAAAAGCCCTTGCACGGCGGATGGAAATTACGAAACTCGCCGCATGAAAATCCTCTGCGCTCATGCGCACTTTGATGATTATGAATTTGTCGCGGCGGGCACGTTTGAACTTTGGAAGCGCAAGCTGGGAAAGAACCTGACGGCGCGCGTTTTGGTTTGCACGGATGGCAAAGCCGGACATCATTTCCGAACGCGCGAGGAGACCGGGCGTCTCCGGATTCAGGAGCAGGAAGCCTCGGCCCGGGTCGGAGGTTATGAACTGGAAGTCTTGCGTTTGCCTGACGGACGGATTCCACGCGAAGCTTGTTTGCAGGTGACGATTCCGTTGCTCGCGGCCTTATGGAAATCCATCCGGGACTTCGAGCCGGATTATCTATTTTGTCCACCTCTTCCCGCTGACCCGCTCGCGGGAATTCATGTCGATCACGTCGCGGCAGCCGAAGCCATCCGCAAGGTCGCCTACATGATCAATGTCCCCCATGCCTTCACGCCGGAATATCCGTCCGATGAAACGGTTTCCAAACCGTGCAAAGTTCCGGTCATAATAAATTTCTACGACGCTTATATGGCAGGAGCGAACTCACATCATCTCGCGGTAGATGTGGAAGACGCGTTTTCGAAAATCTGTGAAATGACCTATTGCCATCAATCTCAGGTCGCCGAGTGGATTCCGTGGGTGGACCGGCATCACATGGCGAAGCCGGCCTCTTTTGAAGACTGGACCAAAGCGTTGCGCGAGCGGTTCGCTCGGCAAAATAAAGAGCTTGGCATCGACCCGCGCCGCGCGATGGAGCTCTTTACTGTTACGGCCTGGGGAAAGATTCCGACGTTCGAGCAATTGCTAAATGATTTCCCAAGCCTTGCATCTGGGGCTTCCAACTTGGACCGACTCAAGAAGCAACTCGCAAAGTGGAGCGGCGATTGAGCAGCAGTCTCATTATAGGAGCGCGGACCGCCGAGTCCGCGCCCGGAACGATGGCAAGAGCCAAAAGATACGCGGACTCGGCGGACCGCGCTCCCATAATGAGAACTGCCGGTGATTGAGCCTGAGCAAACAACTTCTGCGCGATTCGAGGTGCTTTGCCTGGCAAAATCATTGTGCATTCATTCTTAAAGCCTGTCCGGGTCTCCTGCCGGTATGTTGCTCGTCGCGAACAACTATTTCTCCGTTCACAATCACATCGCGTACTCCGGTTGTGTAACGATGTGGATCGCTGAACGTGGCGTTGTCTCGCACTTTGGCCGGATCAAGAACTACCAAGTCGGCCCAGCAACCTTCGCGGATTAAACCGCGGTCTTTGATGCGAAAGGTTGTCGCGGGCAGAGCCGACATGCGCCGGATCGCTTCCTCAAGCCGGAGCAATTGCAGCTCGCGGACGTAACGCGCCAAGACCCGCGCATTATTTCCATAGCCCCGCGGATGCGGCACGCCTTCGCCAAAACGGCGCACGCCGCTGTCCGAAGCGAACATGGTGTTGGGATGGCGCGCAAATTCTTGCAAGTCTTCCTCGTTGATCCCATGGAACACGCCCGATGCGCCGCCGTTCTTGTGAATGTCCAGAATCAATTCGATCTGGTCCCGCAGTGAACTCGAACCGCGCTTAATCTGGGCCGCCTCGACAATGCTTTTGCCGTTCAATGAACTGTCATGTTTATGGTGCGCAATTACCGCATAGGCGTAATCGTCGCGACCGCCTCGCTGTAGTTTCTTTTCCATTTCATCGACGATCTTGGCTTTCGCCGCTGGGTCGTTGAGGCGTTCCAAGAACTTTTCCTTCCCACCTTCGCGAGCTGACTCAGGGACGAGCTGGCTGATCCCTGTGCTCGACGCCGTATAAACGTATTGGTCGTGCGTGATGTCCAAACCATCCGTGCGCGCTCGCTCGATGGCGGCAATCACGCGGTCGGCCCGTCCCCACGCCGCTTTGGTGGACAACTTAATGTGCGAAATGTGGGCGGGCATTCGAGCCTCGCGCGCGATGCGAAACAACTCGTCGAGAGCCTTAGAAATCTCCAGACCCTCATCGCGCATATGGCTGGCGTAAATCCCGCCATGTCGGCCAGCCACTTTGGCCAATTCGACAATCTCATCGGTCTTGGCAAAGATGCCGGGCAGATAAATTAGGCCAGTGGAAAGGCCGACGGCGCCATCCTTCATCGCTTGTTCCACAAAGGACCGCATCTTCTCCAATTCATCGTTGGTCGGCGGCCGCATGAATGACCCGCGCATGGCTTCTCCTCGAACGGTTCCCTGCCCAATCAAGGTCGCGACGTTCACCGAAATGTTGGCCGCCTCGGTGCGGCGGAAGAAATCGGCCACATTAAGAACGGAAGAACCGCAATTGCCCAGGACGAGCGTGGTCACACCCATGCGAGCGAAGTTTTCCGCCAGAGGCAAATCCGTGATGTCTTCCGCGTGCGTGTGCACGTCAATAAACCCGGGCGCAACGATTAGCCCTCCGGCATCGATCTCCGTCCTGCCCTTCGCCTCGATAGTCCCGATGACGGCAATGCGTCCGTCCTTCACTCCGACATCTGCAAAGCGCGCCGGATTGCCTAGTCCATCAACGATTCGACCGCCTCGAATGACCAAATCGAATGTGGCTGCCTCCAGAGGGATTGCGACCAGCAAGGCCATCATCAGCGCGGTATGAAATGGACGTCTCATCGGTCCTCTCTATCACCCAACAATGCCCGCCGCGATGATTTTTTCGGCGGGTTCAATCATTGCACCCACGAACCGTCGTGCGACGCAGGTTCATGGGAGAAGTCATCGGCGCAAGTTGTGCACCCTGCCGATTGGCAATCGGCGAAACAGCAGACTAAATCGAAACAGACAACCTTGGGACACTGCTACAGGAGCGCGGATGCCCACATCCGCGACATAACCGGTGCAACGAACTGCGCGGATGTGGGCATCCGCGCTCCGATGACCGCACGAGAGACTGTCCCAATCCCAATTGTTTTGATTTAGGCAGTCTGCCCTACGCCGATATTGGCGGTTGTTTGCGATGGAAGAACTCTGTATTTAAGAGCCGTTCAATGTACCGCTAAGTTATGCCAATAAAATGGGCAGGGATATTTTGCGCGCTCTGGACGCCAACCGACCGCAATGGCCGTTTGCTTTCGACCGAGCTCAAGACACATTTTGAATTTCTGCGGCGCCATGGTGTCCACGGGCTGCTCGCCCTAGGCAGCACGGGTGAGTTTCTCCATTTGGATTTGCCGTTGCGAAAGGAAGTGCTGGGCCAGGCTGTGACCTCGGGATTGCCAGTGCTGGTGAATATCAGCGACATTCGCCCGAAAGTCGTTGCCGAACTCGGCCAGTCCGCGAAATGGGCGGGAGCAGCGGCGGTCTCGATCTTGCCGCCTTATTTTTTTCCCATGGCGCAGGAGGATATGGTGGAATTCTTTGTGCGCGCCGGTGAAGCCGCGCAGCTGCCGGTCTTTCTCTACAACTTCCCGGAGCGCACGGGCAACCGGATCTCGCTCGAAACGATCGCCTCTGTGGCGGACCGTATCGACCTTGTAGGAGTGAAGCAGAGCGGCGAATTTGATTACCACAAGGACCTCGTGCGATTGGGACAGGAAAAGAACTTTGTCGTCCTGACAGGCACCGACACTCGTATTCCCGAGCTGATGCAATTGGGGGTCGCGGGCTGCGTGAGCGGCCTGGCCAACGCTGTGCCAGACCTGGCAGTAAGCATTTACAACGCTGTCAAGGCCGGAACACCAGACCGAGCCGAAACTGCGATCGAGCGAATGCGGCGGATTGGAACATTGATCGAGCAACTCGAATTCCCGCTGAACGTTGCGGCTGTCATGCAGGCGCGCGGCCTGACACCCGGTCACCCGAAAACGGTTGTCTCCGTGGCCTCGCAGCGGCGATATCAAAAACTGGTGGATGAACTGAAACGACTGTTTCAGGAGTGGAAGCTGGCGTGAACCGATTCCTGGTGGCAGAATGATGGTGCAAGCGCTCGGCTTGATGCTTGGCTCGAGCTTTATCTTTTTGACCGGCACGACGCGCGAGGTGGGCGTCTTGATGCTTTGGATGACAGTCTTCGGCTTTTGCAAGGGCCTTCACGACGCGGACAAATCGATTTGAATGGCGCTTGGCATGCAGAAAGTTACTTCGTTCGGTAATTTGCGCAACCAACCATCGGCCGGGCGAGGCTGCTGCCGAGCCGTGAGATTCAATTATCGGCAATGTTCCTTTTCAAGGCTCGGCGGCAGCCTCGCCCTAACGATGGTTGGGCTGCCCTCGGACAAAATGGTCTGGACAGAATGTCATTTGCAATCGAAGACTCCGTGCACGATGCGGTTTTGATATGACGGATGTTTTGAACGCCAAGAACAATTCCCTGCCAGCAGGCCTCAAGAACGCTTTCGCGTTCGTTGCTTTTAATGCTCTTTCCTTCCAGATGGTCTTGGGCAGTCCGATGATCTTGTTTGCCAAGTCACTGAACGCCAGCGCCACTGTTTTGGGAATTATCAGCGGGATGATGCCGTTGCTCGTAATCTTTCAAATTCCGGCCGCCAGCCACGTACCACGCTACGGCTACAAGAGGTTCGTTTATGGCGGATGGGGAATTCGGGTTTTGTTTATTTTCGTAATGGCATTGGTCCCAGTTTCCGGCCGATTCCTCGAACCGAGCAGTCAACTGGCCTTAATGCTTTTTTTGCTATTCGGGTTCAACCTGTCGCGGGGAATCTCGAGTTGCGCGTGGCTTCCCTGGATCACGTCGCTGGTCCCGGCTTCAGTCCGCGGCAAGTACCTGGCGCAGGAAGCAGCGTTCATTAATGTGGCGAGCTTCGGGGCGTTTTTGTTGGCGGCATGGTGTTTAGGCAGCCAGCCTCGAGCCTCGCAGTTCGCGCTCATCTTTGCCTTCAGCGCGCTGATGGGAACAGTGAGTTTGTTTTTCCTCAAACGCATTCCGGAAGGAGAAGCGCCCGAGGAAGCCCGCGTTTCGACTCATCCCGTGCCATGGATCGAGATTGCGCGTTATCGTCCCTTTCGAAAGCTGCTTTGGATGAATGTTGGTTGGTCGATGGCTTATGGCGGTTTGGGCGCATTTACGGTCGCGTTTCTGAAAACGGAAGCCGGAATGCCAGAAGGAAAGATCTTAGTGATGAACTCGGTTGCATACCTGGGAGGCCTCAGCAGTTTGTGGTTTCTCGGATCACGCATGGATCGGCTGGGAAGCAAACCGATCCTCACCTTCTCGTTGGCCAGTTGGTGTTTCATTATCCTGGGCTGGATATTCCTCGCTGGCGGTGTTTGGCCGTCCACTTTGCGAACGGTTGCCATTTTGCAATTCGCGATGGGCCTCGGACTGGCGCTCATTAACATGGCCAACACCCGGCTGGCGATGGCTACGGTTCCAGTGATGGGCCGCAATCATTTCTTCGCGCTCTTCTCCGTGGTAGCGAACTTGACCCTCGGGCTGGCGCCAATCATCTGGGGCGTCCTCATCGACGCGATGCGTTCGGTCGAATTTCGCTGGCACGGATTCGAGTGGAACCGTTTCACGATGTTTTTTATTCTGGTCGCGATCGTGATGTTGGTGACCATTGTCCTTTGCCGCCGGCTCGAGGAACCAGACGCCGCCAGAATGGAAGACCTGTTTCGCGAGATTCTGATCGAATCGCCTCAACGAGTTTGGCTGCGGATTTGGCCAAGAGAATGAAGCCGGAGGCCTGAATTTGTCGGTAGCGGCGGGCATCCTGCCTGCCGTAGAGGGCGTGCATCTTGCCGCCCGGAGCAACGCTTCAAACGAGTTTGGCTGCGTTCTAGTGCGTACGCGTAGGCCGCCGGGCAGGATGCCTCGGCTCTACGGCAGGCAGTATGCCCGCCGCTACAATGTGCCGACAATTCCTGCGCTGTGGAGCTGAACTCGTAACCATTCCTTTCCCACAGCGTCATGAATGCTGTATCCTGTGTTCCCTTGTGTTATCCATTGAAGCCATCCGACAAACCTTGAAACCAACCATTCTCTTCATGAACCCCGGAGTCGTAGGACAGGCGTCACGCCTGTCCAGCCTTTGCGTACACCAAAAGCAGGACAGGCGAGACGCGCTGTCCTGCTGACAACCGATCCCATTGAACATCATGAAAATCACGCTGCCTGTTATCACAGGCCTTCTCTTAGCCGTGGCAACGCTCCGAGCCGCTGATGCTGACCTAAAGTCAACCGTCAGCGCTGCGGTAAAAAATTGTCCGACAGTCCAAGCTACGAATGGAAAACGGCCACGCGCAGCGAAGGCCCCGGTCCGTTTGGCGGAACTTTTAACACCTCGGGGCAACTTGAAAAAGATCCACGCAAAGCTATCGCTGCCATGGTCGCGCTCGCTCGTTTGAGTGGCAAAGATGCGATCCATCGCAAGGAGAACGATCCGGCGCCCGATGCCGATTTGCGCGCTCGTATGCTGACAATACTCGACAACATCGCCTGACTGGGCCTGAGCCAAAGCGATCGCATCGATTTGCTCCGCGCGTATTGCCTGACCTTCATCCGCCTTGGCAAACCGGACGACAGTGCACGCGAACGATTGATCGCGCGGTTCGACTCGATGTTTCCGACAAAACGTCCGGAGCTGGACGCTATGCTGTCGCGCCTGCTCATTTATCTCGAAGCTCCGACTGCGGCAGCCAAGGTTGTCGCCGCTTTGCGCGCTGCTCCGACACAGGAGGAACAGATCGATTTGGCGGTGGCGCTTCGTTCGCTCAAGACCGGTTGGACGACGCCGTTGCGCGAAGAGTATTTCCGCTGGTTCATTACCGCGGAGGGTTATCGTGGCGGGAACACCTTCGCCAGTTCCCTGCGTCGCGCCAAAAATGACGCCGTGGGGCTTTTAAGCGATTCCGATAAGGCTGAATTGAAGACTGTCTTGGAAGCGCGTCCGGAACGCAGGTCTCCTCGCGAAGCGCTGGCTGCGCGAACTTTGGTCAAGGAATGGAAGCTCGATGAACTCGTCCCGATCGTCGAGCGCGGAATGAAGAGCAAGCGTGATTTCGAACGTGGCCGGCAGCTTTACAGCGCGGTGGCATGTTCAGCCTGTCATCGCTTCGCCAATGAAGGCGGATCCGTTGGCCCGGAATTGACCGGCGTCGTCGGTCGTTTCGGCGTGCGTGACCTGGTCGAGTCGATGGTCGATCCGAGCAAAGTTATCAGCGACCAATATCAGGCCATTAACATTCGCAAGAAGGACGGCGACACTCTGAGTGGCCGCATTGCCAATCTCAGCGCGGCGAATGTTAACGTTGTCGAGGATATGTTCGATCCGGGCCGCATGACAAACGTGCGCCGGCCCGACATCGCTGCGATGGAACCGTCCAAAGTCTCGATGATGCCCGAGGGTTTGCTGAACACGCTGAAAGAGGACGAGATCCAGGACCTGCTCGCGTTTCTCCTTTCGCGCGGGGACCCGCAACACGCAATGTACCGCTGAGGACGCCACAAGCGGGGCGCACCCGGCGGTGAGCCTCCAGAAGTATTCGCGATTACTGTTTAGCCGGCTCACCGACAGGTTCGCCCTACACCTACAGTGCGACTGTTCTGCTAGATCTTTCGGTCGCCCGTGGCGCCATTTTCAGGACAGATTGTCCCAAAACCTGACTTTCACACGGCAGCATGCGCTTGGCCGTAAAGGACTTTTCTCTGGTTCGAAAGGTGCTATAACGCGTTTGCTAAATGGATTACCCATTGTGAAGAAATCTCTATTTCTGTTGTTGCCGCTGGCCTTGTCAGCGGAATCGGATTTCACCCCGGTTCCAGCCGAGGCTCAACTCCAGTCATCTTCCTCGCTGGCGGCGCCCAAGCCGCCTACGATTCTCAGCCGAGAACCGGCTTCGAACACTTCGGTGCGTCGATCATTAAGTGGTCAAAGCGCAACGGCTGGCCTGACGCTTTATTCGATCGGCGACCCTACGGACGAAGAACAACTTTACCTGGAATTCATCAATCGCGCCCGAGCCAATCCAGCCGGAGAGGCATTACGGTTTCAAACATCCACAGACGCCGATGTTGTGGAGGCGCTGCAAGATTTCAGCGTTAATCTGCTCAGTCTTGTTTTGCAGTTCAGTTTGATCGCACCGGCGCCGCCGTTGTCGATGAACGCGAACCTCACCGCGGCCGCGCGCTTGCACAGTCAGGACATGCTCGCCAATTCGTTTCAGGGTCACGACTCGAGCAACGGCTCGAGCACTGGGGACCGCATCACCGCTCAGGGTTACGATTGGACTTTGCTCGGCGAAAATGTTTATTCCCACGCCAGGTCCGTTTGGCATGGCCATGCGGGATTTAACGTGGACTGGGGCGGCAACGCTAGCACCGGTGGCATTCAAGATCCGCCAGGCCACCGCATCACAATTCACAATGCGAGCTATCGGGAAGTTGGGATCGGCGTTGTGAGCGGAACAAACGCAGGCGTGGGACCTCAGCTCGTTACGCAGGACTTTGCCAACCGCCGGGGCCTTGAGCCTTTCATTACTGGCGTGGTGTACTACGACGTAAATGGAAATAACTTTTACGATCTCGGCGAAGGTATCGAAGGTGTCACGGTGCTCGCCTCTGGATCGCAGTTCTATGGCGTGACCGCTTCTTCGGGTGGATACTCCGTTCCCGTCCCTGGGAACGGCACGTACACCGTAACGTTTCAGATGCCTGGCCTTCCGCAAGCTCAGAAGACGGTCACTGTGACAGGGAATAATAATGTAAAACTCGATCATCTCCGGGCCTACGTGCCTCCCGTGATCACTGGTTCGGATCGTCCGTTCGCAGGCCGGGGCAACAGCTATGCGTTCGGCCTTGTGGGTGGCGCCAAAGCTTACCAATGGAAACAGAGCAAACGGGTCTCATTCAGCCCAGGAGAAGGCGCCGAAACTGGACTGGACAAAGTGACGGCGGTCACGACCTCCGGCTATGATGTGATCAGTTCTGTGGTCAAAGCCTCAGGGAATCATTCGTTCCATTTGGCTCATCCAGATGGTGAAGATCAAATTCTGACGCTGAACCGAATTCTAAGAATTGGCCAAAGTTCTCAATTAACTTTTGCCAAACGCTTGGGCTTTGCCACAGCCCAACAAGTGGCCCGAGCCCAGGTCTCTCTTGACGGCGGCAGGACCTGGCAAGATGTCTGGAGCGAACCAGGTCCGGGTGCAATTGCAGTTGCCCAGTTTGAACGACAATCGGTTTCACTGGCCCGCTTTGCCGGAAACGAGATCGCCCTGCGCTTTCTCTATGAGATGCGTGTCGGGCAGTACTTCCAGGATACCGACCCAGAAGTAGGCCTTTACCTGGACGACATTGCTATTTCTCACGCTGAGGAATTGGTCGATCAGATAATCACGGACGTCACTGATGGATTTTCATTTGTTTTTCGTCCAGCCGACGCAAGCGCTTACGCATTGCAAGTGCGGGCCAAGGTCGGACGAAATTTCCTCGCGTGGGGACCGCCTTTTCTCGTCACCGCGCAACCGGGCGGGCCAATCGAAGCGAGCTTGCGGATTACCTCAATTCAAAACCTGAGCGCAGGCGGACTCCAGATCGAGTTCGAGGCATCTGGTTCTGCTGGCAGCGCGTATCAACTGGAAAGCGCACGCAACGTGACGGGACCGTGGAGCGTTGACACATCAGCGGCCATCGAGGAACTCGTCACGAACGCGCGCTATCGTGCCGTCACAGCACCCACCAGTGAACTGCGAAGGTTTTTTCGGGCGCGTGTGCGGTAGGTGGTCTCCTCCAAGATGATCTTGGGACAAGCCCAGAAAAGGAAACGGAGCGTAACCGAATGGCTGGCCTCCAGGCACAACGTGTCGCTTCGGCAAGCGCGCGCAACGGCGGGGGGCAATCGCGCTCAGGTCGGCGAACTATGGCATCGACATCGAGAAGCGCGCGCAACCAATCCCTCTCATTTCAACCTCTGGCCAAGCGCTTGAAGGCTTGGCGAGCCGAAGGCTCGCGGGGCAAACGCATTCCCGAGGAACTTTGGAAAGCCGCCGCTGAACTGGCCCGTGTGCAGGGACTCAACCGCACGGCGACGGAGTTGAAGCTCAACTATTACGGACCATCTGCATCAATGGATGAATCAGCACTTGGAGCAAAAGAAAGTCGAGCCCAACTCCGGCCTGGGGCAGGCAATCGGTTACGTGCTCAGGCACCAAGCGAAAGATGAAGCGGCGCGGCGCGGGACAAGTCTAAGTCACTTCGTCGAACAGAGCCTTTGTGGTACATTCCAAAGGCAATCGTGCTCACGAGCCTATCCGCCTTCCCTCCCATGATCTCGGAGGACTGAAGCTCAACGTCAACTTGGATAGCGGCCGTAACCTGCGTGACCTAATGGACGATAATGAAATCGCACTAAGTTCGCGTTCGGAGTCCCGCAGTCGATGAATCCGCGAAACAGCGCTTCGGCTGCGGTTCCCGACCAACGACTGACCTTTTTTCGTGAGCAGCATCTGAGAGTCACTTCCAAACAAACCGGTGGGTAAACCGCAATTTGTTTTCCTCGACAAATTCTTTCACACCGGTTTCCTCATCTTGAATCGCGGCCAGCAAATGTTCCGCTCCAGGTAGTTTTGCTGTTACATGTCGAGCTTGGTGAAGATGAGTTTGAAAACTTCCTCGAACACGTCCACGCCGGCGTTGGCGAGAACTTCGTCCTCCATTTCGAGGATGAGGTCTTTGAGGGACTTGCGCTCGGTGAGGAGCTTGTCCCGCTTGATGAGGTCGTCGAGCGTGAATCGCTCGTCCAGAATGTCGGTGAGCGATTGCGTCGCGGAAGGAATTTCGGTGAGGTCGTTGAAATAGTTCGGGTCTTTTCGGTTGTAGAAGGAGTATTGCTCGCCGTTGGACCAGACGCCGATGGGCGCGCCGGTGGCGTTGCAGTAAGATTTGAGCTGGTCTTTGCCTTCTTTGAGCTTGGTTTTCTTCAACTCGACCATGATGTATGGGACGGTCGGTGGCGAGACACTTCAAATATGGCCTACCGTTCTTCTCAAACAGCGCGGCCTCGAGCTCCTTCAGATGCGGCAAGTCGAAGAGCGAGAGCCCGTGATGCGTGTCGCTGTCGCGGAAGATCTCAATGAGGGTCATCGGCATAAATCAGTTGGTGGCTATGTAGTTCTTCACTGGAGCACATAGGTCGCCCAGAATCGGTCCCTGCGCGCGTCGACGCTGGCGCTCAGCAATTGAGATTGAGACGTCGTGGGAATGACCGGCGAGCGCCGTCTTTCTGCCCCGAAACCTTTGCGCGTGGCCGCGTCTCCATGTCGCCTTCGTTGTGCATGACTTAGGTCAATTTCGATTCCAAAGAAACTAGGCCAGCGGATGTCATTGACGATCTCTCGAACAAGGTGCGAATGCTCCTTCAAACCGCTGTTTGGTGCTACGCTGTGCCATTTTGCACTCCATTGCGAACGAGAACCCACGAGAATCCCACTTGCCCCTCCGAACGCTGTCTGGATTGTATAAACGAGCGAAAAACGAGCAGCAACGCCAAACTTCCGTCCCTGCACAAGAGATCGGAACCGTGAGCTCAGATGTCAGGCTTCGCGCTCAATTAGACTTATCTTGCCTAGCCTGTCGTACGGGCCGCATGGCAGGCGGCGCGGAAAGTTCAGCTTCAATCTGTGCGATGCTTGGCAGCACGCTCTGGAGCTTCTTGGGCAACGAGCGGGTGAGTTGGTATTCGGAAACGCCGATCGCCTTCTTAATACCTCGCAGCGCGTATTCCGCAACGACACGATTTTTGTCCTGGCACAGGATGAGCCCAATGCTGGGTTGATCGCTAGAATGGCGCATGCGGTCATCCACGGCCTTGAGATAGAAATTCATCTTGCCCGCATACTCGGCTTTGAATCGACCGACCTTCAGGTCAATCACAACGAAACAGCGGAGCTTCAGATGGTAGAAAAGCAGATCGATATAGAAGTCCTCTTCGTCAACTTCCAGGTGAATCTGCCGACCCACGAAAGCGAACCCGGCTCCCAGTCCGACCAGAAAATCCTGGAGATGCTGGAGCAGTCCGGTTTCAAGTTCTCGTTCATGAAACGGCTTTTCCAGGGTGAGGAAATCGAACAAGTATGGATCCTTCAGAAGTTGCGAGGCGAGGTCCGACTGCAGCGGCGGCAAGGCGCGCTCGAAATTGGTGACGGCCTTGCCATGACGTTCGTGCGCGCGGCTTTGGATTTGGAGCGAAAGGAGATCGCGGCTCCAGCCGTGTTCGAAGGCCTTCCGGGCATACCAAAGACGCATGGTAAGGTCTTTGACCTTCTGGATGAGAATGACGTTGTGCGTCCACGGCAATTGGGCAACCGCCCGTTGCCAAATCTCGGAGTCAGCGGATCCTACAGGCAAACTGGCCGTGTCGGACAATTGGGCCACCGGTCGTGGCCCTTTTACTCCCTTCGAGAGCTCTTCCGACAATTGGGCCACGGACGGTGGCCTAATTGCAAAAAGCAAGGGATACTCGCGAAAAAACTGCACCATGCGTTTGAGGTTGCGGACAGAGAAGCCCTTCATCTCCGGCAAATCGTTGTGCAGATCAGCCGCTAACCCAGGCAAAACGGCAGCTCCCCAACCTTCCTTTTTTTGGCGGTCTGCCAACAGACCGCCGATCTCCCAGTAAAGCATCAACATGCTGGCGTTCGCCGACATCGCGGTGCCCACCTGCGCGGTGCGAATGCGCTGCTTGCCGTCTGCATCTCGGACGCTAATCGTGATCGTCGAGGAACCTTGCTGCCCCGGCGCTGCGGTTACGGTCACGGTCCGAGTTGCGCCAGTTCCTTGAATGACGATGTTTTCGTCGGGCACAAACGATTTGTTCGAGGAATGCTCCTCAAGAATTATCGAAGCCGCCGAATCAAGGTCACCGACTGTGAAAGTAAGCGGCTTTGTCGCGCCTCCAATTGGAATCGTCTGATGGGGAATTGCGGATATCATCAGAGGGTCAGGCACGAAAACCTGTACTATGAACGATCTACTAACCGTCCTGGGAGCGAATGTCGCATTGGCATTTGGACGCGCTGTAACCGTCACGGTAATGGTCGTGGTGCCTGATTGATCCAAGCCGGGAAGAACTTGAAGCCCGCGATCAGCACCCATTCCTTCGATTGTAATATTCGCGTCGGGTACGGCTGTGCCGCTGAGGCAAGCGGTAGAACATTGTCAGGGGCGGAAGCTGTATCAAGCGAAACCCTCTTGATCATCGCCAAACTGTGTTCCTGGCGCAAATGTCCGTACGTTTTCATCGCGAGCGCTCCGCCGTCCTTGTGTCCGAGCCAGCGGCTGATTGTTGGGATGTCCACGCCCGATTCAATACAGGTCGTGGCGAAGAAGTGTCGGAAATCGTGATGAGTGAATTGAGGAAAGCCCAATCGCCGGCAAGCCGTCTAAAGACCTTTCTTGGCGTTTCCGATCTTCACAATCGCGTCTTCCGCCATCGCTTGGGTTTCCTCCTTGAGCTTTTCCAAGAAACATCGGAGTGCACCGGTCATCGGAATGAAGCGGAATGAAGCGGTCACGCCGATGAAATTAACTTGCCCCACCGTTTCTTAAGGGCATATTAACCGCCCGTCCTGGGTTGGGTTGGTAGCTCAGTGGTAGAGCAGCGGCCTTTTAAGCCGTTGGTCCAGGGTTCGAATCCCTGCCGACCCACCATT